>JAANMX010002212.1_pt1 | contig 19976 bp, 27 predicted proteins | sample 7279681 | NCBI WGS metagenome assembly JAANMX01 (sample SAMN14094542, study PRJNA606508) | bioreactor metagenome | isolation source: A lab-scale SPAN reactor treating ammonium-rich wastewater day 351 | place: Ireland: Galway | collected 2018-01-01
GAAATTACTTTGCGGGGAAAAGTGCTTCCTGTGGGTGGAATTAAAGAAAAACTTCTCGCTGCAGCACGCGCCGGAATAACTCATATTATTCTTTGTGAAGCGAACAGAAAAGACGTGGAAGAAATTAAGAAAGATTACTTAAAAACATTGGAAATCAGTTATGTGAACAGAATGAGCGAAGTAATCGAATTAGCGATCGAAAAATAATTTCGCTGAAAATTTTCCTTTAAAATTTTTATAAAAACTTAAACCTCCGGAATTTTTCGGAGGTTTTATTTTTCTGTAAATTTGCAGCGTCGTATTCAACAGAGCCAAACTCCTTAATTAAACCTTTCTGAACATGTTACCAAAAATAAATCCTGAAACCACGCAATCCTGGCAAAATCTTGAAGATCATTTTGCACAAAATGATTTTGATTTCAGATCACTTTTTCAGCAAAATCCAAACAGATTTAACGACTTTTCTATAAAAAGACCGGGTTACCTTTTCGATTTTTCTAAAAACTTAATTGATCAGGAAACGTTAAACCTGTTACTGAAATTGGCGGAAGAAACTCAACTGAAATCTGCAATTTCTGCCATGTTTGAAGGTCAGCAAATTAATGAAACCGAAGACAGAGCTGTTCTGCATACTGCTTTGCGGGATTTTTCAGACGATGAAATCCTGGTTGATGGCGAAAACATAAAACCGGGAATTAAGAAAGTTCTCGATCAGATGAAAACTTTTTCCACGAAAGTTATTTCCGGCCAACACAAAGGTTTTTCAGGAAAAGAAATTACAGATGTTGTAAATATCGGCATCGGCGGTTCAGATTTAGGTCCGGTGATGGTTTGCTCTGCTTTGAAGCATTTTAAGACGCGTTTAAACGTTTATTTTGTTTCGAATGTAGACGGAAATCACATTGCAGAAACCCTGAAAAAACTAAATCCGGAAACCACACTTTTTATCATAGCATCCAAAACCTTTACCACACAGGAAACAATGACCAACGCGGCATCCGCAAAAGAATGGTTCCTGAAAAAGGGTTCTCAGGATGATGTTGCCAAACATTTTGTAGCACTTTCTACAAATACCAAATCGGTAAAAGAATTCGGTATTGCAGAAGAAAACATTTTTGAGTTCTGGGACTGGGTTGGCGGCCGATATTCGCTGTGGAGCGCCATTGGTTTAAGTATCGCGCTTGCCGTAGGTTACGATAATTTCGAACAGTTACTAAAAGGTGCAAACGAAACCGACACTCATTTCAGAACAGCAGATTTCAAGGAAAATATTCCTGTGCTTATGGGACTCCTCGGCATTTGGTACCGTAATTTTTATGGAGCAGGAACGTATGCAATCCTTCCCTATTCTCAGTATTTAGACCGTTTTCCGGCTTATCTTCAACAGGGAGATATGGAAAGCAACGGAAAATCTGTCGATAGAAACGGCGAATACGTAGAATATGAAACCGGCCCGATCATTTGGGGCGAACCCGGAACCAATGGGCAGCACGCATTCTATCAGTTGATTCATCAGGGAACTGAATTGATTCCTGCAGATTTTCTTGCTTATGCGAAATCCTGCAATGAAGTTTCCGATCATCAGGATAAACTATTGGCCAACTTTTTTGCCCAAACTGAAGCTTTGGCGTTCGGTAAAAATGCCGACGAAGTGAGAACGGAACTTTTCGCCGCCGGAAAATCGGAAGAAGAAATCGAGAAACTCCTTAACTATAAGGTATTCGCTGGTGATTCACCAACCAATTCTTTCATTTTTGATGAACTTACACCTTTCTCGCTAGGACAGCTTATTGCGCTTTACGAACATAAAATATTTGTTCAGGGTGTAATCTGGAATATTTTCAGTTTCGACCAATTTGGCGTGGAACTGGGGAAAGTATTGGCAGGAAAAATTTTAGCAGAACTTGGCGGTGAAAACTCGGTAAATACACACGATTCTTCGACCAATGGATTGATGAAGTATTATAAAGCTAAGAAATAAATCATAATCTAAAGTAAAAGTAAAATGGCAAAAATTCTCGATGGACTGAAAGTTTCCAAAGAAATCAAACAAGAAATCAGGGCCGATGTTGACAAAATTATCGCGGGAAAAAGACGTCCGCCGCATTTGGTTGCGATTTTGGTCGGCACCAATGGCGCAAGCATGACTTACGTAAACAACAAAATCAAGGACTGTAAAGAAGTAGGTTTCAAATCATCGTTGGTTAAATTTCCCAGCACTGTATCTGAAGCAGAACTTTTAGAAAAAATCAAGGAGCTTAACCTTTCTAAGGATGTTGATGGTTTCATCGTGCAGTTGCCGTTACCAAAACAGATTGATCAGGAAAAAATCATCATGGCAATAGATCCGCGAAAAGACGTGGACGGTTTTCATCCGGAAAATTTCGGAAAAATGGCTTTGGAAATGGACACATTTTTACCCGCCACTCCTTTCGGAATACTCACCTTGCTTGAACGTTACGGTATCCAGACCGAGGGAAAACACTGTGTAATCATCGGAAGAAGCCGCATTGTTGGGAAGCCCATGAGTATTTTGATGGGAAGAAAACATTTCCCGGGGAATTCAACAGTAACGCTTACGCACTCCTACACGCCGCATATCGAGAAATTCACGCACCACGCTGATATTGTAATTACCGCATTGGGAGATCCCAATTTCCTGAAAGCGAATATGATTAAGAAAGGAGCTGTAATTATCGACGTAGGAATTACCAGAATAGAAGATGATTCAGAAAAAGGTTATCAGTTAGTTGGTGACGTAGATTTCGAAAGCTGCAAAACAAAAGCGAGCTGGATCACTCCGGTACCCGGCGGTGTAGGACCAATGACGCGGGCGATGCTGATGAAAAACACCATTTTAGCGTATAAAACTTCAGTATATAATGACTAAAGAAGAAGAAAATATTTTATTAAGAGAAGGTAAAATGCTCCCAGTGATGGAGCATTTTTATACTTTGCAGGGCGAAGGTGCACACACCGGAAAAGCCGCATATTTCATCCGCCTTGGCGGTTGCGATGTGGGCTGCCACTGGTGCGATGTGAAAGAAAGCTGGGACCCGAACCTCCATCCCGTGATGGATGCTTTGCAGATTGCCGAAACCGCTGCCAGTTACTGTAAAACCATTGTTCTTACCGGCGGTGAACCACTGATGTGGAATTTAAATGTCCTCACAACCCGTCTTAAAGAACTGGGTTGCGAAATCCACATTGAAACTTCGGGAGCTTATGAAATGAGTGGAATCCTCGATTGGATTACCCTTTCACCGAAAAAAACCGGTTTGCCTAAAGATGATATTTATGCAAAAGCCAGTGAACTTAAAATGATTGTGTTCAATAACAATGATTTTAAATTCGCTGAAGAACAGGCGGCAAAAGTTTCTGGAAACTGTAAACTTTATCTGCAAAGTGAATGGAGCCGGAGAAATGAAATGTACCCGAAAATTACAGATTTTATTCTTGCAAATCCAAAGTGGCAGGCATCAGTGCAGACCCACAAATATTTGAATATTCCGTAAATTATGTTAAATTTACTCTTTCTATAATTCGGTTTTATGCAAAAAATTCGATATTCTCGATATTTTAAGATCACATTTATACTGCTGGATGTATTGGTAATAACCAGTGTTTTTTTGTTCTTTTTTATCAGGAATAACGAGGCTCAATACGAAAAGGATATCTGGGAGCAGAATTTATTATCCATAGTTCTTCTTGCCCTGTTCTGGATTCTTCTAAGTGGCAGAACAAAACTGTATTCTGTCGCGCGAAACCTTACCTACACGATTTATCTTGAACGGCTGGTTACGCATATATTCATTTTCATTTTTGGGGTCATTTTATTGGCGAAGGTGAGCAATAATGATTTCCTGAAACAAGACCGTTTTCTTATTGCGATTAATCTTTTCTTTCTGCTTTTCTTTATTAAATCTGTTGCATTTTTTACCCTAAAATATCTGCGTACACTGGGGCTTAATTACAGAAATATCATGTTTCTTACCCATGATTCATCGTCAGAAATCCTTAAAAATATTTTAACCGACAGAAAGGATTATGGTTTTAAGATTTTCGATTATCCTGAAGAAGAGCAGTTTGATTTGGATAAACTCATTTCATTTTGGAAAGAAAAAGGCATCCACACGATGTATATGCCTTCAAACGGTTTCGAAAAAAATGATGAACAGGAAATTTACAGACTGGCAGCGTTGCACAAAGTGAAAATATCACTGATTCCCAGCATTGTAAAGAACAATTTCTTCCAGTATGACCTAGGATATATCGAAATGCAACCGATATTGGAGCGCTCTAAATTTCCTTTGGATTATCTTACCAATATCGTTCTGAAGCGGACCTTCGATATTATTTTTTCACTCATCATAATAATCGGTATATGCACCTGGCTCTTCCCTATTCTTTACATTCTTATTAAAATGGACAGCAAAGGATCTGTTTTTTTCGTGCAAAAGCGCTACGGTTTTCATGACCAGGTTTTCAAATGCATTAAATTCCGTACAATGTACCTGAATTCGGATTCGCTTCCCACCAATCAAAGAATAACCAAAATCGGCAGGTTCCTGCGCAAAACAAGTTTAGACGAGATGCCGCAGTTTTTCAATGTTCTCAAAGGCGACATGTCGGTGGTAGGACCCAGACCGCACATGCTTCTGGTTGATGATTTTTATAAATTGAAAATCGGGCGCTATTCGGTACGGAGTTTGGTAAAACCTGGCGTAACCGGACTCGCCCAGGTTAACGGACTGCGTGGTGACAGCGGAAATATGGACATTAAAATGCAGAAAAGAATTCTGGCAGATGCATTCTACGTAAAAAACTGGAGTTTCAGCCTGGATTTTGTGATTATTTTAAAAACTGTTTTTCTCGTTATTGGCGGTGATAAAAATGCCAATTAAAAAACATAGAAATAAATAAAACACTAATTTAGCCGAATGTTAAAAAAATTTTTGAGCCAGATCGGGGCCTACTTTCTCCTGCTGTCAAAAACAATAAAAAGACCCCAGAAATCCTCAGTTTTCGGGAAACTGTTTATGAGAGAAATTCACGATTTAGGTGTTAATTCTTTCGGACTGGTACTCTTTACCTCCATCTTTGTAGGAGCGGTGGTGGCGATACAGATGTTTAATAACTTCAAGGCATCAACATTCCCCATTCCTAATTCATTTATTGGTTACGCAACAAAAGTGGTCCTTATTTTAGAATTTGCGCCCACCATTATTTCTGTAATTCTTGCAGGAAAAGTAGGTTCTTATATTGCATCGAGTATTGGGACGATGAGAGTCACAGAACAGATAGACGCACTTGATATTATGGGCGTTAACTCTCCCAATTTTCTTATACTTCCGAAAATCCTTGCAAGTATCGTTTTCAACCCGTTGCTTATCGCGATCAGTATTGTTTTCGGTATTTGGGGAGGTTATCTGGCTGGAACTGCTACAGGAAACTGGAGTAAGGCTGATTATATAACTGGAATTCAGATGTATATGCCTCAACACTTTATATGGTACGCACTCTTCAAAACCGCGGTTTTTGCGTTTCTGATTGCTACCATTCCTGCATATTTCGGGTATAATGTTAAAGGCGGTTCACTGGAGGTAGGCCGCGCCAGTACACAAGCTGTAGTGTGGACCATCGTTTCCATCATTATTACCAATTTATTATTAACACAAATGTTCCTGAGCTGATGATTGAAGTAAAAGATTTGAAGAAAAGTTTTGACGAGGTTGAAGTTCTAAAAGGCATTACCACCACATTCGAAACCGGAAAAGTTAACCTTATCATAGGTCAGAGTGGATCGGGAAAAACTGTTTTCCTGAAAAGTTTACTTAATGTATATCAGCCTACCTCAGGGGGAATTCTCTTTGATGGCCGGGACATCAACAAAATGTCAAGAGACGAAAAGCAGATTCTACGCTCAGAAATAGGAACGGTTTTTCAGGGAAGCGCACTCTTTGATTCGATGACAGTGGAAGAAAACATTACTTTTCCACTTGATATGTTTACCAATCTGTCCTTCAGAGAAAAGAAAAGAAGGGTTTTCGAAGTTATCGGAAGAGTTCACCTGGAAAAGGCAAACCGTAAATTCCCCTCAGAAATATCCGGGGGAATGCAGAAAAGGGTTGCGATTGCCCGCGCAATTGTAAACAACCCGAAATACCTTTTCTGCGACGAACCAAACTCTGGTCTCGATCCGTATACTTCAAATATTATCGATGATCTTATTATGGAAATCACCAAGGAATATAATACCACAACGATCATCAACAGTCACGACATGAATTCTGTGATGACGATTGGCGAGAAAATTGTATACCTACGTTTGGGAATAAAAGAATGGGAAGGAAATAAAGACGTCCTGATTAATGCAGGCAATAAAAACCTCATCGATTTCGTTTATTCGTCAGAATTGTTCAAGGAACTGCGTGAGTATTTCCTGGAAACAAATAAAACGTCAATCGATAATATTATCACAAAATCTAATGAAAATGACTAAGTTATTTAGCATCGCTCTATTGGGAGCTACTGTATTCGCCTCAGCCCAAGTAAAAGTATCCGGGCGGGCGAATTTACTTTTTAAAACCGATAAACCAAATTGGAAAAACATCAGTAACACTGCTTCCGGTGCTTACAATGAATCTGGAAAAAATAATGCGGGTTTTAATTTTGGTCTTTCAGCGAAAGTCAACTTACCTCTTTCGCTGTTTTTAATGCCGGAGATTTATTATACAACTTTAAAATCTGAATTTACTGAGCCAGGAGGTACAACATTAGAAGTTAAAAGCAACCGTGTAGATGTTCCCGTTTTATTGGGCTATAATGTGATGGGAGATATGTTGGGAGTTTTTGTAGGTCCTGTTGCATCATACAATCTCTCATCTGACAATCAGTTTAATGATTTTAGAGAAAATGCAAAGAATGATTTCACCGTAGGATATCAATTCGGAGCGCAGGTACAGCTGCAGAGATTTATCATCAACGGACGTTACGAAGGAGCTTTCACTGATGACCAAAGAGATTTTATTAACAATAACACCAATCAGACTATCCGCTACGATAGCAGACCAAGTATGTTAATTCTCGGTTTAGGCTACAAATTTTAGCAAAAAGACTTACACACAAAAAAATCCTCAGAATCAGTACTTCTGAGGATTTTCATTTGATGTATTGTGTATAGTCTGTTGTCTAGCCAGCTCTGCAGCCTGTTTTTCCAGGTCTTCTTTTTCTCTCCGAAGTTGCTGAATTTCTTTTCTTTTCTGCTCCTCTCTTAAAGCAGTTCCTTTACTCACATATCCAACAATTCCACCGATAATGAGGCCGATTCCAATTCCTGCAAGAATTCCCATCAAACTAATTGGTTCAAAGAGTTTCACAAATGAGAATTCCGGAAGCATATAATACAGCAAAAATGCCAGCCCCAAGAGTAAAAACCCAATAAAGTGTAAATTTTTCATAGTGTTATAATTAACAAACCTTCCCAAAAATAAGAATTTTTCGGGAAGGTTTTATATAAATGTTATTGCTTGCTTAAATTTTTCCGCCAGATGCTTTGTAATACTCTAAAGCTTTAGGCATGTGTTTTTCTAAATCAGCTCTTCTGTTCTCAGGACTTGGGTGAGTAGAGAGAAATTCTGGCGGTCGGTTTCCGGTGGAAGAAGCTTCCATTCTTTCCCAGAACGGCTGTGCCTGTCTTGGATCGTACCCAGCCATCGACATTAGGTATAATCCCATTTCATCAGCTTCAAGTTCCTGTCCACGTCCGTATTTCAAAAGTGCAACTTGTGCTCCGATTGGATAAACCTGTTGGAAAATAGTTGCCATCTGACCACTGGTGGCACTTCCCAAAATTGCACCACCGTACTGTGCAACCATCGCCTGCGAAATTCTTTCGTTACCGTGACCTGCCAATGCGTGTGAAATTTCATGACCTAGAACTACTGCTAGTCCTGTATCATTTTGGGTGATGGGAATAATTCCTGTATACACTGCAACTTTACCGCCCGGCATTGCCCAGGCATTCACCTGCTTGTCATCAATAAGATTGAATTCCCACTGGTAATTTGTAATGTCGCCCTCGCGGCCTATACCACGATAGTAATTGTTGGCGGCATTTTTAATCCTTGCGCCAACATTCTGAACGCTTTTCGATGCAGTTGTCCCGCTTACAATTTTAGCTTTAGACATTGCTTCTCTATATTGCTGCAAAGCCATTGCAGAGATTTCCTGATCGTTGGCTAACTGCAGAGATTTTCTCCCGGTAATAGGATTGGTTGTACAGGCGATCATCATTACAGATAATGCACCGATACCTAAAATTTTATTTACATTTTTCATAGCTTGAATATTTCAGTAATAAATTCCTATAAACAATTTTTATTCCATAATTTTTTTTCCACCTAAGACTTGCATTATTTTTGTATAGAACAAAGAAAAAACCGTAATGAAAAAGTTTATTAATATTTTAAGCGCAGCAATGCTGATTGTTTTTCTAAATTCTTGTGCTTCAGCAGGAGCAATCCCATCAGAAAAAGTCACTACTCTGCTTCAGTCAGGAGAATTTACATTTATGGCCGAAAAAGCCAATCCCACAAATTATGATGTGGTAAATGTAATGAATTCCTTGCCTACTTCAAGTTCATCACGAATGCTGGACCTCGATTATGGATATACCATACAGCTAAAAAAATCTGAACTCGCTGTTGAATTACCTTATTTCGGACGAATGTACAACCCAAGCTACGACACTTCAAAAAATTCTTACCGATTCACGTCGAAAGATTTCAGTTTGAGTGAACAGCCCGGAAAGAAAGGAAGTACAGTATATACTATTATTACAAAGGACCAGCCCAATATCCGAAGAATCATAATGGAGGTGTTTAAAAATGGAAAAAGCTACGTCTCCATAGATTCGAATGACCGCGCTACGATTTCTTATGACGGATATATCATGGAAAATATAGCTCCTAAGAAGTAGAGGAATTCTTCAGAATTTCATCAACAAAAATTTTAGCTTCCGTACTTGGGTTTGACGTCAGTGCGGAGGCATTTTTTTTATGAAGTTCATAGGAGCTTTCGACAGATTGGTTTTCTCTGGTTTTTTGAAGAATATACTCCTGAACCCAATAATCAAAGCGTTTTTCTGCCTGATTTTTTCTGGCCTCATAAAAAGTTCCGTTTTTAAGCTTCAATTCAATAAACTCATTTATCTTTTCAAATACTTCAACCAGCCCATTATTCTTTAATGCCGAACCTAGCAATACAGGGACTTTCCAGTTTTTCTCTTTTGAAGGCAAAAAATGAAGTGCACGAACTAATTCCAGCTTAGTATTTTTAGCTTTCTGTACGTTGTCTTCTTCAACTTTATTAATGAAAATGATATCGACCATTTCCATAATTCCGCGTTTGATTCCCTGAAGTTCGTCACCGCCACCAATAATCTTCAGAAAAAGAAAGACATCCGTAATATCAGATACGAGGACTTCGCTTTGGCCCACGCCCACGGTTTCTATTAAAATCGTATCGTAACCTGCAGCTTCACAGATCAGCATGGTTTCAAAAGTGGTATTTGCCACACCGCCCAAAAATCCCGAACTTGGAGATGGGCGAATAAACGCATTTCCTTCCTTTGAAAGTTCTTCCATGCGGGTTTTATCTCCTAAAATTGAGCCTTTATGAAGTGAGGAACTCGGGTCGATAGCCAGTACAGCAACTTTTCGACCTTTCGCGACCAACAGCCTGCCGAAATTTTCAATAAATGTAGATTTTCCTGCTCCCGGAACTCCTGTAATACCAATACGGACTGACTTTCCACTTAGGGGCAGAATTTCTTTCAACAGTTGTTCCGCCAGATTACGATGTTCCGGCTTTTTGCTTTCCACCAAAGTAATAGCTTTCCCAAGCAACCTTTTGTCACCGGCTTTAATCCCTTGGATAAGTTTGTCTACAGAAAATTCTTTCATTAACTCAAAAATACGAATTCTTTTCAGGATATCATTTCAATTCCCAATCCGGGTTGTCGGTTCGGGACTAATATTCCGTTTTCTACAATACTTCCTTTTGCGTAATCATTTGAGATTAAATTAGCTCCGTCCAGATCTGCATAATCACATAATGATGCTGCAGCAATTCCTGCTGAAATTCCTACTGACGACTCTGTCATGCATCCAATCATCACTTTATAATTATGATTTTTTGCTTCTTCTATCAATTCCAGTGCTGGAGTTATTCCTCCGCACTTCATCAGCTTGATATTAATTGCTGAATAATGAGGTTGTAGTTTTTCGAGATAAGATAGATCCAAACAGTCCTCATCAGCCATCCATTTAGCGAAACCTTCTTTACTCAAAACCTGATACTCGCCCACTGGTAAAGGTTGTTCTATATATGTGAATCCTTCGGATAAGGGATGATTTTGCAGAAATATACAGTCTTGTGTTGAAAAACTTGCATTGGCATCCAGTGCGATTTCTTTTCCGCTTTCCAGTAGCCTGAAAACATTATTCCGGTCGAGCCCGTTGCATTTTACCTTGAATTTCTGCCACGGAGATTCTTTGATTTTCTTTAGCTGAATATCGACCGAATCAATGCTTATGGTAAAAGAAGATTCGGGCATTCCAAAAAAGCTCGAATCATTAAGTTCATCGAATGTCTTTCCCTCCAGTTTTCCGAAAAGATCCCAGTAAGCGCAATCTAATGCAGACCGTAGAAACGAGTGAAGCTCCAAAGTGGAGAGAAAAATGTAAAATTCAGCTGGTGTTACGATGGCAAAACGCTCCAATTGGTTTTGGATTTCTTTGAGCTTTAATTCAAAACCTGCCAGATTAATGCCGTAATAATTGATTGCGACGCATTCTCCATAACCAGTTTGATTATGTTGTGAAAGTTTTACCAGTAAGGAATCCCGGAAATCATAACTACCGTAAGCTATTGAAAATGTTTCTTTTAATTGAAGGCGGTGTTTGGTCCAAGAAATCTTCATATAGGTAAAATTTTCCTGAATTTTTCAGGTCTAAACAAATTTAAGCAGAATTTTGTTTATTTTTGAGAGAAACAAAGCAAATTAACTATGAATACAACTCAGGATTTAAGAACCAAAAAAAGAACATCAAATAAAGCAATCACAACTCTTTCAGCGATTGCAGCGTTCGGATTTTTAGCTTCCTGCACACAAAAACCAGTGGTGGTGGAAGGAACAAAAACCAAGACTGCTGAAAATTTAGCATTAGGAAAAACGGTCTTCGAAAACTCATGCGGAAGATGCCATGATCTCCCAAATCCTACGTCACATTCGGCCCAGGATTGGGTGGGAATCATGAACAGGATGGCACCAAAAGCGAAGCTTAACGACGAACAACACCAACTTGTTTACGATTATATCGTTTCGGTTAAATAATCGGTATGACTATCAAGCCTGAAATTACGTTCGCGGATTTTGAAAAAATCGACATCCGAACCGGAACAATTATTTCCGTTTCCGATTTCCCCGAAGCCCGGAAGCCTTCTTACCGGCTGGAAATAGATTTCGGTGCTTTAGGAATAAAAAAATCGTCAGCACAAATCACCGAATTGTATAAGAAGGAAGATCTACAGGGCAAACAAATTCTGGCGGTGGTAAATTTTCCCAAAAAGCAAATCGCAAATTTTCTAAGTGATTGCCTTTTACTGGGTGTTTACGGTGAAGGAAAGGAAGTGACCATTATAACTCCTTCGCTACCCGTAAAAAACGGATCAATTGTAGGTTAACCACTACCAGCATTACATAAATTTTCGAAAATTATTTTTAAAGTCTTAATCATGATTCAACATATTCCTTTAGAAAAAATCCTGTTCCTAGATATTGAAACCGTTCCACAAGCCGGAAACTGGGAAGAATTGCATGAAACCGACCAGTATCTCTGGGACAAAAAAACCAGAATGCAGCGGAAAGAAGATTTCACAGCTGAAGATTTTTACAGCGAAAGAGGCGGAATTATGGCAGAATTTGGTAAAATTATCTGTATTTCTGTTGGGATTTTAGAAAAAAGTGAAAAACTCATGGTTAAAAGTTTTTACGGAGACGATGAGAAACAACTGCTTGAGGAATTCGGTGAGATATTTAACCGTCCCAAACTTCATGATGTGATTCTTTGCGCACATAACGGTAAAGAATTCGACTTTCCGTGGATTGCAAGACGATTTCTTATCAACGGAATGCAGCCACCCCGACCTTTTCAGCTTTTTGGTAAAAAACCCTGGGAAATTCCGCACTTGGATACCATGGAGTTATGGAAATTTGGTGATTACAAATCATTCATCTCCCTGGAATTACTTGCTCATGTTTTCGGGATTCCCACTCCGAAGGATGATATCGACGGCTCTATGGTTTCGTCGATTTACCATATAGAAAAAGACTTATTTAGAATTGTTCAATATTGTGAAAAAGATGTCTTAACTTTGGCAAATATTTTCCGACGGATGCGACAGGAAGAACTCCTCGAAAGGAAAACAGACTAACTTTAAAATAAAATGGACTTTGCTGCGCTTTGCAGACGGAGTTCCGCAATATCACAATGGCTTTAACAGATGATCAGATTGCCGATATCGGCGAAAATATTATTAAAAATTTAAAAACAGTATACGATCCCGAAATTCCTGTAGATATCTATGAACTTGGACTTATCTACGATGTACAGATTTCCGACCAGGGTGAAGTGAAAGTAATTATGACTCTAACCACACCTAACTGTCCCGTAGCAGAAAGTTTGCCCGCGGAAGTACGGGAAAAGGTTGCTGAAGTTGAAGGAGTGAAAGAGGTCGATTTGGAACTCACTTTCGAACCATCATGGAACAAGGATATGATGAGTGAAGAAGCCCGTTTCGAGCTGGGAATGTTTTAAAAATAAAATGCCGGAAATTTCCGGCATTGTTATTTTGGTTAAAGTCCGTACTCGAAAAGCACAGTCCGCTGTACATTTGGATGTATCGATAGTGATACCGGACAGTTGAGGGCTGTATGTTCAATAAATTTCTTCTGTTCCGGCGTATATTCTCCTGGAATTCTTACGATGCAGAATATTGTACCGATTCTTTTGGGTTCGGGGTGGGTAGATTTTTTCAGTTCACAAGTTGCGCCTGTGATATCGATCCCTTTGTGTTTTCCCAAAACAGCCACTGCCATTAACATAGATTGCCCATAGGAAATCCCGAAAATATCTGAAGGAGAAAAATATTCTGATGTTCCGCCGTCTCTTAAAGGCGCACATGTGGTGATTTCCGCCCCCGATTTTTCATGTTGAGATACGATTGTAAAATCGCCTGTATAAGTAATTGTTGAAGTCATAGTTTTGCGTTTTTTATTACCATAAAGATAGCAATAATTTACGATAGTTCCACGCAAATATGACATAAGTCACTGAAAAATAAAATAATATATCACCTAAAAAAAAATATACCCGCCGTTTCAGAAGCGTTAATGACCATAGTTAAAGATTACTGTTTTTTTAACTTCTGAACTTAGAGAAAGGGCCACCGGACAGTTCATCGCGGTTTCTTCAATGAAAGTTTTCTGCTCCGGCGTAAAAGTTCCCGGGAAATATAAAGTACATACAATCTCCGAAATTTTCCTTGGCTGAGGCTTCATATTTTTCTGCAGTTCTGCATAGGAACCTTCAATGTTAACGCCTTTGTCTTTCCCTAAAATTGCAATGGTGGTAAGCATGCACTGCGCTAAAGAAGTCGCGCATAAATCGGTAGGAGAAAACACTTCACCTTTGCCATGATTATCGGTAGGTGCATCAGTAAAAATAATGGTTCCCGACTGCAGATGTTGAGATTCGCAGCGCAGATCGCCGAGGTAAGTTATTTTTGAAGTCATGATTTTATTTTAATATTAACGTTACTGGCATTCGGAAATTATTAGAAGTTGCCATTCCTTCAACGCAAAGTGGTGTCCATTTTTTCTCCATTTTATATATTATCAGCTCCAATTCTCTGTTAAATTCAAAATTTTCACCTCTTGCACTAACATTCTTTACATTACCATCTTCCGTAACGGTGAAGGTTACGATACTTTTAAATTCGCCCGATAAATCATTTTCCGATTTAACTTCCTTAGATTTTGTCGCTTTATACTGGCTTTTCTTTTCAAAATTTGGCATTTGAAAATGCTCCCCTGCATGTTTGCATTTAATACTTTGTTTCACTACAGGATTTTTGTTTTCTTCAACTTCATTCAAATTAATTTTTTTAAGTAAGTCAAATTCTATATTCCGTCGTTCTTCATTAATTCTCATTTCATAGTGAGCCATTATTCTATTTCTATCTTTGTTTGAAAGACCGGCAAGTGAATCTTTTGCTTTTATTTGATATTCAATTAATATAGAATCGTATTCTTTAGTAATTCTTCTTAATTCAGCAATCTCATTACTTTGAGCATTTACTAAAAAACCAAAAAAAATTATTAGTAGAGGCGCTATTTTATTCATTTTATTATTTTAAAAATGAAAAATATCTTTCGCTTTGTTATAAGCGCTTTCGAAATTGAGTAAGTTCAGCGAATGCTCCACTTTTTCTGAAGCCATGAAATTAATCACCTGTTCGGTCGGCATGTTGCCAACGAGATCGTCTTTGGCCATCGGGCAGCCACCAATTCCTTTAATCGCTGAATCGAATCTTCTGCACCCGTTGTCATAAGCAGCTTTCAGTTTCTTATAAGAATCCTCGTAACGGTTATGAAAATGCGCCCCAAAATCGATTTCCGGAAATTTAGCCGGAATTTTCGCGAAAAGCAACTCGATTTGTTCCACAGTTCCTGTTCCGGTGGTGTCAGAAAGTAAGATGTTTTTTATTCCGATTTCATTAAAACGCTTTGCCCAGAAATCCACATCTTCCCACTTCCACATTTCACCGTAAGGATTGCCGAAAGCCATAGAAAAATAAACATTAAGCGTGCGGCCATCGGTTTTCAGCAGTTCAGTAATTTTCAGAATATCATTAAAAGCTTCCTCCTGATTTTTATTGGTATTCCGGTGCTGAAAAGTCTCCGAAATCGAAAAGGGAAACCCCAGAATATCAACCTGTTCATGAGCCAGAGCTTTTTCCGCTCCACGGTAATTGGCCACAATCACAGAAAGTTTTGTATTTGAAACCGATTTATCAATCTCATCGAGCACCGTTCCCGAATCTGCCATTTGGGGAATTGATTTCGGCGAAACAAAACTTCCGCAATCAAGCACATCAAAACGAACATCCATCAACGCATTAATGTAATCGATTTTCTTTTGAGTCGGGATAAATTCGCCCCAACCTTGCATGGCATCGCGCGGACATTCAGTTAAAAACATGGGTTCTTTTTAGGTTTTCTCAAAGATAATAATTTTTTTGAATGCTGAATATCTCACCCATTTTAGTACTTCGGAGCCCTCAAAAGCTAAAAACAGCAGCTTTATAAAGTTGAGCCTCAGACAAAATCGCTATCTTTGTTTAAATCAAATTTTATTAAAAATGACGACCATAGAATTCAACCTCGAGTGGAAACTGAAACTGCAAAACCGCTTTATCAATTACGTGAAAATCTTTTCTACAAGCGATCCGGAAAGTGAAACAACACCTTCAACTGAAAGACAGTGGAATATTGCAAATTATATTTTTGAAGAACTGAAAGCATTGGGTTTAAGCGATGTTTCTCTGGATGAGAACGGATATATTTATGCTTACGTGCCATCGAATCTCGAAAATGATGATGAGCCCGTTATAGGATTTATCTCTCATTATGATACTTCGCCTGATTTTAACGGAGAAAACGTAAAACCTCAAATCTGGGACGATTACGATGGCAAGGATCTGCTTCTGAATAAAGAAACGGGCTTCATTCTATCGCCTTCAAAATTTGAAAGTCTTAAAGATTATGTCGGGAAAACATTGATTACAACAGATGGAACCACGCTTCTTGGCGCTGATGACAAAGCTGGAATTGCGGAGATTGTTACCGCTGCCGAATATCTTTTGGCCCATCCCGATATTAAACACGGTAAAATCGCAATTGGATTTACACCTGATGAAGAAATTGGCAGAGGTGCTCATAAATTTGATGTCGCTAAATTTGGTGCAGAATGGGCTTACACGATGGATGGCGGCGAAGTCGGTGAACTGGAGTACGAAAACTTTAACGCTGCAGGCGCGGTGGTTAAAATTCACGGTTTAAGTGTTCACCCGGGTTATGCTTTCGGTAAAATGGTAAATGCATCGCTTTTGGCACCAGAATTCATTAAAATGCTACCTGAAAACGAAACGCCTTCCACAACAAAATGCTTTGAAGGTTTTTATCACCTGACAGATCTTAAATCTGATGTTTCTGAAGCGAAAATCCAGTACATCATCCGTGATCATGACGCAGAGAAATTTGAAACTAGAAAAGAGTTCATCACCGCAAAGGTTGCAGAATTCAATCAAAAATTCGGCGAAGGAACTGCAGAAATTGAGATCAAAGAACAGTACCGCAACATGAAGCAGCAGTTCGAAGGTAAAATGCACATTATCGACATTGCAGAGCAGGCAATGAAAGACGCCAACATAGAGCCTAAAATTAAAGCCATCCGAGGTGGAACTGACGGCGCACAGCTTTCTTATATGGGTTTACCATGTCCGAACATTTTCGCAGGGGGAATCAACTTCCACGGACCTTACGAATATGTGGCATTAGAATCTATGGAAAAAGCGGTAAAAGTGATTATCAATATTGCGAAAGCCGTGAAGAAGATTTAAAATAAGATCATTTTAGTAAATAACCTTCAATAAATATTGGAGGTTATTTTTTATCCATTGACCACTTTAAAAAAACAAAAAAACCATCACATTTCTGTGATGGTTTGCTCCTCTTGCTGGGCTCGAACCATTCTTGTTTCATCCCTATATCATTAGCTTTTCGAAGTACCCTGTTTTTAGGTATGCCTAAAAGCATGCCTTTTCCTGTATTTTCGATGCCTCCTGATTATGTATTTCTGAGGTTAGGAATTAGTTGGAGAACAATTGACCTTTTGCCATATAACAGATAAACAGATTTTGTTGATTCCACAATACAGATTATTATTTTTGGTGCAATTTCAAGATCTTGTGTAGAACTGTATTTGTGCTGCATGACCAATGTTTTTCTGAGTTCGTACGATATCTCTAGAGGCTCAAATGATAGAATTACAGCCTCTAAGACATCCAGACCAAAGATAAGTTCTGTTCTAACAGGTTTAAGTCCGTTAAAAGAGATATCCTTCGTATAATAATAACTATCGTATCCTCTAATTTTATCTGCAGCTAAAACCTCTAAATCAAATTCCCAAATTTCGTACTGCTCTCCAATTAGGAAAGGTAATTTGATGTCTTTCATAGTGGGTTTTGGGTATTAAAAAACCACTCTGATTTGAGTGGTTAACTTTCTTTCTTTTCTTCGGGATCTATTGTATAATTTTCTAATAAATAATCAAGTTGCTCTGCTCTCTTCTTTTTTGTGTAAGATTCTCTCACATCCTTTTTTAGCAATATAAACTGTTTCACAGTGAATATACAGAGTGTTAATAAAAAAATTAATACAGATGATTTAAATAATTCTATATATGTAATATAGTCGCCGCTCTCGGAGTTAAAATTCCCGCTAGTATAAATTCTTTTAATATCATTAGTGAAGAGGTAAAATAAGGGTACCATGCTATTCAATAACATATAGAGGAAGGTACCTATCAACCAATGATATTTTTTGTCGGAATTTACAATAGTCTTAAAAATATCGTTAAAAAGCATGATGAATACTTCTGTCAAGCTTAAAAAGTATATCCACATTTTGTCATAAATTTTTTCCATAGAAATTGTAGATTAAAAATTAAAATTTGTCTTATTTAGTAACAGCTCTTGTATATTTAAACGTAAGTACAATATATGCAATAGGTACTAACATTAAGATTATCAAATAACTAACGTCTGAAGCATATGCTAGCAAAAAAAGAAAGATTAGAGTCGTTATTGCAGCACAGAAATAATAGATTAAAATAAATTTACTTCTTAGCGAAAAATCCATAATATATAATTTTAAGGTTCTGTGAAGTTTGATGTACGAGTATGAAATCAGCATAGATGATATAAAAATTCCAATTGAAGGTAGGATCTCCCATAAATTCGTTTCTTCACTTTTAATAATCCCTAAAATTCCAAAAAATGGGAAAGCAATTAAGAAGAGATATGAGAATATTGTAAGTAACATTCCTAATAATCTAATTCTTTTAGGTAGTGGAGTTTGGTTTATCATGTCTTTTGATGGGTTGCCATATATGGCATTTAGTTAAACAAATATAATTAACACTTTTGACTTGTCAAATAAGTCAAGTTGGAAAAGTCTGAAATTCTGAAACTTATCGGAAGGAGAATTAAAGAAATGAGAGAATCTAAAGGACTCTCTCAGGTTGATGTAGTTGGCAGAATGCGAGGAGAAATTGATCCAACTAATATTTCACGTATTGAATCTGGCAGGACTAATCCTACTCTACTTACTCTTTTCAGGTTAGCTGAAGCATTAGAGGTACAGCTAAAAGAATTATTGGATGTAGATTTTCAAAAAGTGCTATAGTTATAATATCTTAGGTATTTCTCATTACTGCAATTTCCCCCAAATCCCGCTGATCTCTGCGCTCCTACAAATAGCCTTCATCTTTAAAACTAAAATAACTTTGTTTTGATAGGATTATATGATCCATGAGGTTTAAGTCCATTACCTTACATGCTTCATTCATTCTCTCTGTAAGTTTAAGGTCACTGGAACTTGGTTTTAGATTTCCCGAAGGATGATTATGGGCTAAAATAATTCCTGTTGAATTGGTTTTTAATGCAACAAAAAGTATATGCCTGATTTCAACTACAGTAGAACTTATTCCTCCTTTTGACACTGTGTAAATACCTAAAACTTCTGATGCATGATTGAGAAGTATTATTTTGAATTCCTCAAACAGTTCAATTGTTTCGATATTCCACGAATCCTTAAAAGAGTTGTAAGCTTTGGTTGAATCAAAAATTTTAATTCTCTCATTGTAGCTAATGCTACTATATGTTATCTTGATTTCGTCAATAATATTTTCCATTGGATTTATTTTAAATTAATTAGGTCCAGCATGCACAAATTTTGTGTTTTTGCTATAATAACACAAACACATTTTCTGTGCAGAACGGTAAAATAAATACCACCCATTTCTGGGTGGCACTTGATTAATTGATTACACTTTCCAAAGGAACTTGCATCATCTCTTCAGGAGCAAAATCAGGATCTAATTCTGCATTAATTTCTACATCAACAATCTTGAGTTTTCCCAAATACTGTTTTGCCTGTAAAACCTCAACTGCAGATAGACTTTTGGAGATAGGCATGAAACTAAATTTTCTTCCATAAATCACATCTTCTTCCTGTTCACTTGCCTGAAAGAGATAAACTTCTCCTGGCTGAATTCCCATATTTACAGCAAATGTACCACTGATTACACTTCTGCTGGGGATTTCACCTGCAATTCCTAGTAAGATAACTGGATATAATCCATTTTTATCTTCACTCGCTTTTTCGGATTTTAGCAATTCTACTTTTGCTAAGAATCCATCAAAATTTTTTTTCATGATAATTCTTGATTTTTAAGTTAGACCAAGATTAGTGAGAAATGAAAGGGAGAAGGGTGCGGAGTAAAAAGTGAGAAAGAGTAAGGTGAGGAGGGAAAAGAAACGAGGTTAAAATTCTCTTGTAAATAATAAGTACGGCGAATTATCAATTTTGTTTTAATATTCGGGCTGGGGGTATTTACCTAAACTAAAAGAGGGGTGGGGTATTTTAATAGAATCTGCATTTACAGAATTGAGAAAGCTTCAAAAATTTTTTGGTAGCGTCCCACTAACTGTGTAAGTTGAAAAGTTATTCTGAAAAATTTCGGGCCCTTACAAGCCCGGAAATTTTCCGGAAATAACTTTTTACTATT
>JAANMX010002216.1_pt1 | contig 19959 bp, 22 predicted proteins | sample 7279681 | NCBI WGS metagenome assembly JAANMX01 (sample SAMN14094542, study PRJNA606508) | bioreactor metagenome | isolation source: A lab-scale SPAN reactor treating ammonium-rich wastewater day 351 | place: Ireland: Galway | collected 2018-01-01
ACGCTCCTTGGGGCGGCGAGCGGACTCTTCCCGACAGCCGGGGCCGTGTTGCTGCCGATCACAGACGAGCCCGAGCCTGTCATTTTTTCGGCGGTCTGGCCTCCGCAAAACCGCAGTGCTGCACTCCGAAACCTATTCTCGCTTGCCAGCGAGAATAGCCGGTCAACCCGATCGACCTGAACGTTTCAGGCGCTGGATGTCTGTCAGCCATCTCCCGGCCGAGCGGGGCACGCCTGGCAATGAAAATGGGCCGAAATCTGATTCGCGGTAGTCCACCGCGAACAGTGCCGGAATAGTGCCGCCGCCAACCGTCCGATTTGCCGCCGATAGTATCCGGCAGCCCTACGGCCATGCCTTTGCTGTTGCTCCGCTCAACATAGCCCATTCTCTGATCGGCTCCGTCTCTTTTGCCGATTGGAGCCACTATGCGCGGAGGTCGAATACTCTGGGGTCAGATTGCCGTCGTCTTCACCATTGTCATGGTGATGACCTGGGCCGCAACGCAATGGGTAGCGTTCCGGCTTGGCTTTCAGCCCCAACTCGGAAGCCCCTGGTTCGAGCTGGCCGGTTGGCCGCTCTATTATCCGCCCGCTTTCTTCTGGTGGTGGTTCTCCTACGATGCCTACGCGCCCGCGATCTTCACCGAGGGCGGCATCATCGCCGTGTCCGGCGGCTTCCTTGCCATTGCCGCCGCCATCTTCATGTCGATCATCCGGGCGCGCGAAGCCCGCAACGTCGCCACATATGGCTCGGCGCGATGGGCCGAGAACAAGGAAATCCACGCGGCCGGACTGCTCGGTCCTGATGGTGTCCTGCTCGGTCGTTACGACCGAGACTATCTGCGCCATGACGGCCCGGAGCACGTCCTATGCTTCGCTCCCACCAGGTCGGGCAAAGGCGTCGGCCTCGTGGTGCCGACGCTGCTGACATGGCCGGGATCAGCGATTGTCCATGACATCAAGGGAGAGAACTGGACGCTGACGGCCGGCTTTCGGGCAAAGCATGGTCGCGTCCTGCTGTTCGATCCGACCAATACCAAATCATCCGCCTACAACCCGCTGCTGGAAGTGCGGCAGGGCGAATGGGAAGTCCGCGACGTGCAGAACATCGCGGATATTCTGGTCGATCCCGAAGGCAGCCTCGACAAGCGCAACCATTGGGAAAAGACCAGCCACAGTCTGCTTGTCGGCGCAATCCTGCACGTCCTCTATGCCGAGCCGGACAAGACGCTGGCGGGCGTCGCCAACTTTCTGTCCGATCCCCGCCGTCCGGTCGAGGCGACCTTGCGCGCCATGATGGACACGCCGCATCTGGGCGAAGCCGGCGTTCATCACGTCATCGCCTCGTCAGCCCGCGAACTGTTGAACAAATCCGAGAACGAACGGTCGGGCGTGCTTTCCACCGCCATGTCGTTCCTCGGCCTCTACCGCGATCCGGTCGTGGCGCGCGTCACAGACCGTTGCGATTGGCGCATTGCTGATCTTGTCGGAAGCAAGAAGCCGGTGACGCTCTACCTTGTCGTTCCGCCATCCGACATCAACCGGACGAAACCGCTGATCCGGCTGATCCTCAACCAGATCGGCCGTAGGCTGACCGAGGAACTGACATTATCCGGCAAACGGCATCGCCTGCTCATGATGCTGGACGAGTTTCCGGCATTGGGTCGGCTCGATTTCTTTGAATCGGCGCTCGCCTTCATGGCGGGCTACGGACTCAAATCCTTCCTGATCGCCCAGAGCCTCAACCAGATCGAGCGCGCCTATGGGCCGAACAACAGCATTCTCGACAATTGCCATGTGCGCGTCGCCTTCGCCACGAACGACGAGCGCACCGCCAAGCGGGTATCGGATTCGCTCGGCACCGCGACCGAGATGCGCGATTCCACCAACTATGCCGGCCATCGGCTCGCCCCCTGGCTCGGGCATCTGATGGTGTCGCGGCAGGAGACGGCGCGGCCGCTGCTGACCCCCGGAGAGATCATGCAACTTCCGCCCGCCGACGAAATCGTCATGGTGGCCGGCACGCCGCCGATCCGGGCGAAGAAGGCGCGCTATTTCGAGGATGCGCGATTGCAGGAGCGCATCCTACCGCCGCCCGAACCGGCAGCCACGTCGACCGCAGCGCCGTCAGTTCCAACCGATGACTGGACGAGCCGCGTCATCGTTGCGGCGGGCAAGCCTGCGACCAGCGCAGCCAGCGGGACCGAGGGCGATCCCGACAATGCCGGCATCCGCCGCGAGCCCGAATTGCCTGAGCATGAGGAAATCATCCCGCCTACACCAGCGCCCGCCCAGGAGTTCGACATTCTGGACGATGAGCCGGACGTGGACTCGGCCAAGGCCCGTGCGCTGCGCTCGCGGATGCGGATGCGGATGATCGCCCGGCAAGCGTCGCTCGACCCCAATGACGGCATAGAGCTTTGAGGGGCCGCCAATGACAACCCGCACCCGCATGAATGTCTATTTCGACCCGGAACTGCTCAAACAGGTCGAGGCGCTGTCGCTGCGCCGGCAAATATCGAAGTCCGCCATTATCGAGGCGGCGGTCGCATCCTTCCTGTCGGGCGACACGTCGGATCGGCTGGAAGCGGCCATGTCGCGCCGCCTGGACAAGATCGGCCGGCATCTCGACACGTTGGACGAAGATCTTGCCGTGCTCGGCGAGACCCTTTCGTTGTTCATCCACTTCTGGCTGACGATGACCCCACCGTTGCCAGACAGCGCCAAGCAATCCGCACGGATCAAGGGGAACGAGCGGTTCGAGGGCTTCATGCAGAACCTCGGTCGCAGGCTGGCGACCGGAGACAGGTTCCTGAAAGAGCTTTCGCGCGACATGGATTCGCTTCCCGACGGTTCAGCGCAAGAGCAGCCCGAGACTGAAAGCGACCACACCTAGGTTTTTCAGCCCATCCTATTTGCCGCCGATGGCCGCCGACTGCCGCACGCGCGTAAATACTTGTTGAACAGGCCCGATTTCGGGCTTTCTTAATCGACCCCGATGCGGGGACCGTCTGTCGAGCGCCCCATCAAGAATGGGGCCGACATGACTGCCAACCACCACAGACCGGAGGCGATCGCACGCGGCGCGCGCATGTTGCGCACCGCGCTCGGCGCATCCATCGCGCGGTTTCTCGAAGACCCTGCGGTTGTCGAGGTGATGCTGAACCCGGATGGCCGCATCTGGGTGGACCGGCTCTCCGAGGGTCTGGCCGATACCGGCGAGATGATGTCGCCCGCCGATGGCGAACGCATCGTGCGGCTGGTCGCGCATCATGTCGGCGCTGAGGTTCATCCGCGCAGTCCTCGTGTCTCGGCTGAGCTTCCCGAGACCGGCGAGCGGTTCGAGGGCCTGTTGCCACCGGTCGTCGCCGCACCGGCCTTCGCCATCCGCAAGCCCGCCGTCGCCGTGTTCACGCTCGACGACTACGTGGCGGCCGGCATCATGTCCGCCGATCAGGCATTGACGCTACGCGCAGCCATCGCGTCCCGCGCCAACATCCTCGTCGCGGGAGGCACCAGCACCGGCAAGACGACGCTCACCAACGCGCTACTGGCCGAGGTGGCGAAGGGCGCGGATCGCGTCGTCATCATCGAGGACACGCGCGAGCTGCAATGCGCTGCACCCAACCTCGTCGCCATGCGGACGAAGGATGGCGTGGCGACACTCTCCGATCTGGTCCGCTCCTCGCTGCGCCTGCGCCCCGACCGTATCCCCATCGGTGAGGTGCGCGGCGCTGAAGCGCTCGACCTGCTCAAAGCCTGGGGGACTGGTCACCCCGGCGGCATTGGCACCATCCATGCCGGTTCCGGCATCGGCGCGCTGCGCCGGCTCGAACAGCTCATTCAGGAAGCCGTCGTCACGGTCCCGCGCGCGCTGATCGCCGAGACCATCGACCTCGTGGCTGTCCTGTCCGGGCGCGGCTCCGCGCGGCGGCTGGCCGAACTCGTTCGCGTCGAAGGGCTCGGCCCCGATGGCGACTACCGCATCACCCCCGCAACCAGCCAAGAAGGAGACCCTTCATGATCCGCAATGCCTTACGCTTCCGCCGCCACGTCGCGACGGTCGCAGCCGTCAGCTATGTCAGCCTGTTCATGGCCCCGGCCGCCCATGCTTCCGGTTCGTCCATGCCGTGGGAAGCGCCACTGCAATCCATCCTTCAGTCGATCGAAGGGCCGGTCGCCAAGATCATCGCCGTCATCATCATCATCGTGACCGGCCTGACGCTCGCCTTCGGCGACACCTCGGGCGGTTTTCGTCGCCTGATCCAGATCGTGTTCGGTCTGTCCATCGCGTTCGCCGCATCAAGCTTCTTCCTGTCGTTCTTCTCGTTCGGCGGCGGGGCGCTCGTCTGATGGCGGCTGTCCTCGAACAGCTCGACACGGTGCCGGGATTCACCGTCCCGGTCCATCGGGCGCTGACCGAGCACATCCTGCTCGGCGGCGCTCCGCGCGCCATCGCCATCATGAACGGCACGCTGGCCGGGGCCGTGGGCCTCGGCCTGCGCCTCTGGCTGGTCGGCATCGCCATCTGGGCAATCGGTCACTTCGCGGCGGTCTGGGCCGCGAAGCGCGATCCGCTGTTCGTGGAAGTCGGCCGCCGGCATCTGCGCATCCCCGGTCATCTGGCGGTTTGACGGAGACGCACGATGATGAACCTTGCTGAATACCGCCGCACCGCCACCCGCCTTGCCGACTATCTGCCGTGGGCCGCACTGGTCGGTTCCGGCGTCGTGCTCAACAAGGACGGCTCGTTCCAACGCACCGCGAAGTTTCGCGGTCCCGATCTCGATTCCGCTGTCGCCGCCGAGCTGGTCGCCGTCGCCGGTCGCATCAACAACGCCGTGCGCCGCCTGGGCTCCGGCTGGAGCATCTTCGTAGAGGCGCAGCGCAGCGAGGCGGCGACCTATCCGGACAGCACCTTTCCCGATGCGGCGTCGGCGCTGGTCGATGCCGAGCGCAAGGCCGGGTTCGAGGAAGCGGGCACGCACTTCGTGTCTGGCTACTTCCTCACCTTCCTCTATCTGCCGCCTGCCGAGGACGCCGCCCGCGCCGAAACCTGGCTCTATGAGGGCCGCGAGCAATCCGGCGTCAATCCATGGGAGGCTCTGCGCGGCTTCACGGATCGCACCGACCGCGTGCTCGCGCTGCTCGACGGCTTCATGCCCGAATGCCGTTGGCTCGATGACGGCGAGATGCTGACCTATCTCCATTCCACCATCTCGACTAACCGCCATCGCGTGCGCGTGCCCGAGGTGCCGATGCATCTCGACGCGCTGCTCGCCGATCAACCGTTGACCGGCGGGCTCGAGCCGCGCCTGGGCGATCGGCATTTGCGTGTGCTCACCATCGTCGGCTTTCCAACCGCGACGACGCCCGGCCTGCTCGACGAGATGAACCGGCTGGCTTTCCCGTATCGCTGGTCGACGCGCGCGATCCTGCTCGACAAGACCGACGCGACGCGGCTGCTGACCAAAATTCGCAGGCAGTGGTTCGCCAAGCGCAAGTCGATCGCCGCGATACTGAAAGAGGTGATGACCAACGAGGCGTCCGCGCTCGTGGACACCGACGCTGCCAACAAGGCGCTCGACGCCGACATGGCCTTGCAGGAACTCGGCGCGGATATGGCGGGCATGGCCTACGTCACCGCGACAGTGACGGTCTGGGATGCCGATCCGCGCCTTGCCGACGAAAAACTGCGCCTAGTCGAGAAGATCGTTCAAGGCCGCGATTTCACGGCCATGCCCGAAACCGTCAATGCCGTCGATGCCTGGCTCGGCAGCTTGCCCGGACATGCCTACGCCAATGTCCGCCAGCCGCCGATCTCGACGCTCAATCTCGCTCACATGGTCCCGCTTTCGGCCGTGTGGGCGGGGCCGGAACGGAACGACCATCTCGGTGCGCCCCCCTTGCTTTACGGCAAGACCGAGGGTTCGACGCCGTTCCGGCTTTCCCTTCATATCGGCGATGTGGGGCACACCCTCGTCGTCGGGCCTACGGGCGCGGGGAAATCCGTGCTGCTCGCGCTCATGGCGCTCCAGTTCCGCCGCTACGCGAACAGTCAGGTCTTCGCCTTCGACTTCGGCGGTTCGATCCGCGCCGCGGCGCTCGCCATGGGCGGCGACTGGCACGACCTTGGTGGCGGCCTGACCGAAGGGGCGGATGGTTCGGTCTCGCTACAGCCGCTCGCTCGCATCGACGACACCTACGAACGCGCCTGGGCGGCCGACTGGATCGTCGCCATCCTGATGCGCGAAGGCATCGCGATCACGCCCGAGGTGAAGGAACATATCTGGACGGCGTTGACCTCGCTTGCTTCCGCGCCGATCGAAGAGCGCACCATCACTGGCTTGAGTGTGCTGCTTCAGTCGAACGACTTGAAGCAGGCATTGCGCCCGTTCTGCGTCGGCGGCGCTTATGGCCGACTGCTCGATGCTGAGAATGAACATCTCGGCTCGGCGGATGTGCAAGCCTTCGAGATCGAGGGGCTTGTAGGAACCGGTGCGGCCCCGGCGGTGCTCGCCTATCTCTTCCATCGCATCGGCGACCGGCTCGATGGCCGCCCGACGCTGCTCATCATCGACGAAGGCTGGCTGGCGCTGGACGACGAAGGATTCGCCGGCCAGCTCCGCGAATGGCTGAAGACGCTCAGGAAGAAGAACGCGAGCGTCATCTTCGCCACGCAAAGCCTGTCGGACATCGACGGCAGCAACATCGCGCCCGCCATCATCGAGAGCTGCCCGACACGGCTGCTCCTGCCGAATGAGCGCGCCATCGAGCCGCAGATCACGGCCATCTATCGCCGCTTCGGCCTCAATGACCGTCAGATCGAAATCCTCGCGCGGGCCACGCCTAAGCGCGACTACTACTGCCAGTCGCGGCGTGGCAATCGCCTGTTCGAGTTGGGCCTGTCCGAAGTTGGCCTCGCGCTCTGCGCCACGTCCTCCAAATCCGATCAGACCGCCATCGAGCGGATTGTCGCCGAGCATGGCCGCGGCGGCTTTCTCGCCGCCTGGCTGCGCCTGCGCGGCGTCGATTGGGCGGCCGACCTGATCCCCGATCTCACCAATCTCGCCGACCGACCGGACACCGCCGCGCCGGCCGCGCTGGACACCCCCCAAGCAGAGGAGACCCTTCCATGATCCACATTCCCATTCCCCGCATCGCCGGCGCTACGGCGCTGGCCCTGGCGCTCGCCATGCCCGTCGCGCTGTCGCCCATGCTGACAAGCCCGGCCCATGCGCAATTCGGTTTCGGCCGGATCGTCTTCGATCCCTCAAACTATGCCGAAAACGTGCTCACGGCCGCGCGCACGCTGGAACAGATCAACAATCAGATCCAGAGCCTCCAGAACGAAGCGACGATGCTCATCAATCAGGCCCGCAATCTCGCAAGCCTGCCTTACTCCTCGCTCCAGCAGCTTCAACAGAACGTGCAGCGCACGCAGCAGCTCTTGAGCCAAGCACAGAACATCGCCTTCGATGTGCAGAACATCGACCAGATGTTCCAGAGCAAATACGGCAACATCTCGCTTTCGGCGACCGATCAGCAGCTTGTCGCGGATGCCCGCAGCCGCTGGCAGAACACTGTCGGCGGCTTGCAGGACGCCATGCGCGTGCAGGCCGGCGTTGTCGGCAATATCGACACCAACCGCACGCAGATGTCGGCCCTTGTCGGCCAGAGCCAGGGCGCGACCGGCGCATTGCAGGCGACACAGGCCGGCAACCAGCTTCTCGCCCTCCAGTCGCAGCAGCTTTCCGACCTGATCGCGCTGATGTCCGCCAACGGTCGCGCCGGCGCCCTGAGCGAAGCCGAGCGCGCCACCGCCGCCGAGCAAGGCCGCGTCCAGCGTGAGCGCTTCCTGACGCCGGGCTCCGGCTATCAGCCGGGCAATGCGCGGATGTTCGGCAACGGCAACAACTGACGAGCGGGAGGGGGCACGCAATGGACGGCAAGATGCTGGCGCGGCTGGGCGCGATCATATTCATCGCTATCGCCATCACCGCCACGGTGATCGAGATGACCCGCAAGGACGAGCCGGTGCCGTCTCGATCGGCTCCGGCGCTCCAGCCTCCGGCCGATCCCTTGCGGCAGAACCTGCGCCGTTGCCAGCAGATGGGCGAGGCGGCCGTGTCCGATCCCGACTGCCTCGCCACCTGGGCCGAGAACCGCGACCGCTTCTTGCGCCGCACGCCCGCGCCCGCCGCACCTCAACCCGCAGGAGGGCAGTGAGCCATGCAGGGCGCGGGCGTCATCGACAACTTCCTCGGGGTCTTCACCTCCTACATCGACAGCGGGTTCGGCCTGCTCGGCGGCGAGGTGGCGTTTATCGCCACCACGCTCATCGTCATCGACGTGACACTCGCCGCACTGTTCTGGAGCTGGGGCGCGGATGACGACATCATCGCGCGGCTGGTGAAGAAGACGCTGTTCGTGGGCGCTTTCGCTTACATCATCGGCAACTGGAACAATCTCGCCAAGATCATTTTCGACAGCTTCGCTGGCCTTGGCCTGAAAGGTTCGGGAACGAGCTTCACCGCGCAAGACCTGATGCGGCCCGGCAAGGTGGCGCAGACCGGACTCGATGCCGCGCGCCCGCTGCTCGATTCCATCTCCGACCTGATGGGCTACTGGTCCTTCTTCGAGAATTTCATCCAGATCGCCTGCCTCATGTTCGCATGGGCACTGGTGTTGCTCGCCTTCTTCATCCTGGCCGTGCAGCTCTTCGTGACGCTCATCGAGTTCAAGCTGACGACGCTTGCCGGCTTCGTGCTGATCCCGTTCGGCCTGTTCGGCAAAACCGCCTTCATGGCCGAGCGCGTGCTTGGCAACGTCATTTCGTCCGGCATCAAGGTTCTGGTGCTCGCCGTCATCATCGGCATTGGCTCGACGCTGTTTTCGCAATTCACGGCAGGTTTCGGCGGACAAACTCCATCTATCGATGACGCCATGGCGATCGTGCTGGCTGCGCTTTCCCTGCTTGGTCTTGGCATATTCGGTCCCGGCATTGCCTCCGGCCTCGTCAGCGGCGGGCCGCAGCTCGGCGCTGGGGCTGCTGTCGGCACCGGCCTTGCCGCAGGCGGCATGGTCCTCGCCGGCGGTGCGGCCGCTGGTGGCGCGGCCATGCTCGGCGCGAAGGGCGGCGCTGCTGCGCTCTCCGGCGGAGCCGCGGCCGTTCGTGGCGGTGCCGCCGCCGCAGGAGCCGCTTCGGCCGCCTACAGTGTCGGCGCACTCGGCCAGTCCGGCGCGGCCGGCGTTGCTTCGGGCCTTGGCGGCGTCGCCCGCGCGGCAGGTTCGGCCGCTGTATCGCCCCTCAAACGGGCCGCCTCACGCGCTTCCGAATCCGTCAAATCCAGTTTCACCGATGGCGCACGCGCGGGCTTCGGCGCGACCGGCGGCACGTCCACCGCAGGCTCCATCGGCGGTGCGAGCGCTGCACCCGAAGCCGCAGCGCCGGCTTCTCCCGCCGGTCCTCCGGCCTGGGCGCAGCGCATGCAGCGCGGCCAGGCGCTCAATCACGGCACGACCATGGCCGCCCATGCGGTGCGCTCCGGCGACAGCCACGGCTCCGGCTCTTCCGTCAATCTTTCTGAAAGTGACCGCTCATGAGCATCTTCAAACGACCATCGACTCATTACGGCAAATCGCCCGAACCCGAGACGCCCTATCAGAAGGCCGCGCAGGTCTGGGACGAGCGCATCGGCTCGGCCCGCGTCCAGGCAAAGAGCTGGCGCTACATGGCCTTCGGCTCGCTGTTCCTGTCGGCCGGCTTCGCCGCTGCGCTTGTCTGGCAGTCGGCGCGCGGGACCGTTGTGCCCTGGGTGGTGCAGGTCGATCGCATCGGACAGGCACAGACGGTCGCGCCGGCCGTCGCTGACTATCGGCCGACCGATCCGCAGATCGCATTTCATCTCGGCCGCTTCATCGAGCAGGTTCGCGCGATCCCGGCGGATGCCATCATCGTCCGGCAGAACTGGCTTCGCGCCTATGAATGGACGACCGACCGGGGCGCGGCGGTGCTCAACGACTATGCCCGCGCCAACGATCCGTTCACCCGTGTCGGCCGCCAGCAGATCGCCGTCGAGGTGTCGTCGGTCATCCGCGCATCTCCCGACAGCTTCCGCGTCGCCTGGACGGAACGGCACTACGAGAACGGCCAGCTCTCAACGACCGAGCGATGGACCGCGATCCTGACCATCGTGATTCAGCCGCCACGCGACGCCGAGCGGCTGCGCGCCAATCCGCTCGGCATCTACGTCAACGCCATCAACTGGTCGCGGGAGATGAGCCAATGACCGCCATGCTTCCTCGCAATTCCGGCTCGCAAGTTTTCCGTAAATCCGCATTGGCGGCTTTGCTGCTCTCCGCAACCATGCTGGCCGGCTGCGCCACCACAACCCCGCAGTTCAGCTACGACAGCGATGTGCCGGCGCTGCCCGTGGTGCAGGCCGCCGTCACGGACGAGCGGCCCCGACCGTTGCACACGCCGCCCGCATGGACGGTCGCACGCGGCGGCACCTCAGCCACGACACCGGCAGGCCGCGTCGAGAACGCCAATACCGCCGCCCGCGTCGAACCGCGCCGTGAGGGCTACTACAACGCGATCCAGATTTATCCGTGGAGCGAAGGTGCGCTCTATCAGGTCTATGCGGCAGTCGGGCAGATCACCAGCATCGCGCTGGAGCCAGGTGAAAGCCTGACCGGCGCCGGCCCGATCGCGGCCGGCGACACCGCACGCTGGATCATCGGTGACACCGAAAGCGGCAGCGGCGCGACCCGCCGCGTCCATATCCTCGTCAAGCCGACGCGGCCGGACATCTCAACCAATCTTGTCGTCACCACCGACCGGCGCACTTACATGATCGAGCTGCGCGCACGGGAATCGCTCTACATGCCGGCCGTCGCCTGGGCCTATCCCGCGCCGCCGATCGGGCAGCGCCAGACCGTTCCGGCCGCACCGGTTATCCCGGCCGAGGCCGCGCGCAACTACCGCTATGGCCTGACCGGCGACAGCCCGCCTTGGCGGCCCATATCCGTCTTCGACGACGGCCGCCGCGTCTATGTCGTGTTCCCGCGCGGCATCGTGCAAGGCGAGATGCCGCCGATCTTCGTGCTCGGTTCGAACAGCGAACCGCAGATCGTGAACAGCCGCATCCACCAGAACATCCTCATCGTGGACCGCATGTTTGGCGCGGCCGAGCTGCGCCTTGGCGGCGGTGATCGCCAGCAGACGGTCAGGATCGTGCGCATCAACCCGACGCGGACGACCACGACAACAGCGGCGACCGCAGGAGGGCCGTCCTCATGAGCGATACCGAAACCAACGCCGCGCCGATGCGGCTGCGCGCCGAACCGCCGCGCGTCACGCGCCTGTCCCGCAAGATGCTCGCCGGCATCGGCGCGGTAGCGCTTCTCGGCATCGGCGGGGCGCTGATCTACGCACTCCAGACCCGCGATGCGGGACAGGGAGGGGAGGAACTCTATTCGACCGAGAACCGGCCTACGGCGGACGGGCTCTCCGGCCTGCCGCGTGACTATACCGGCCCGATCCTGGGGCCGGCGCTGCCGGGCGATCTCGGTCGGCCGATCCTCGACGCGCAGAACCGCGGACAACCGGTAGCGCCGCCCGTCATGGCAACGCCCGCCGTCGATCCCGAGGAACAGCGCCGTCTCGCAGAGGAAGAAGCCGCGCGCCTCAGCCGCGTCTTCTTTCAGACCGCGCCGGGGACCGGGACCGCTACCGGCTCCGCAAGCTCAAGCCTCGCCGGCCTTGGCCTTGCCGGTCAGAACGGCGCGACCAGCACGCAGGACCGGCACGCGGCATTCCTAAACGGCCCGGTCGATCGTCGCACCGTCGCGTCCGATCGCGTCATGCCACCAGCATCTCCCTACATCCTTCAGGCTGGAGCCGTGATCCCGGCGGCGCTCATCACCGGCATCCGTTCCGATCTTCCTGGCCAGATCACCGCGCAAGTGACCGAGAACGTCTATGACAGCCCGACCGGCAGTCTGCTTCTGATCCCGCAGGGCACGCGCATCATTGGTCAATACGATGACGGCGTGACCTTCGGCCAGCGCCGCGTCCTGTTGGTCTGGAACCGCCTGATCCTGCCGGGCGGCCGCTCGATCGTTCTCGAGCGTCAGCCCGGCGCCGACGCATCCGGCTATGCCGGGCTTGAGGATGGCGTCGACTATCACTGGTGGGATCTGATGAAAGCGGCCGGGCTGTCCACGCTGCTCGGCATAGGCACCGAACTGGCGACCGACGATGAAGACCGGCTGATCCGCGCCATCCGCGACGGCGCGCAGGACACCATCAACCAGGCCGGCCAGCAGATCGTCCAACGTCAGTTGCAGGTCGCGCCCACGCTGACGATCCGGCCGGGCTTCCCGGTCAGGGTCATCGTGACGCGCGATCTGATATTCGAGAATACCGGAGGTTGATAATGCCGAAGTTGAAACTGGGGCCGCTGCCCGACGACAAGCCCGTCAAGGTGACGGTGGAACTGCCGGCCGAACTCCATCGCAGCCTTGTCGATTACGGCGCTCTACTTGCCGAGCCGGGGAATCCCCCAATCGACCCGGTGCGTCTGATCGCACCCATGCTGGAGCGGTTCATCGCGACTGATCGGGGGTTTGCCAAAGCGCGGCGAGGAAGAGAACCGCGAAGCGAATAGCAGTGACGACAGCGCACTGCTACCCGGCCAACAGTTTCTATACCGGAGGGCCTTTAGAGATAGAGGCTTAACGGGTAAAGGGGCACCAAGCATAAACGGGAGGGGCACAGATCGGGGTATGGTCGGGGGTTTTTTGACGATATGTCGGGATTTTTCGTCCTGCTGATGCAGGCTGTCATTTATTTCGCCGCGATGGCGGCCATCTTTCACTACAGAACGGCAATCGGGATCGGGGTCTTCTATGCAGTCCTCGGCGCGATGCACTTCCTCGAAACCTATCTCGCTGCCGTCTTCTTCATCGAATTGCCGTTCGGGCTGATCTCGCCGGGTTCGACCGTGATGTTCGCGGGCAAGCTCGCCTTCTTCCTGCTACTCTACATCAAGGAAGACGCAGAGAGTATGCGCCAGCCCATCTACGGGCTGCTCATCGGCAACATCCTCATGGTGGTGCTGGCGATGATCCTGCGTGCCTACAGCGACCCCGCCAACCTGCCGGGTTACAATCCGGACCTGCGCTTCCTCGACCAGATCGGATTCCTCATGGTCTGGGGCACCGCTCTGCTCTTCGTCGACCTGATCGCGATGGTGATCATTTACGAGCGACTTGGCGCGATGGTGACCAACACAATCCTGGGTCGGATTTTCATCAGTCTGGCGATCGTGTTGAGTTTCGATCAGGCCCTTTTCTATGCCGGCCTGAATCTTTTGTCCGGCGTGCCCGTCTCGGCCTTCTACGGCGGCTGGATCGCCAAAATCGGAGCCGCTGGCTTCTTCAGTCTCATGCTGACGCTCTATCTGCGCTTCATCGACACGAGCGTCATTCGCGCCCATCCGCATCGCGCCATCGACGTCTTTGATCGCCTGACCTATCGCCATCGCTATGAAAAGCTGATCGAGCGGATCGGCCGCGATCCCCTGACCGGACTGAAGGACCGGGGACAGTTCGATACCAAAGGTCCGGCCATGTTGCAGGCAGCCTCGCGCTCGAAGCAGTCTTTCAGCCTGATGATGATCGATATCGATCACTTCAAATCGATCAACGACACCCATGGCCATCCTGAGGGCGACAGGGTGATCCGGAAAGTCGCCGACATCATCGCGCGGACGAAGCGCGAAGGCGACAAGCTATTCCGCTATGGCGGCGAGGAATTTGCGCTGCTTTGCCCGGAAACGCCGCCGGGAGCGATGGCGCTGGCCGAACGCATCCGCGCCGCCGTGGCAATCTCGGCGCATCCCGGCCTCGTGCGGCCAGTCACCATCAGTATAGGCGTCGCGACCTTTCCGGCTGACGCAACGGACTTTCAAAAACTGCTGATGCGTGCGGATGCCGCGCTCTACGAGGCAAAGGCGCTTGGGCGAAATCGGGTCGTCAACGCCACTGAGGCGGGACAATCGTCGTCGATTCAGTAATCAACACCCAGCGAACTGCACCTGCTTATATCGTGGCTTGCTTACGCGCGATGTCCAGAAGCCCGCGAACTGCCTTGGCCGAATTATGAGGCGACCATACGGCTCCAAATGTGATCGGCTCCGGTTCGTCCAGAATGGGGATGAAGGCGATACCCGGCACGGGGGTCCGGCTGGTCGCCTCGCTGGCCAGCGCAACGCCATAGTCGGCAGCGATCATCGACAAGAGCATGCAGCGATCTACATCGCACCGCTGCACCTTCGGATGCAGGCCGCGTTCGTTGAACCTGCGCGCGATGTGGTCGTGCTCCTGCGGTCCGGTGCCGTCGTAGCGGACTAGGAACAGGTCTTCCGCCAGATCGCGCCAAAACAGACCACTTGCTTTCGCGCGAGGATCGCTGTCCGACATGGCAACGAAGAGGGGCTCTGTCCAAAGCGGCCGCGAGTGGCAGTCGGGGATTTCTGCTATCGCCGCCACAAACGCCACATCGAGCCGTCCTTCGCGCACCTGAAAGATCGCATCGCGAGCGCGTCCGTCGAACAGTTCCAATTCGACTCCCGGCCACTGCTTCCGATAACGCTGCAGCAGCTCCGCCAGAAAGCCGGTGGCGATCGTTGTCGGCACGCCGATGCGGATGCGCCCGCACGTCCCGCCGCCGATCATACCGGCGGTCTTGACGGCATAGTCGAGCTGATCGATTCCGTCGGCGACATGCGCGAGAAAGAAGCGTCCGGCTTCCGTGAGCCGCACCCCTCGGTGGCCCCGTTCGAACAGCCGCACACCGAGCGTTTCTTCCAATGCGCGAATGCGCTCGCTGACCGAGGATTGGCTGACGCCGAGAGCAGCCGCAGCATGGCGAAAGTTGAGGTGCTCGCCAACGGCTACAGCGTGGATCAACGCAGTAAGAGGAATCCGCGTACCGAGAACCTGGCGCTGTCCGGCATGCTTATCATTGGCTTTCGAGAATCTTTTGCATGGACGCCGCCTCATCCCGGCGTCCCATCAGTTCGACCGTTCGGACCTCCTCCGAAAGGCAGCATTAATGCGAGAACGCAGAATAACGCAGCTTCTGCGCACACGCCCGCGCTGAAGGCAGCGTAATTCGCCACATTGCAAGGGTGTCCATGACGAAAAATGCACACTGGGTGCATCAAGCCATCAGATGAATGCCACTTTACCATGCGCTCTCCCAGATCGATCGTCTCACCGTTAGTGTTGAAGTGGCGATCACCGTGAGAGTAGATCGGCCGCTTTGCTGGTCATCACCTCACACTGAAGTGGACGGGCGCAGTGATGGTTTTATTGACGCCGGGCGGCGGCGCAGGAACGGGCGAGGCACGGCGCACGAGTGAGAGCACCTCGTTGTCAAGCGCGGGGTAGCCGGAAGAGCGGGCGAGCGAAACGGAACTGACGTTGCCGGCATCATCGATACGGAAGCGGACATAGACGGTTCCGCGCTCTCCGCGCCTGCGTGCGTCGGCGGGGTATCTCTTGCGTCGTTCCAGATGCGCCATCAGCCGCGACTGCCAGCGCGCCGGCGTCATCGACGAGACGCCGGATGCGGATTGGCGTGCAGCCGAGCGGCTGCCCTGCCGGACCTGTGCCTGAGCCTGGCGTGTCGCCTGCGAGGCGGCCTGCTGCTGTTGCGGGCGAGGGTTCTGTCTGCGCGGTTCGGGCCTCCTCGGTTCCTCTCTCCTTGCCACCTCGCGCCTCGGCTCCGGCGGCTTCGGTCGCGCCGTGGGAAGGGGCACCTCGGCGTCCGGAAGCTGAACCATGTCCTGCTCGATGGGTTCCGCTTCGATCGGTTCCTCCGCCGTCTCCGTGGGCCGGGTCTCTGCTTTGGCCACTTCGGCCTCCTCGGCAGCGGCCGTCGCCTCTGCATCCTCCATTTGCTCGGAGATTTCGTTCTCTTCGGTGTTGACCGCCTCCGGTTCGTCGGCGAGTTCGATCATGATGGCGGCGGGTGGCATATCGTCAGCCGGCACGATCGGCTGCTCGCGCATCAGCCAAATTGCTGCACCCACATGAGCAGTCAGCACGAACAGGCTGGCCGTGGTCCACAGGGCGGCTTCCGTGATGCGGCCGGCGCGCGAAACGCCGTAATGGGGGAGCGAGACACTCATGGCGTCGCACGGGCGTCCCCGCCCGCCGGCGCGGTGCTGCCGTTGTCATTGCGCGGATCGGACGCTCCACCTTCGGTGGAAGGTATTCCGCTCCCTTGCGTCTTCTCCAGGCCCACCAGCGCGATCTTGAGATATCCAGACCCTCGAAGCAGGTTCATCACCTCCATGAAGTCGCCATAGTCGACTCCCCGGTCGGCGCGCAGGAAGATGCGGGTCTCCTTGTCTCCTTCGGTAAGGACGTCGATCGCAGCGCCTAGCGCCTCGCGCGCGACTGCGTTCTCGCCGAGATGCAGCGTCAGGTCTGGCTTCAGAGTGACGTAGAGCGGCTTGTCGGGTCTCTCGGCCGGCTTCGCCGTCGAGGCGGGAAGATCCACATTGACGTCGACGGTTGCCAGCGGCGCCGCCACCATGAAGATGATGAGCAGCACCAGCATGATGTCGATGAAGGGAACGATGTTGATGTCGCTGTTTTCTTCGGGCAGCGAACCCGTGTTCCTGCGTATGCCTCCCGCCATGATATTTACTCCGCCGCCGAAGCTGCGGCTTCGAGTGAGGACGCCCCCGGCGACACAATGGCCGAATCCGTCTTGGCGGCGAGCGACCTAGCCCGCACCGGCACCTTGCGCAAATCGAGATCGAGGCTGACGAGTTGCTCGACGCCCGATGCCGCGTCGGCCATCAACTGGCCGTAGCTGGCGATCGAACGGGCGAAGACGTTGTAGACAATGACTGCGGGAATGGCCGCGACGAGGCCGATCGCGGTGGCCAGCAGCGCCTCGGCGATGCCGGGGGCGACGACGGCAAGATTGGTGGTGTTGGCCTGGCTGATGCCGATGAAGGAGTTCATGATACCCCACACCGTGCCGAACAGGCCGACGAAGGGTGCGGTGGAACCAACTGTCGCCAGAAGGCCGGTGCCGCGCGACAATCTCCGTCCAGCCTGCGCCTCAATGCGGGCGAGACGCGCGCCGAGACGCTCCTTCACGCCGTCATTGCCGGCATGGTCGAGAGCGATGGCGGAACGGCGCAACTCGTCCTCCGCCGAGCGCACCATGAAAGCGGCAGGACCTCCGCGGTTGAACAGTTGGTGCGATGCGTCAGTAAGCGAGGAGGCCGAGGCGATTATGGCGACGCCGCGCTTCGCGCGCGCCTTGGCGCAGGCAATCTCGATGGTCTTTGCCGCCCAGACCGTCCAGACGCCCAGCGAAGCGAGCGCAAGGCCGATCATGACCGCCTTCACCACCCAATCGGCGGCCATGAACATGCCCCAGGGCGACAGGTCGTGCGGCAAACCGGCATCGCGCTCGGCGCTCAACATCTGGGAAATGGCGCCGGCTGGGTCTTCTATGAACGACGGAGCCGGCTCCGAAGGTTCAGCAACCTCGACTGGAGTTGCATCGCCTGCTTGCGCATTCGACACGGCGGCGGGCGATGTTGCGTCCTGTGCCATGGCGACGATGGGGAGATTGAAGATCAATGCGGCGGCGAGTGCGACGGCGAAACGCATACCGGTCATGAGGCGGGGATGTCTTTGCGTGTCGGTCATTCCATTCTTTCTTTCATGCAGCCTGCAAGGCGGCCTTATCCGCGCCCGTGGCAGGCAGCGGCGTATGTTGGAGATGCCGCCGGAGCCGGGACGCATCCCGGCCATTGCGAACAATGGTGTGCAGGTCGCAGCCAAGGCACGCGATCTTGCCGGTCAAGGGATCACAGACGAGATCCGCAACCGTGAAGCTGTCGAATATGGATACGAAAGAGCCGATCGCAGCGCGCAGCACCGCGTCGCGGGCCGCCGATCCCTTACTGTCGCCGGGTTCCACCGCCAGAGAGGGTTCGATCAGCCGCAGGACATCGCCAACGATCATTGTGTCGGCTGGTCGCGCCAGGCAGATGCCGCCGGCTCTGCCGCGCGTTCCTTTGAGATAGCCGTGCCGGGTGAGCTTCGCGACCACCTGCGCGGCATGGTCTTTGGTCGCGCCGGCAAGCTCTGCGACGAAACGGGTCGTCCTCGGCGCGTTTGATTGGGGACGTGCGCACAATACGAGGATGTCTATGGCGATCTCGGCCTGCCGCGTCAGTCCTATCATTGCTTTTCCTCTCCCGATTGAGCGATCTCGAAGTCGCCTATGCGAGTGGTGCGTCCTGCCGCGTTCCGCTCCGGCCTTGTCGCAATCCAAAGGGCGCTGGCGAGCATGGCTGCGGCCACAGCGAGCGCGAGCCACGGCGCAGGGTTCGCTACCATCCAGAACAGCGCATAGCCGACCGTCATGCCGATGCAGGCCATCAGCTTTGCCTTGCGCGGCATCGCGCCATGCTCGCGCCAGTCGCGCAGAACCGGGCCGAAACGCGGATGATCGAGCATCCATCTCTCCAGCCGTGGCGAGGAGCGGCCGAAGCACCATGCGGCGAGGATCAGAAAGATGGTCGTCGGCATAACCGGCAGGAGAGCGCCGATGAACCCGAGAAGAAGGAACAGGCAACCGAGCGCGACGAAGCCTGCCTGTCGGCCTTCATCTAGCCGGGACAGGATGCGCCGACGCTTTCCCCGGTCGGTATTCATCGCCGCGAGCGCAGCCACATCTTCATGTTGCGCAGATAGCTGGCGCCCATCAGGCCGATGATGCGCTCCCCGCCGACGCGCTCAGCGGCGATGCGGACAGCATCGTCGTAGCTGGCTGCGATGATCGTGCCACGCCGGCTTTTGCTGCGCTCATTCTCCGTCATCCAGACCAGCTCGCGCTCTGCAAGGAATTCGAGCTGGCGTTCGGAGAACAGGCTGGCTTCATCCAGTGTCGCGCCGCCCAGGCGATTGTCGAAGGGCGTGGCCTCATCATTGCCAAGAGCAAGGGCGTTCATCCGAACACCTCCTTCACCAGCCCATGCACGCGGGTGAAAGCCTGCCTTGCACCTTCGATGACGCGTTCTTCCTCCTCTGACTTCAGTTCGATCGCGTCGAGGGCTGCCGTGAAGGTCTTCCAGTGCTTGCCGCGCCCCTCCGGTGCGGCAGCGAGATGCCTTGCGCCGAAGGTCTCAGACAGGCCGAGCTTCGCCGCCTCCTTCAGGAGGAAGGTCGCACCGAGATTGGAACCCTCGGCGACATAGAGCCAGCCAAGAACAGTGGGGGCGTCGATGAGATAGTAATCCGGAGAACGGAGTGCAGGAGGTTTTCCGCCGAGATCGGCAATGTCCTGTCGGATCAGATCGAGACGGCGGCGCTCGGCCAGATCAGGTATCAGCTTCCACATGTCGTAGCGCGTGTAGAAGACATCCACGACTCGGTGGAAATCATGCTGAACCTTGAGGAACAGAGCGTAGCGGTCGCGGCTGCCGAACGGATCGGCGGCCATGATCGTCTTGTCGAGGCGATCATGCGTGGTGTTCGTCGCAGCCTTCAGCCGTTTCGTCCGGCCGATCTCCTCAGCTTCGGGGTGTCGTTCAAGTGTCTCCGCTGTCATGATTTGCGTTCCTGTATGTATCGGCATCCGTTCGAGACCAGGCCCAGCTCGGGTGCATGGACGAACAGCGCGTATGGACATTTTCACTTTGTCGATCACACGTGCCGGGCGGTTTGTTGCCGCCGGGCACGTGTCCTGGCTCAGAACTTGAGGTTGAGAGAGACCGTCGCTGTGCGACCGGGTGCCGGGTATGTGTCGGCTCCGAGGGCGGGCACATATGCTACGTCTGTTAGATTGTTCACGGCAAAGCGGAGGGTCGCGCTTTCAGTTACGGCATAGGAGCCGTAGATATCGAAAACT
>JAANMX010002218.1_pt1 | contig 19941 bp, 17 predicted proteins | sample 7279681 | NCBI WGS metagenome assembly JAANMX01 (sample SAMN14094542, study PRJNA606508) | bioreactor metagenome | isolation source: A lab-scale SPAN reactor treating ammonium-rich wastewater day 351 | place: Ireland: Galway | collected 2018-01-01
GCTCGAGACCGCGAGCTGGGTGAAATCGTCGCCCAGCGCGGTGCGGATCTCGTAGAGCGCGGCCTCCGAGATGTCGAACATCACGAGGCGCGCGGGCCGGAACTTCGCGATCTGGCGGCACAGTTCGGCGCCGATCGACCCGCCTGCGCCGGTCACCATCACGACGCGGTTGCCGAGCCACTCGGCGAGACCGGCGCCGTCGAGGACGACCGGGTCGCGTCCGAGCAGATCGTCGAGTTCGATGGTGCGTATCGTCGTGAGCGCCTGGTTGCCGTTGATCAGTTCCTCGTAGGAGGGCACGGTCAGCGCTTCGAGGCCGTGCTGGGCGCACAACTCCGCCGCGCGGCGGCGCACCGCATGGTGCGCGGACGGCAGCGCGACGATCACCTTGCGGACGTCGTAGCGGCGCGCCCATGCCGGCAATTCCGCGATCGGCCCCACGACCGACACGTTGCGGATCTGGCCGTGGATCTTGCGCGGATCGTCGTCGAGCAGGCCGACGACGCGCCACTGGCGGCTCCGCGAGAGTTCGGCGGTGAGCCGCGCGCCGGCTTCGCCCGCGCCGACCACGAGCACCGGTTCGCCCAGCGCGGCGAGCGGGCTGTACAGCCGATGCTCCTTCCAGATCCGGTAGGCGAACCGGTTGCCGGCCATCAGGAAGATCAGCACCAGCGGATAGAGCACGAGGACGCTGCGCGGCACCGACGCCTGCATCTGCAGCATCACGATCACGAGCGGGATCAGGATCGCGCCCAGACCCGCCGACAGCACGATGCGGTGGAGGTCCACGAGCGACGCGAAGCGCCACAGTCCCCGATACAGGCCGAAGCCCAGGAAGATCGCCGCCTGCAGCGGCAGGATCCACGCGAGCGACGCGACCAGGTCCGCCACCTGGGCGTCGGGGACGTCGAAATTGAAGCGTACGCCGTAGAGCAGGCTCCAGGCGATGCCCGCCGCGCACAGGTCGTGGGCGAACGCCAGCGCCGCCCGCCAGTTGATGTTCAAGGCGAATTCATCCGGGAAACGGAACATGATAATCAATGCGGGCGAAGACCGCAGCGATGATCGCGGTCCACACAGCGACCAGCGCCCAGCCCGCGGCGGGCGCGACCGCCGCGCAGGCCACCGCGCTCGCGGCGCATCCGAGCATCAGGCCGCCGTAGACGCGAAGGGTTCCCCGGTGGCCGGCGCCCATGCGCACCAGGCGCTGGTAGTAGTGCGATCGATGGGGCTCCCACACCCGCTCGCCACGGAGCAGGCGGCGCAGCAGCGTGACGGTGGCGTCCGCGAGGAACGGCAGGAACACCAGCACCGGGAACCAGGCGGGCCAGGCGCCGCCTGCGCTTCCCGCGATGCCGACGGCCCCGGCGAGGAATCCGAGCGGCACCGAACCCGCGTCGCCCAGGAACAGACGCGCGGGCGGCAGGTTTCGCGCGAGGAACGGCACGACGGCGCAGACGAGCGCGACCCAGGGCAGCGAGGGTGCGCCTGCGAGCGCGGACGCCGCCGCGTAGGCGCCGAACCCGCAGACGGCCATCGTTCCGGCGAGACCGTCGCTGCCGTCCATGAAGTTGAAAAAGTTCGTCACAGCGACGAGGACGAACGTCGCGGCCGCGATCGTCGCGTTGCCCCATCCGAGCGACGGGCCCATCGCAACAGCCAGCGCAACGGCGCAAACCGCCTGCACGACGAGACGAACCAGCGCCCCGACGCCGCGGTAGTCGTCGACGAGCGAGAGGCAGAAGAGTACGGCCACGGTCGCCAGCAACGAAGCGGTCGCCGCCTCGGGAATGCCCGCGAACGGCCCGGCGAACGGCAACGCGGCGGCCCAACCGCCGAAGATCGCCCAGCCGCCGGCACGCGGCACCGGCCTCTCGTGCAGCGATCGCCGGTTCGGCCGGTCGCACGGCGCGATACCCGGATGGCGGACGAGCCACGCCACGACCAGCGCGGAGCACGATAGCGCCAGCGCCACGGCGATCACAGGGTCTCCGAGACGACTTCCGGGGGACGGCAAGGGGAAATCGACCTTCGCGACCCCGGTTTGCGCCCGGAACCGGCGGAACCGGCCCGGAAGCACGCAAAGTCCTTGGCTCCGGCGCCGGCTCGCCAGCGGGGTTCAGTCAATTTCATGTTTAACATCATACAATTACATGACCCAATTCGCCTCAATTCGAAATGAGGCACGCAAGCTCGCAGGCGATGCCATGTTGCTTTGGCACAACAGGCACCCGGCGTCCGGGATCGGCGCGGGGCGCTTCCTTGCTTCCGATTCCCCCCGTTTGGCACAATGGACCCAACTTCTCGACAGACCTGAGAAGGTTGCCATGGCCGGGAAACCGTTGCTTCCCGGCCGACTTTTTCCGATAGAGGAGAGCCTTCATGAACAAGAAGCTTGTTGCCCTCGCCGTCGCCGGGGTGCTGTCCGCTCCGCTGGCCGCGCAGGCGCAAACCGCGAACGTCACGCTCTACGGCCGCCTGAACCTCACGATGGAAGCGGTTCAGCTCGGGAGCTCGTCGCAGGAGAACTGGATCTACCGCGTGAGCTCGAACTCGTCGCGCTTCGGCATCAAGGGTACCGAGTCGCTCGGTGGCGGCCTGAACGTGATCTTCCAGATGGAGTCGTCGGCCAACGGCGACGCGGGCGGCGGCACGATCGCCGGCCGCGACACCTACATCGGCCTGCAGGGCGGCTGGGGTACGGTGAAGATCGGCAACTTCCTCGCCCCGTACGACGACATCCACCCGATCTTCGGCAACGTGCCCACGCTGACCACGTCGATCCTGTCGACCGCGGCCCTGTGGGCGAACGCTCCGACGTCGAAGGCGTTGGGCGGCTTCGATGCGCGCCTGGGCAACTCGGTGCGCTACGACTCGCCGAATTTCTCCGGCTTCACCGGCAGCATCCAGGCGACGACGTTCGAGAACACGTCGCACGGGATGGTCTACAGCATGGGCGGCTACTACAACGCCGGCCCGCTGCAGGTCGGCCTCGCCTGGGAACACAACCAGGGCGCGCGCGCTCCCGGCCTCAAGGACGACGCGATCTCGATCGCCGGCGGCTGGAACTTCGGCATCGCGCGGGTCGCGGGCGTGTACGAGCGCCTCGACTACGATGCGGCCTCGGGCGGCAACCTGAAGCGCGACTTCTACGGCATCTCGGGCACGTTCAACCTCGGCCCGGGCCAACTGTACGCGGCGTGGATGCGCGCGGAAGAAGGCAAGGGCAGCGCGGCGGACGGCACGCAGATCGCCGGTACGGTCAAGGGCAACGACACGGGCGCCGACGAGTACTCCGTCAGCTACACCTACCCGCTGTCGAAGCGCACGCTGACCTACGTCGGTTACGTCCGCGTCGACAACGACAACAACGCCCGCTACACCTTCAACATCAACCCGCTGAACCAGTCGTCGGTCACCGGCGGTCTGGCGATGCAGGGCAAGCCGCAAGGCGTCGTGGCCGGCATCGTCCACTTCTTCTGAGAAGCGCGACGAGCCTGACACCGCAAGCATCGGACGGGCGCCTTCGGGCGCCCGTTTTTTTCGCCCCTACCGAACTTCGATCCGGCATCGGCGCTCAATGCGCCGCCACCGGAAACGCCACCGCCCCTGACAACTGACAACTGTTAACTGACAACTGCGTTACCCTCGCCCCATGCCTCCGCCGCTCCCGCTCCCGCCGCCGCATGCGCTGATCGTGGCCTTCGACCGGGCGCTCCGCACGCTCGCGGGCGTGGCGAACGCGTCGCGTCCCGCGCCGGGCGCGTCGCTGCCCGAGACCGCGCTCACCGACGAGGAACGCAGGCACGCCGCGGGACTGATGCGCGTCAACCACACCGGCGAGGTCTGCGCCCAGGCGCTCTACGCCGCGCAGGCGATCGTGGCGCGCGATCCCGGCATCCGCGAGCGTTTCGCGGCCGCCGCGCGCGACGAGGAGGACCATCTCGCGTGGACCGCCTCGCGTCTCGAGGAACTCGGCGATCGTCCGTCGCTCATGAATCCGCTCTGGTACGCCGGGTCGTTCGCGATCGGCGTGGCTGCCGGCCTCGCAGGCGATCGCGTCAATCTCGGATTCGTGGTCGAGACCGAGCGGCAGGTCGAGGAGCACCTGACCGGACACATGGACGCGCTCCCTCCCGCCGATGCGAAGAGCCGGGCGATCGTCGAGACGATGCGCGACGACGAGGCGCGCCACGGTGCGATGGCGCAGGCCGCGGGCGGCGTCGAACTGCCGCGCCCGGTACGCGGCGCGATGCGCCTCGCCGCCGATGCGATGAAGGCGATCGCGTACCGCGTCTGACGCCTCGCGCCGGCCCGCCGAAACCGGCGGATCACCCGAGCAGCAATCCGCCCTGCTCGCGCCTGCGCCACTCGCGGAGCGCCTTCAGGCGGGCCTCGCGAATCGCCTGCTCGATCGCTTCCGGCTGCGATGCGCGCGCGATCGCACCGGCATCGACGCCGCGCACGACCTCGAGCGCGCGTGCGAGCCACTCGCCGGGACGATCGCCGTCGCGCTCGCGTCCCGGGCGCGAATTGCGGTCCGCCAGCGAGGCCGCGCGCAGCCACGCGAGCCGTTCGGGCCGGCGCAGCGCGTCGGCGGCGACGATGAGGTCGATGAGCGTCGCCGGCCGCAGCGACTCCGCGCGGGCGACCTCGGCGTGGAACCGTGCGGCGAGGCGCGCGGCGTCGCGGCAGTCCGCCGGCACGCGCAGACGCTCCGACAGCCTCTCGGCGAGCCGGACGCTGCGCGCCCCGTGCGCGACGTGGCGCGGCCAGTGCTCGCGGAGCGTCGCGCCCTTGCCGAGGTCGTGCGCGAGCACCGCGTAGCGCACCGGAAGCGGATCGCCGCGCGCGGCCGCGAAGTCGAGCGCCTGCGCGACGTGCACGCCGGCGTCCAGTTCCGGATGGTGTGCCGGCGGCTGCGGCACGCCGTACAGTGCGTCGACCTCCGGTGCGAGCGCGGCGAGCGCGCCGGTCTGCCGGAGCACCGAGAGCATCCGCGACGGTTGCGGTTCCATGAGTCCGCGCGCGAGTTCCTGCCACACCCGCTCGGGCGCGAGCGTCGCGAGTTCGCCCGAACGCACGATCGCGCGCATCATGCCTTCGGTCGCCGGGGCGACCTCGAAGCCGAAGCGCGCGGCGAAGCGCGCGACCCTCAGGACACGCAGCGGATCCTCGGCGAACGCGTCGGAGACGTGCCGCAGCACGCCATCGCGCAGGTCGCGTTCGCCGCCGCAAGGGTCGATCAGCGTGCCGCGCTCGTCGCGCGCCATCGCGTTGATCGTCAGGTCGCGGCGGACGAGATCCTGCTCGAGCGTCACGTCGGGCGACGCGAAGAACTCGAACCCCCGGTACCCGGTGCCGTGCTTGCGCTCGGTGCGCGCGAGCGCGTACTCCTCGCGCGTCTCCGGATGCAGGAACACCGGGAAGTCGCGGCCGACCGGTCGGTACCCCGACGCCACCATGGTCTCCGGCGTGGCCCCGACCACGACCCAGTCGCGATCGACCACCGGACGGCCGAGCAGCTCGTCGCGCACCGATCCTCCGACGCGGTAGGTACGAACCGGCTGGGGGAGCGCGCGGGCCATCGCCGGTGGCGGAGCCGAGCCGCGCCGGGCTTCGCCGCCAGCCTCGAACGGCGGCCGCGCGGCGCCCGGTCAGCGCGTCTGCGTCGTGCGCAGCTCCGCGTAGCGGCTCTTCAGCGCGTCGGGCGCGAGCCACGACGGGCCGATCGCCTCGAGCGACGCCGGCTCGACGCCGAACTCGCCCGGAAACGGGCAGCCGCAGACGTTGTCCTTCGACATCGACGCCAGGTTGTCGCGGCTCATGAGCTTCCCCGGGAGGTGCTCCAGCACGTACGCCTGCATCGACGCGAGCGAACCGGTGAGCGGGACGATCGGGCGCACCGATCCGGCCGTCTCCGCGGTCCAGCGCACCAGTTCGCGCAGCGTGTAGACCTTCGGGCCGCAGAGATCGTAGCGCTGCCGCACGCAGGCGCGCGAGTCGAGCGCATGCGCGAACGCGCTCGCCACGTCGCCCACCCACACCGGCTGGAACCGCGCGTCAGGCGCGGCCAGCGCGATGACCGGCAGCCACCGCGCGAGCCGCGCGAACAGCGTGAGGAAGCTGTCGCCCTCGCCGAACACCACGCTCGGCCGGAAAATCGTCCACGCGAGCGCCGAGGCCGCCACGGCGTTCTCCGCTTCGCCCTTGGTCGCGAGGTACTTCGACGGCCCCGCCGGATCGGCGTTCAGCGCGCTCATGTGCAGAAGTCGCGCCACGCCGGCCTTGCCGCATGCGGCGACGACGTTTCGCGCGAGCGCGACGTGGGCGCGCTCGAACGTGTCCGCGCCCGATTCGTTCAGGATGCCGACGAGGTTCACCACCGCGTCGGCCCCGGTGACGAGGCGCGCGAGCGTCGCGGGGTCGTGCACATCCGCTTCGACCGCGTCGACCGTCGGCAGGAGGAAGAGCGGCCGCGCCCGGTCGCGGTTCCGCGTGGGCACGACGACGCTCGCGCCATCCGAGGCCAGGCGGGCCGCCAGCGCGCGGCCGATGAAGCCGCTGCCGCCCAGCACGACGATGCGGTGCGCCGCCACGTCGGTCAGTCCTTCGCGACGACGGCCGGCGAGGTCGGACCGCGCGGGCCCACCTTGCCGAGGCGAACCGTCACGTCGATCGCGGGGTCGCCGATCGCCCGCGCGTACACGACCGAATTGGCGAGCACCTTCTTCACGTAGTCGCGCGTCTCGTTGAACGGAATGGTCTCGACCCACACCGCGCCGTCGAGCGTCGCGGCCGGCCGCCACGCCTGCGCGCGGCCCGGGCCCGCATTATACGCGGCGGCCGCGAGCGCCCACGAGCCGTCGAGGCGGTCGAGCCAGTACTTGAAGTAGAACGCGCCGAACTGCGTGTTGATGTCGAGTTCGTTGATGCGCGACGGCCGGTAGTCGGTGCGGCCGGACTGTTTCGCGACCCAACGCGCGGTGGCGGGCATGAGCTGCATCAGCCCCACCGCCCCCGCGGAGGACACGATCTCGGGCGTGAAGCGCGACTCCTGTCGCGCGATGCCGTAGAGCATCGCCTCCTCGACGACGTTGTCGCGCGCCGCGGCCGCGAACTCGGCGCGCCACGGCGTCGGGTAGCGGAGCGCGTAGTCGTGCCGCTCGCGCGTCCGGTTCGCCGTGTTGATCGAGCGGTCGATCAGGTGCATCCGCGCGGCGTACAGCGACGCCTGGTTCAGCGAGGCGTCGTCGAAGCCGCGCACGATCGCGTACCACTCGCGCTGCGAGTCGCTCCGGAGGCCGAGTTCCGCGAGCTTCACGACGCGGATCACGTCGGGGCGCGCGGCGAAGCTCGCCTGCCACGCGGGATCGGCGGCGACCGGCTCGCTCACCGGATCCGCGCACACGCCGAGCGCGTCGGCTGCGAGCAGGCCATGGTAGTCGTGATCGACGGCGAGCGCGGCGTAGGCCGCCCTCGCCTCGGTGTTGCGGCCGTCCGCCTCGAGGGTGCGCGCGCGCCAGTAGCGCCACGCGGCTTCCTCGGCCTGCGCGCGCGGCATCGCGTCGATCGCGGCACCGACATCGCCCCAGGATTCCGCGCGCAACGCCGCGCGCACGCGCCAGGCGTGCATGTCCGCGTTCATCGTCTCGGGCAGCTTCTCGCGCCAGGCGTCGTTCGCCCACGGCAGGAGTTGGCGCGAGGCATGGTAGGCGAGTCGCGCATTGCCCCACGCCCGGTCGGCCGCCGGCAACTTGTCGCGCCGCTTGAGCCAGGCCGAGCGCGTGCCCTCGGGATCGGCGCGCGCGCCTCGCTCGAGTGCGTAGAGCGCGAGTTCGCGGCCGTCGCGTCCCTTCCAGCGGAATCCGCCCTGCGCGAGCACGGCGGCCGGCTTCACGTCCACGCGGCCGAACTCGCCGGCTCCGATGCGATCGGACGGGGGCAGGTCGCCCGCGATCTGCTGCGCGAGCCGCGCGTTGCCGTTTTCGAGCGCCAGACGGTAGCGCGCCCAGCGGTCGTCGAGGCTGATCGTGCCCCGCGCGATCAACGCGGCGAACACCGGCTCGCAGGCGTCGGGCGTAGCGCTGCCGGTGAACCAGAGCGGCTTCGCGTCGGCGAGCGCCGCGTCCCCCGACGTCGCGCGCGCGGCCTGGACCGCATAGCAGCGAAGGTCGATGTCCTCGGGCGGCGTGGCGTCGAGCGCCGCGGAGTACTGTGCCCAGTCCGCGCGCTTGCCGAGCGTGCGCAGCCAGTCCGCCCGGGCGCGCGGCGCGAGGGGCGTAGCGGCGTAGCGCGTGACGAAGGCCTGGACCGACTCCGGCGTCGCGCTGTCGATCGAGAGCTTCAACTGCCAGTACGCGACGTAGGGCTCGAGCGGATGGCCGCTCGCGCGCGGGGCGAGCGCGTCGAGGCGAGCGCGGTCGCCGCGTTCGAACGCCGCCTTGGCGGCGAGCACGTCGGCGTCGGTGCCCTGGGCGGAGGCGGGCGGCGCGCCCATGAGGGCGGCCAGCGCCAAGGCAGCGCCGAGCATGGGGGAAAGTCGAGGCATCACGGGTTCCGATTCTCGCGGTTCACGGCGCCGGCGACAACCGGCCCGCCCTCTGGGACCGCAGGAAGCGTGCCGGGTTCGACGCGACGGTGTCCGGTTGCTAGAATTCCCGCGCCACCGGATTCCCGGTCACAGCCGCGGGGGAACGCTCGATGCCGCAACGCAGGACCGCCGAGCCGCTGGTGGGCGTCGTGATGGGCAGCGACAGCGACTGGGACACGATGAAGCACGCCGCGGCCCAACTGGACGCGTTCGGCGTCGGCTGGGAGGCGCGCGTGCTCTCGGCGCACCGAATGCCCGACGACATGTTCGAGTACGCCGAGGACGCGCAGACGCGCGGCCTGCGCTGCATCGTCGCGGGGGCGGGCGGCGCCGCGCACCTGCCGGGCATGCTCGCGTCCAAGACGACGGTGCCGGTGCTCGGCGTCCCCGTGCCGTCCAAGTACCTGCGCGGCGAGGATTCGCTCCTGTCGATCGTCCAGATGCCGAAGGGGATCCCGGTCGCGACCTTCGCGATCGGCGAAGCGGGCGCCGCGAACGCCGCATTGTTCGCCGTCGCCATGCTCGCCGCGACCGATCCCGGGCTCGCGCGGAAGCTCGCGGCCTTCCGCGTGAAGCAGACCGCCGCCGCGCGCGCGATGCGCGTTCCGCCCGATCCGCGCCCCGCCTGAGCGTCGGCGGCGGGAACATCGTCGCGTCGATCGAGCGGTCCGTGAGCGTGATTCCGCCCGGTTCCTGGCTGGGGCTCCTCGGCGGGGGCCAGCTCGGCCGCATGTTCTCGATGGCCGCGCAGGCCATGGGCTATCGCGTCGCGGTGCTCGATCCGGCCGCCGACGGACCGGCCGCGAGCGTCGCCGACCGCCACATCCACGCAGACTACCTCGACCGCGCCGGGCTCGCGCGCCTCGCCTCGCTCGTCTCCGCCGCGACCACCGAGTTCGAGAACGTGCCCTCCGCCGCCCTCGATTTCCTCGCGAAGTCGGTTCGCGTGGCGCCGGGCGCGGCGAGCGTCGCGATCGCGCAGGACCGCATCAGCGAGAAGATGTTCCTGTCGGGTCACGGATTCCCGGTCGCGCCGTACGCGGTCCTGCGTTCCCCCGACGACGTCGCCTCGCTCGACGCGTCGCTGCTGCCCGGCATCGTCAAGAGCGCGCGGCTGGGCTACGACGGCAAGGGGCAGGTGCGCGTGGCGACGCGCGACGAAGCCGCCGCGGCGTTCGACACGCTCGGGCGCGTGCCCGCCGTGCTGGAGCGCTTCGTCGACCTCGCGGTCGAGGTGTCGTCGATCGTCGCGCGCGACGACGCCGACGCAGTGGCGGCCTGGCCGATCGCCGAGAACCGCCACCGCGACGGCATCCTGGACGTGACGATCCTCCCCGCGCGCATCGAACCCGCGCTCGCGCTTCGTGCCGCGGACCTCGCCGCCGCGCTCGCGCGCGCGCTCGACTACCGGGGCATCCTGTGCGTCGAGCTGTTCGTGACGCGCGCGGGAGCCTTGCTCGTGAACGAGATCGCGCCGCGTCCGCACAACAGCGGACACGCCACGATCGACGCCTGCCTGACCTCGCAGTTCGAGCAGCAGGTGCGCGTGCTCGCCGGCCTGCCGCTCGGCAGCACCACGCAGCACACGCCGGCGGTCATGGTGAACCTGCTGGGCGACGCCTGGTATCCGGACGCGACGGCGACGCAGCGCCGCGAGCCGGTCTGGGAGCGCGTGCTCGCGCATCCGCGCGCGAAGCTCCACCTCTACGGCAAGCACGAAGCGCGCCGCGGCCGCAAGATGGGGCACGTGACCTGCCTCGGCGCGACGGTGGACGAGGCGCTCGCGACCGCGCGCGCGGTGAAGCGCGACCTCGGGATTCCCGGCGCGGACGAACTCGTGTGACTCGCCAAGTGGCTCCGGCGAGCGACGAACGCTCGGCTGCCCCGGGGACGTCGGGACCCTCGGCAGCAGGTGGGCAGGGTGCGATGGCGGCGGCGCACCTTCCGCTCGCGGGCGTGCGCGTGCTCGACCTCACGCGCCTGCTCCCCGGTCCGGTGTGCACGATGCACCTCGCCGACCTCGGCGCCGACGTCGTCAAGGTCGAGGACACCGGCGCGGGCGACTACGCGCGCGCGCTCGGCGCGAAGCCCGGCGCGACCTCCGCGTTCTTCCGCATGGTCAACCGCAACAAGCGCTCGGTCGCGCTCGATCTCAAGCGCGACGACGCGCGCGAGGCGTTCCTCGCGCTGGCGCGGCGCGCCGACGTCGTCGTCGAGAGTTTCCGTCCGGGCGTGGTCGATGCGCTGGGCGTGGGCTACGCCGCGGTGCGCGCCGTGCGTGAAGCGATCGTCTACGCGTCGATCAGCGGCTACGGCCAGACCGGGCCGCGCGCGACGTTCGCCGGTCACGACATCAACTACCTCGGTTACGCAGGCGTGCTCGACCAGACCGGTGCGCGCGGCGGTCCTCCCGCGCTGTCGAACCTGCAGGTCGCCGACCTCCTGGGCGGCGCGCTCACCACGGCCATGACGATCCTCGCCGCGGTGGTCGGCGCGGCGCGGACCGGCCTCGGGCGCTACATCGACGTGGCGATGGCCGACGCGTCGCTCGCGCACAACATCTTCGCGCTCCACGCGCTCGAACAGGACGGGGCGACCGCGCCGCGCGGCGAGGACCTCCTGACCGGAGGCGTACCCTGCTACGGCGTCTACCCGACGAAGGACGGCCGCTGGCTCGCGGTCGGCGCGCTCGAAGCCAAGTTCTGGCGCACGCTGTGCGCGACGCTGGGGCGCGACGACCTCGTCGCCGGGCAGCTCGCGACCGGCGAGGCCGGCGAGCGCGTCAGGCGCGAACTGGAAGCGGTATTCGGCACGCGAACGCTCGCCGAATGGTCCGCGACCTTCGAGAACGTCGACGCGTGCGTCACGCCGGTGGCAACGCTCGGCGAAGCGCTGGACGATCCGCAGTTCACCGCACGCCGCATGGTCGTGCGCGAGCGCTCGGGCGCGCGCGCGTTCGCGCCGCCGTGGGCGATGTCCGGGGCGCCGGTGCGCGAGGCGCGGCCCGCGCCCGCGCAGGGCGAGCACACACGCGAGGTCCTGCGCGAGGCGGGCTACGACGACACCGCGATCGACCGTCTCGTCGCCGCGGGAGACGCGCGAGCTGCCTGATCGGCGCGGACCGCCCGGAAGTCCGTCCCCGAACCTTCAGTTCGCGGTGCCGACGATCTGGATCAAAAGGGTCAGACTCGATTGATCCCGAGTCAAAGGGGTCAGACTCGATTGATCCTCGGGATCAATCGAGTCTGACCCCTTTGATACGAGCTGCCTGATCGGCGCGGACCGCCCGGAAGTCCGTCCCCGAGCGATCAGTTCGCGGTGCCGACGATCCGGGTGCGCCGCTTGCCCGATGCGGTCTTCGACGGCCGGTCGAGGCGCGACGCGCCGACCGGCAGCGACGACACGCGCTCGACCTCCGGGTCGTCGTAGCGGCCGCCCGCCAGCGCGTACTCGACCGCCATCGCGGTGGCATCGACGCCCCAGAAGAGTTCGTCGCCGACCGCGAGCGTCGGCACGCCGAACACGCCGCGCGCGATCGCCTCGTCGGTGTTTCGCCGCAGCGCCGCCTTGACCTCGGGGTCGGAGATGCGCGCCTCGGCGTCGGGCATGCCCAGGTCGCTCGCGAGTTCCGCCCACTCGATCGGCAGGTCGGGGAGCCGGCCGTCGCGCCAGACGAAGCGGAAGATGCGCTGCACCTGGTCGGGCGCGGCGTCGCAGGCGATCGCGAGCCGCAGGAGCGGCAGCGGATTGAACGGGTGTTCGTGGGGGAACTTGATCGGGATGCCGAGCTTGCGCGCCTGCCAGACGACGAAGCGGTAGGTGAACGCGCGCTTGGCCGGGATCTCCGCCGGTCCCTTCTGACCGTGGGCGTCGAGGAGCCCGGCGAAGAGCACCGGCCTGTAGCGCACCGACAGCCGCGGCGGCAGGCTCGCCAGCCGCTCGCCCTGCAGGTAGGCGAACGGCGAGACGAAATCGAAGTACCAGTCGACGATCATCGGTTCCCGCCGCCGCGAAGCTCGCGCGCCGTGCGGCGCGCCGGCAGGTCGGCGACGATCGCGCGCCTCGCATCGTCGTCGAGCGTGCTCCACGCCGCGATCTCGTCCAACGTGCGCAGGCAGCCGACGCAGTACCCCCGCGCGGGATCGAGCGTGCACACCGACGTGCACGGCGAGGCGACCGGATCGCCGCCTGCGTCCTTCGGACTCATGCGGCGGACTTCGCGTCGAGCGCCTTCGCGACGCGCGAGGACGTGGCGCGGCCGAGGGACGCCGAGATCGCGCGTCCGGCGGCGCGCAGCTTCGCGAGGTCGATGCCGGTCGCGATGCCGAGCCCGTGCATCAGGTAGACGACGTCCTCGGTCGCGACGTTGCCGGTCGCGCCCTTCGCGTACGGGCAGCCGCCGAGTCCCGCGACGCTCGCGTCGAACGTGGAGATCCCCATGTCGAGGCTCGCGCAGACGTTGGCGAGCGCCATGCCGTAGGTGTCGTGGAAATGGCCGCTCACCTCGTCGATCGGGTAGACGGCGAGCGCCGCCTCCAGCGCGCGCTTCGTCGCGCCGGGCGTGCCCACGCCGATCGTGTCGGCGACGCCGACGTGCTCGACGCCGATGCCGTGCATCAGCCGCGCGACGTAGCCCACCGCCTCGGGCTTGACCTCGCCCTGGTAGGGACAGCCGAGGCAGCACGAGATCGCGCCGCGCACCTTCATGCCGGCGTCGCGCGCCGCCCGGGCCACCGGCGCGAACCGCTCGATCGACTCGGCGATCGAGCAGTTGATGTTCTTCTGCGAGAACGCCTCGCTCGCGGCGCCGAACACGACGACCTCGTCGACCTTCGCGGCGAGCGCGCCCTCGAAGCCCTTCATGTTCGGTACCAGCACCGAGTAGCGCACGCCGGGCGACCGGCGCACGCGGGCCATCACGTCCGCGGCGTCCGCCATCTGCGGCACCCACTTCGGCGAGACGAACGACGTCGCCTCGATCTCGCGAAGGCCCGCATCGGCGAGCGCCTCGATCAGCGCGACCTTCACTTCGGTGGGCACGACCGCCTTCTCGTTCTGCAGGCCGTCGCGCGGGCCGACGTCGACGATGCGCACCCGGGGGGGAAGACTGGAGGTGGACATGGGGTCAGTACCCTCTGGCGCGGTCGACGATGCCGGAAATCGGTTCGCCGCGCTCGAGCGCCTCGATCTTCGCGGCGACCTGCGCGACCGTCTCTCCGAGGTCCGTGACCGCCGACACGTGCGGTGTGATCGTGACCTTCGGATGATGCCAGAACGCGTGACCCGGCGAGAGCGGTTCGTCGCCGAACACGTCGAGCGTCGCATGCGCGAGGTGGCCGGCGTCGAGCGCGGCGAGGAGGTCGGCGTCGACGACCAAGTCGCCGCGGCCGAGGTTCACGACATGGGCGCCCGCCGGCATCGCGGCGAACGCGGCGGCGTCGAGGAGCCCGCGCGTGTCCCTCGTCGACGGCAGGAGACCGATGACGACCCTCGAGCGCGCGAGGAAGGCGGGCAGCCGCCCGCGCCCGGCGAACGACTCGACGCCGGGGCGCGCGTGCGCGCTCCTGCTCCAGGTGGCGATCGGAAAGCGAAACGGCGCGAGCGCCGCGGCGACGGCCTGCGCGAGCACGCCCGCGCCGAGGATGCCCACGCCGAACGACGCCGGGTCGCGGCGGGCGAGCGGCGCCCAACGGCCCTCCTGCTGGGCCCGCATGTAGTGCCCGACGTCGCGATACGCGCGCAGTACCTCGAACACCGCGTACTCCGCCATCTGGACCGCCATGCCGGCGTCCTCGAGACGCACGATCGGCACGCCCTGCGGCAGCGACGGCACGGCGAGCAGCGCATCGACGCCCGCGCCGAGGTTGAAGATCGCGCGCCGCACCTCGACCTGCCGGAACGCCTCTCCGTCGGGCTTCCAGACGAGCGCGTAGTCGACTTCGGCGGGCGCATCGCCGGGCCACAGGTGGAGCCTGGCGGCGGGTAGCCGAGCAGCGAAGGCGTCGCGCCAGCGTTCCGCGCGCACGGCCACCGCGACGAGCACGTTCACGTTCCGGGCGCGTCCTCGAGGTCGACGAGATCCGCGCCCTCGGACACGCGGTCGCCGACACGGAAATGGATCGCGGCGACCACGCCGGCGGCCGGGGCCACGATCGAATGTTCCATCTTCATCGCCTCCAGCACGACGAGCGGCGCGCCGCGCTCGACGCGCTCGCCGACCTTCGCGGGGACGGCGACGATCGTCCCCGACATCGGCGCGGTCAGGTGGCCGCCGTGCGCCTCCTCCTCCCCGGCGTGGGCCAGCGGATCGACGAGCGTCAGCCGGCGGCGGAGCCCGCGCGCGAACACGAGCCGATCCTCGCCCAGGCGCACGACGGACACATCGACCCGGCGCTCGCCGGTGTCGATCGACCAGCGGCCGTTCCGGTGCAGCGCGCGCACGACATTGCGCCGGCCGCCGATCTCGACGGCGACGTCGGGCAGCGAGCCGGTGAGCCGCACCGTCGACGTCGCCTCGCCGTCCCGGAAGCGCAGGACGACCGCGTGCGAGGCGCTGTTCACCCACCACGCGTCGGTCTCGCGCCAGGGAGAATGCGGGTCCGCCGCATCGCCGCCCGCGGCATCGCGCACCTGCGCGAGTTCGTCGACCGCCGCGGCGACGAGCGCGAGCGACTGCGTGGGACCGGCGGGCGGGAACAGCGCCGCGTGGTGCTTCTCGATCAACCCGGTGTCGAGGCGGCCGGTGGCGAACGCCTCGTGCGCGACGACGCGCTCGAGGAACGCGACGTTGGTCGACACGCCCGCGACCTCGCAGTCGGCGAGCGCCGCGAGCAGCGTCGCGCATGCGCGCTCGCGATCCTCGCCCCACACGACGAGCTTCGCGAGCATCGGGTCGTACCAGGGCGAGACCTCGTCGCCGGCCGAGAATCCGGTGTCGATCCGCACGCGCGCCGACGCTTCCGGCATGCGCCAGTGCGCGATCCTGCCGATCGAGGGCAGGAAGCCGCGGTCCGGGTCCTCGGCGTAGAGGCGGGCCTCGATCGCGTGCCCGCGGATCGCGAGGTTCTGCTGCGCGAGCGGCAGCGGCTCGCCGGACGCGACGCGCAACTGCCATTCGACGAGGTCGAGGCCGGTGATCATCTCGGTGACCGGATGCTCGACCTGCAGCCGCGTGTTCATCTCCATGAAGTAGAAGCGGCCGTCCTGCTCGGCGATGAACTCGACCGTGCCGGCGCCGACGTAGCCGATCGCCTTCGCCGCCGCGACCGCCGCCTCGCCCATCGCGCGCCGACGCTCGGGCGTCATCCCCGGGGCGGGCGCCTCCTCGAGCACCTTCTGGTGGCGCCGCTGCACCGAGCAGTCGCGCTCGAACAGCGACACGACGCGGCCGTGCGCATCGCCGAACACCTGGATCTCGATGTGGCGCGGCTGTGACAGATAGCGCTCGACCAGCACCCGGTCGTCGCCGAAGCCGGCGAGCGCCTCGCGCTTCGCCGAGGCGAGCGCGCCGGCGAACTCCTCCACCGCGCGCACGATCTTCATGCCCTTGCCGCCGCCGCCGGCCGTCGCCTTGATCAGCACCGGGAACCCGATCTTCGCGGCCTCGCGCGCGAGCAGCGCCGGATCCTGGTCGTCGCCGTGGTAGCCGGGCACGAGCGGCACGCCCGCCTTGCCCATGATGGCCTTCGCCGCCGACTTCGAACCCATCGCCGCGATCGCCCCGGGCGGCGGGCCGATGAACACGATACCCGCTTCCGCGCACGCCTTCGCGAACGCCTCGTTCTCGGAGAGGAAGCCGTAGCCGGGATGGATCGCCTGCGCGCCGGTCGCGCGCGCGAGCGCGAGGATGCGCGCGCCGTCGAGGTAACTCTCGCGCGGCGGAGGAGGGCCGAGCCGATGGGCCTCGTCGCACGCGGCGACGTGGGCGGCGTTCGCGTCGGCGTCGGAGTAGACCGCGACGGTGCGGATGCCGAGTCTGCGCGCGGTGCGTGCGACGCGGACCGCGATCTCGCCGCGGTTCGCGATCAGGATCTTGGTGAACATGTCAGGCGCTCCCGCCGGTGGCGAGGCCCCGAACGGCAACGGCGATCACGTCGGACTCCCGTTGCGTCGCGCGCCCGCGAGGCCCGCGATGCGGTCGAGGAAGCGGCCGATCAGGCGGACGAGCTTCGGCACGAGCCAGATCATCATCAGCACCGACAGGACGACGATGCCGAGCGCGATCCACGGACAGGCCCAGGCGAGCCACAGCACGGTCCCCACGGCGAGATCCTCGCCGAACGACGCGGCCCAGTTCGAGAACGGTTCGGGCGAGGTGTTGATCGCCATCCGGCTGCCGGCCTTCGTCAGGTGGCTGCCGGCGGCGAGCGTCCCGCCCAGGATCGCGGCCGCGAGCGTCGCCGCCGCCGAACTGTCGCCGAACACGCTCGCCGCGAGCGCCGCGCCGGCCGGGATGCGCACGAACGTCTGCACCGCGTCCCACGCGGTGTCGACGCCGGGAATCTTGTCGGCGAGGAACTCGACCGCGAACATGAATCCCGACGCCGCGAGGACGAACGGGTGCGCGAGGACCGTGAGGCCGCCGGGGAGCGGCACCCAGTCCAGGTATCCCGATCCGCCGACGATGAACAGCACCGCGTAGAGCCGGATGCCCGACGCCCAGCCGAGCGTCGCCGCCAGCGCGACCAACTGCCAGGTGTCGAAGGAGTCCGCCGCGCCCATGCCGGATCTTCAGCGCCGGCGCTTCGCCGCACCGCGCAGCCGCTCGGGCAGCCACGACGGCTCCCGCTTGGCGAGGAACGCCGAAAGGCCCTCGCGCGCCTCGTCGGTCGCGCGCACGCGCGCGATGCGCTCGACCGTGTCGGCGACGAGCGGCGCGTCGATCGGGCGGTTCGCGATCGCGCGCACCAGGAGCTTCGCCTCGCGTTGGGCCTGTGGTCCAGCGAGCGCCAGCGCGTCGAGCACCTCGTCCACGCGGGCGTCGAGACCGGCGAGCGGCACGAGTTCGTGCAGCAATCCGATCCGGTGGGCCTCCGCCGCGGAGAAGCGCTCGCCGGTGACGAAATAGCGGCGCGCGCTCCGCTCGCCGATCGCCGCCATCACGTAGGGGCCGATGGTCGAGGGGATGATCCCGAGCTTCACCTCCGAGAGCGCGAACAGCGCCTCGTCCGAGCCGATGGCGATGTCGCAGCAGGCGATGAGCCCGACGCCGCCGCCGAACGCGTTGCCCTGCACGCAGGCGAGCGTGGGTTTCGGGCAGTTGGCGACCGCGGCGAGCATCGCCGCGAGCGCTTCCGCGTCCGCCAGGTTCTCGGCGCGGCCGTAGCTCGCCGTCCGGCGCATCCATTCGAGATCCGCGCCGGCGCAGAAGCTCGGCCCCGACGAGTAGAGCAGCACCGCGCGCACGCCGGGGTCGGCGCCTGCATCGCGGAACGCACGCGTGAGTTCCGCGATCAGCGTCTCGTCGAACGCGTTGTGGATCTTCGGCCGCGCGAGACCGATGCGGCGCACGCCCTCGCGGTCCGCCGCCTCCAGCGTGGTCCAGGTCCCGGGCACCGGAATGTCGTTCATCGTCATCGTGCGCTACATCCTGAAGACGCCGAAGCGCGTGGGCGCGATCGGCCGGTTGAGGGAGGCCGAGATCGCGAGCGCGAGGACGCGCCGCGTGTCGGCCGGATCGATGACGCCGTCGTCCCACAGGCGCGCGCTCGCGTAGTAGGGATGGCCCTCGCGTTCGTACTGCGCGCGGATCGGCGCCTTGAACGCCTCTTCCTCCTCCGCGCTCCAGGCACCGCCCTTCGCCTCGATCGCGTCGCGTCGGATCGTCGCGAGCACGGTCGCCGCCTGCTCGCCGCCCATCACCGAGATGCGCGCGTTCGGCCACATCCACAGGAAGCGCGGCGCGTAGGCGCGGCCGCACATGCCGTAGTTGCCCGCGCCGTAGCTGCCGCCGATGATCACGGTGAACTTCGGCACCTGTGCGCAGGACACCGCGGTGACGAGCTTGGCTCCGTCCTTCGCGATGCCGCCCGCCTCGTACTTCCTTCCGACCATGAAGCCGGTGACGTTCTGCAGGAAGACGAGCGGGATGCCGCGCTGGCAGCAGAGTTCGACGAAGTGCGCGCCCTTCTGCGCGGACTCGCTGAACAGCACGCCGTTGTTCGCGAGGATGCCGACCGGGTAGCCCCACAGGTGCGCGAAGGCGGTGACGAGCGTCGTGCCGTAGCGCGCCTTGAACTCGTCGAACTCGCTGCCGTCGACGATGCGCGCGATCACCTCGCGCACGTCGTAGGGCTTGCGGATGTCGGCGTTGATGACGCCGTGGAGTTCGTCGGCCGGGTAGAGCGGTTCGGCGGGCGCCCGGGTCGGCACGTCGGCGCGCCGCGCCGGCTCGAGCTTCGCGACGATCGAGCGGACGATCGCGAGCGCGTGGTGGTCGTCGAGCGCGTAGTGGTCCGCGACGCCCGAGATGCGCGTGTGGACGTCGGCGCCGCCCAATTCCTCGGCGCTGACGATCTCGCCGGTCGCGGCCTTCACGAGCGGCGGGCCGCCGAGGAAGATCGTGCCCTGCTCGCGCACGATGATCGACTCGTCGGCCATCGCCGGGACATAGGCGCCGCCCGCGGTGCACGAGCCCATGACCGCCGCGATCTGCGGAATGCCGTCGGCGGACATCGTCGCCTGGTTGTAGAAGATCCGTCCGAAGTGATCGCGGTCGGGGAACACCTCGGTCTGGTTCGGCAGGTTCGCGCCGCCCGAGTCGACGAGGTAGATGCAGGGCAGCCGGTTCTCGCGCGCGATCTCCTGCGCGCGCACGTGCTTCTTCACCGTCAGCGGGTAGTAGCTGCCGCCCTTGACCGTCGCGTCGTTGCACACGATCACGCACTCGCGCCCGCGGACGCGCCCCACTCCGGTCACGACGCCTGCCGCCGCGATCGTGCCGTCGTACATGCCGTGCGCCGCGAGCTGCGAGAGTTCGAGAAACGGACTGCCCGGGTCGATCAGCGCGCGGATGCGCTCGCGCGGCAGGAGTTTGCCGCGCGCGACGTGCTTCGCGTTCGCCGCCTCGCCTCCGCCCTCTTCGATCGTCGCGACCGTCGAACGCAGGTCGGCGACGAGCGCGGCCATCGCCTCGCGGTTGCGCACGAAGGTCGCGTCGCGGGGGTCGAGCCGGCTCTCGAAGACGGGCATGGCGTGGCGTTCGGAGTTACGCGGACGGGTGCCGGCGGCCGGTCATCGGCGCCGGCCCGCGCGCGTGGCCGGATCGGGCGAGGCAGTGTAGCGTGAACTCGGCCACCGCGTCCTCAAACGGCCGGGACGAGCCGCGCCCACAGTTCGACGAGGTTGCC
>JAANMX010002222.1_pt1 | contig 19906 bp, 12 predicted proteins | sample 7279681 | NCBI WGS metagenome assembly JAANMX01 (sample SAMN14094542, study PRJNA606508) | bioreactor metagenome | isolation source: A lab-scale SPAN reactor treating ammonium-rich wastewater day 351 | place: Ireland: Galway | collected 2018-01-01
TGAGGTGATGAAGGTGTTTGGGGTGCGGTAGGGGGAATGCGTAGGTGCGGCTTGCAGCCGCACGATTGGTGGGCACGCCGTCAGCCTCCGGTTTCCGGGTGATTGTGCGGTTGGAAACCGCACCTACAGATGCCTACCTTCGGGCGGATTGCGGTGAAGGTGATCAATCATCTGGGGGATGAGGTGATGAAAGTGTTTGGGGTGCGCTAAAAAAACCCACCCCATCCCTCCCCATTCCGCTACGCTATGGGGAGGGGGCAGTTGCCGGGGCCGGTGGCGATGGGTACACAACCGGAAACTCGACATGCGATCGGCTCCTCCCCCGCGGCGAGGGAGGCTGGGTGGGGGTGCGGCGCTGGCATAGACGCACCCAAAAAGCGAGCTTTCCCAAGCCGTCGAAATTGGCTATACTTCTTCGCGTGTACACGCCGCATCTCGAACAGCCAGAAAAACCGCCCACCCCCAGGAGTCTCCTATGCCCCAGCGACCGAAGATCGCCATCATCTGCACAATTGTTCACAAATACGCCCACGCCCAGCATTTCATCGACCGCTTTCTGGAGGGCTACGGCTGGGACAACCGCCACCACCGCCCGCCGATGGATCTGGTCTCCGCCTATGTGGATCAGATAGGCGAGAACGATCTGGTCCGGGAGCGCAGCAGCCGCCACCCCTCTATGCAACTCTACCCGACCGTGGCCGACGCCCTGACCCTGGGCACGGACAGCCTGGCTGTGGACGGCGTGCTGCTCATCGGCGAACACGGCGAGTATGGCCGCAACGAAAAAGGCCAACGCCTCTATCCCCGCTACGAACTCTTCAAGCAGATTGTGGCCGTCTATCGCACCACCGGACGCAGCGCGCCCATCTTCAACGACAAACACCTCTCCTGGAGTTGGGAGTGGTCCAAAGAGATGGCGGAGACCGCGCGGGAGATGGGCTTTGCGTTGATGGCCGGTTCCTCCCTGCCCGTGACCTGGCGCACGCCGTCGGTGGATTTTCCATTGGGCGCGCGGGTGCGGGAAGCTCTGGTCGTCGGCTACGGCGGGGTGGACAGCTACGATTTCCACGCCCTGGAAACCCTCCAATGTATGGTGGAGCGCCGGGCCGGGGGTGAGAGCGGTGTGGGTTGGGTGCAGGCCTACCGGGGCGACGCCTTCTGGGAGGCCCATCACGCCGGCGTCTGGTCCCGGGACCTTTTCGAGTCCGCGCTCAGCCGCAGCCACACCCTGACACCGAGCCGACCCGGCTTCAACCACAATTTCCCCACCGGGGATGAGATGCGGGAACTGGTGAAAGACCCGGTCGCCTATCACTACCAACACAACGACGGCCTCCGTTCCACAATGATTCTGTTCAACGGGCTGGTGCAGGACTTCAATTTTGCCGCCCATCTGGACGGGCAAGCGCAGCCCTTTTCCACCCAAATGTATCTGCCTATGCCCCCGGCCCGCACCACTTTGGCGAACTTTTTCTCGCCCCAGGTCCACGCGGCCGAGCAGATGTTTCTCACCGGCAAAGCCACCTACCCCCTGGAACGCACTCTCCTGACCAGCGGGTTGACCAGCGCGGGTGTGGAGAGTCTGCACGCCGGGCAGAGCCGCATCGAGACGCCCCATCTGGCCATCGCCTACCAGCCCACCCCCGAATCCACCTTCTGGCGGGAAGAGCGCAGCCATCTCCTGCCCGCACCCCAGCCACCCCGCCCCCAACTGCCACCCGCACCCGCGCCGCGCCTGCGCATCGCGGTCATCGCCTCCATCTACCGTATGCTCTCCCACGCCCAGCACTTTTGCGACCGCTGGCTGACCGGCTACCCGCTGGATGGACACTGGCATCGGCCCAATGTGGAGATCGTCTCCCTCTACGTGGACCAGCAGCCCCTGGGGGATCAGAGCAGCGACCGGGCACGGGAGTTCGGCTTTGCTGTCTATCCGACAATTGCCGGAGCTTTGCGCTGCGGCGGCGAGAAGCTGGCCGTGGACGCTGTGATGCTGGTGGTGGAGCACGGCGACTATCCCCGCAACGAATTGGGCCAGGTGCTCTATCCCCGCCACGACTTCTTCAAAGAGTGTGTCGCCGTTTTCCAGGCGGACGGGCGATCCGTGCCGGTCTACAACGACAAGCATCTCTCCTACAGCTTTGCTAAAGCCGCCGAGATGGTGGCGGATGCCCAGCGCCTGGGCTTCCCCCTTCTGGCCGGTTCCTCCCTGCCCGTCACCTGGCGGCTGCCCGATGTGGAGCTGCCCCTGGGCTGCGCCATCGAAGGTGCGCTGATGGTGGGCGTGGGCGGTTCCGACCCGATGGACTACCACGCGCTGGAGGCGATGCAGTCTATGTTGGAGCGGCGGGCCGGGGGTGAAAGCGGCGTGCGGGCTGTCCAACTCCTGGAAGGCGAAGCGGTCTGGCAGGCAGGACGAGAGGGGCGCTGGTCGCTGGAACTCTTGGAAGCCGCGCTCGCGCGCAGCGATTCGCCCCGGGGTCTGAGCGAGGAGGACGGGCGCACCCAGGATTTGCTGGGTAGCGGGGAAATATACAAACTGGCCGAGAATCCCGCCGCCTATTGCATCGAATACAACGACGGGCTGCGGGCCACTCTGCTGATGCTCAACGGTGCGGTCAAGGATTTCTGCTTTGCTGCCCGCCTGGCCGGGGAGGAGAAGCCGGTCTCCACCCAATTCCTGCTCACCCCTACCCCCAATGTCACCTACTCGGCCTGTCTGGTGGGCAAAATCGAGGAGATGCTGGCGACGGGTGTGGCGCCCTACCCCGCCGAGCGCACCCTGCTGGTCAGCGGCGTGCTGGAAAGCTGCCTGACCTCCAAAGCCCAGGATCACCAGCGGCTGGAAACGCCCCACCTGGCTGTCGTCTACCAGCCCCCGGTCGAGTCCAACCACGCACGGGCGTAGAGCAAAAGCGAGGACGCAGATGTACGCAGAAACAACAGATTTGCGCAGATTTTCTCCCTTCACTTCGTCAAGCTCAGTACAAGCGACAGGCTCAGGACAACGCAGCGTCAATCATTCCTTTCCGCGTCATCCGCGTTCTATTTCTTCTCTCTCCGACAGCCCGCTAGATTTAGCCGTTCAGTCACCCCACCCTACCCCTCCCCATTCTAGGGAGGGAAGTGGATCGACTCCTCCCCCACAGTGGGGGAGGTTGGGTGGGGGTGAGCAGTTACGTTGGCTGTGCGGTTTGAAACCGCACCTACAAAAATGCCAAATGACTCCGTTTACAGCGTACAAATACAGACCAAAAACCTGAGAGGAGCCATATCCAATGGGCATCAGCGACATTCAAATCCACGTCTGCCAACACACCTCTGCCATCGGGGCAGGCCAGATGAAAGGGGAGAAGTCCGAGTTGGAGTTTCTGGCCCTGCGCCTGCTGACCGACGAGGGCATCGAAGGCCATTCCTTTGGCTTTGCCGGGCGCGGCGCACAGATGGCTGGTCAGATCGCGGCCACTGCCGTAAAGCCCTGGCTGCTGGGCAAAGACCCTCTCTACCGGGAGGCATTGTGGCACGAGAGCCGGGTGCAGGATCGCTGGTGGGGTCACACCCCCATCTACACCTACGGCCCCTTCGACATCGCCCTGTGGGACATCACGGCCAAACGGGCCGGGCTGCCCCTCTTCCAACTGCTGGGCGGCTACCGGGATAAAGTGCCCGTCTACGCCAGCTCTCTGCTCCACCCCACCGCGGAAGAGTACGCGGTCGAGGCCCTGGCCTGCAAGCAGCGGGGGTTGCACGGCTACAAGCTCCATCCTCCCGGCCACTACGCCTTCGATCTGGCCGCCTACCGGGCCTGCCGGGAAGCGGTGGGCGACGATTTTGTGCTGATGGCCGACCCGGTGGCCGCCTACAACCACGAGCAGGCCCTGCGTATGGGCCGGGAACTGGAGAAGCTCAATTTCTACTGGCTGGAAGAACCCCTCTACGACGTGGACCTCTACGGGCTGAAGATGCTGACCAGCAAACTGGACATCCCCATCTGCGGCACAGAGGTCATCGCCGGCAGCCACTACAGCGCGGCCTACTGCATTCAGGAGCGGATTGTGGATATGGTGCGCACGGATGTGTCGTGGAAGGGTGGGGTGACGGCTGTGATGAAGACGGCGCGTCTGGCCGAAGCATTCGGCGTCCAGTGCGAACTGCACACGGCCATCTACCACCCCCTGGAACTGGTCAACTTGCACTGCGCCTGCGCCATGCGCAATGGCGAGTTTTTCGAAATACTCTGGCCACCGAATGTCTACAATTTTGGGCTGTTGGAAGATATTCACATCGACGAGGAGGGCTACGCCCACGTCCCCACCGGGCCGGGGATGGGCATCGACCTGGACTGGGATTTTATTGATAACGCCACTGTCGCTGTACTGTAGAGCAGAGAAGTATCGAACGACGAAAACAGGAACACAGATTGCGCAGATTCTATCCGCGTTTATCTGTGTTCATCCGGGCTATTCTTTGCGATCAGATCGGCAAACCAGCTACGAAGTGCGTCTCGCTCTGGGATATCGCGCAGGACAAAAGTATCCGTGTGGTTGTGAAAGGCGGTGTCCAGAAAGGTGAAGTTGCCATCGGGGCAGGCGTCGTGGAGATACGCTTTGACGGCTGTATAGTGCCGCTCCTGGCTGATGAACTGGGGGCGGTTGCCCAGGCGAGCCAGCCGGGCGCGGGCCGAAGTCCGGTCACAGCCCGCGTAGGGCCAATCCTCGCGCAGACCGTCGTATTGGCTGTGACAGATGAATCCCCGCCACAGCCCAGCGATTTCGTCGTCGTGCAGCCCGATGAAGTTGCAAGCGATGGAACCCCTGGAGAAACCGGCCAGCACTAGCGCGTCGGCATCCCCGCCGTAGTCCGCGCAGACCCGGCGCACGCTCTGCTTGCAATAGGCGACGGTCGCCTCCACATCGCCCCACCAGGTCAGGGTGTTCGTGCCGTTGGCCGTGCCCACATAGGGCAGACAGAGCCAAATCACTCCCTGCCCGGCCGAGATGCCGTAGCCCAGATTGCTGCCTTCCACAGTTCCGGGGCTGGTTTCCCATTTGTTCCCTGCATATTCCACTATCACCGGATAGCGCTTATCCGCCTCCCAATCCGTGGGCAGATAGAGCAGACAGTGTACGTCGCTGCCCGCGTAGTCCGGGTGTGCCTGGCGCACCCGCTGGCCGGGCCTGGGTGGGCCGTCCGTGGCGGGTGGGGTGGTCAGGTCTGGGGGGACGATCTCGATGTCGTATTTTTGCATTGGGGGAGTCGGAGTGAGCGGCAGGTTTGGCTGCCTCAATTGTGGATTGCATGCATCTTTTTGTCAGACAAACCAAAAAGACGGAAGTACTTGTAGATTATTCTGTCAGACGGGCTAACTATAGAAAGGGGCAAGTGGCGACCAATCCGTGCAAATCTGTATATCCGACTAAAGATGTAAAGTCGATTGGAGTTGCCGCACCTCATCGGCCCGGGCCAGAAGAAATCGACGGACTGTCGCCAACATATGAAGATGTTCGCCCATGGAAAGACCCGTGTTGACTTCGGTCTGTATCTTCTTCTCCTCGTCCAAAAACTTCATTTCGTGTCTGATCACCGCGTGGATAATGCTGAAATGCAGGGCGGTGCGTGCTGCATAGCCGAGGCGCACAATTCGCGCATTGCCCTTCCAACCGCCCTCGGATAGCCCCTGGATATACTCAGCAAAGACATGCGCGTCCAGTTCTTCCAGTTGGTCGGGGGGGAGAAAGAGACCCACAATCGAATGTACAATCAGGCCAGCGATTTCCTGGCCGAGAGGGGCGATGCCCAGCAGTCCCCAATCGATCGCTACGATCTCATCGCTCCCCGTCTCTCTTTGACGGGTGAACAGATTCTTGCGGGCAACGTCGCCGTGGTTCAGCGTCTTGGGCAGCCTGCGCAGGATGGCGAAGAAGGCCTCCCGCTCATCCCACAGACGCTGCATCCCATCCAAGACATCCTCTGGCCAGGCGCGGCGGACGATGGCGTGTTGCCGGGCAAGGTCGGCGATCTGCTGGAAGGTTTCGCCGGTCACGAACCCCTGCTGGACGAGCAAATGGGCAAATCCATCATCGGTGGCCAGCCAGGGCCAAGACGGAATGCGACCTTCAACTGCATAGAAACCGTTCAACTGGCCGAAGCGTCTGGCCGCCAGACCGAATGTGGAGAGGGACCACTGGCCGGTTTCTGTGATGTCTTCCAGCCACAGCCAGTAGCTATCCTCGTTTTCTGACATCCGATAGCAGCGGGGTGCTGTCAAACCATCGGGTAGCTGAGCGTACAGTTCAGAACGGTAGAACAGCATTTCCCGTTTCCAATAGCCCACGTGGGACGGTTCATCGCTCAGGAAGCCGACCTTCACCTGATCGCTGGCCGGGGATGGCACGATTTTGAGGATGAGTGACCAGTCCAGCACAGCAGATTGAACCCGCGCCCTTCCAGTCAGGCGAAAAAGATAGCCCACCGCGGAAAACCCTGTCAGCGGTTGTATGGTCCAGTCGAGCATTACTGCTTCTGGGTTTTCCAGAGCAGATTGCACGATCGGCGTTAATGTCGTTCGATCCAGCGCATGGACTTGGGCGTCAAAGTCACTGCTCATTGAGACCTCCTGATAAACTGGAATGTTACAGTCTGGGTTCCGGACAAGACCTGACTGACTTCTCCTGTCAGTCAGGTCTCATCCTCGAAAAGTGGCTCTGGTCTGACGGGAGATCGAGATCAGTCCAGCGACTCGACCGCAATGCGCGTCAGCGTGTGGGTGCCCCGGTCGGTGAAGGTCACCTGTCCGTTGAGGTCGGTGATTTCCACTTTGAATCGACCATCCCAGCCAGCCGTTTCCCCATCAAATCGCAGCGTCCCGACGAACTTGATTCTCCCGGCATTCGACCCCTCCTGGCTCCCCAGGAGCGCGACGAAAGTCAATGCCACCTCGCCGTCGTCGCGCATGACCCAATTGCCGTGTCCGGAAGTCTCGAACGGCAGCGGCGACTCATCGCCGATGACGCTGCCGTCTGCGCTGAAGGTCAACAGGGCGGGGAATGTGCCCTGATCGGGTGTGTTGACCGCCACATTCCACGAGCCGTACAACCTCTCTCTGTCAGTCATCTTAACTCTCCTTTTCTATTGTGGGATTGAGTATCCCTCTACTCCGTACCAGCCAGGAACTAACGCACAAGCGCTAGTCGGTCGGCCAACCAACTGAAACGTGAAACGTGAGGTATCGTCACCTGATCTCACGTTTCACATCTTCACCTTTCCCCACGCAAATTGGTTAGTGTCATGAATTATTCGCCACCTTATGCTTTACACCAGCCAACGCATTCACAAAGCGATTGGGCAAAGAAGGCGTCCGGCGATTCTCCCTGTGCGCGCACGGCAGCCGCGGTTGCTTCCAATTCAGCCTGATCCGCCCAACCCAATTCAACAACCTGCTCGGCCAATCGACCTTTGAGCAACGTAGCGGCCAGGGCTTCTGATCCCGCTCGAATACTTTCCGTCGTCCCGCTGTAGTCGTAGGACGCGGACCCTTCTGTCGAGACGGGCCAATCGATCTGTACCGATCAGTTACCCCCTTCCTTAATAAGTTGACGAGCGGCTTCAGCCCGTTGGATCACAAAACGACGGATTCCGACAAGGGCGTCGCTCCACTCTTCGATGGACCAGCCGAACACATCTTTCACAGACGCGCGATTCATCTGTTCCAGCGCCAATATCTCGGGGATAGCGATTGCGATGCCAAAACGCAGAGCTACTGTGCAAAGATAACCGAGTCGAGCCAACCGAGCATCTCCCTCCCAACCGGCCTGCCGCAATCCTTGCAGATAACCGGTAAAGACGATCTCCTCCAACTCCGGCAATTGCTCCGGCGTCACGCCCTGAAACCAGAGGGCGGAAGAGACGACGGTAGGTGCGATTTCGGAACCCACAGCGCCGATCCCGGCATACCCCCAATCGATGGCGACTGTCTCGGTCTGACCCTCTTTTCCCCTGCGCGACAGCAGATTCCGGCGGCCAGCGTCTGCATGACGAAGAACACGGGGTAGGCGGTCAAGCGCCTGGAAAAAGAGTTCCCGCTCCTGTGCGATGCGCAGGATGCCTTCTGTCACATCGTCGGGCCACCCTCGCCGCACAATCGGCTGCTGGCGCAGCTCATCCAGTCTGGCAAGCGACTTTCGATTCTTTTGTTCCCGCTGGCGATTAATATCAATCGTGAACCAGGGATAGTCGGGAATCGGTCGCTGCGTAAGATAGTGACCATTGAATGCCCCCAACGACTGGGCGGCAGGCCCATAGCGGTCCAGTGGCCAGATGGGCAGTTCCTCCCGAATTTCTTCCAGCCACACTGTACAGCCTTCGCTTGTCTCCGTAGCGCGGTAACAGCGAGGAGCAGCCAAAGAATCTGGCAGTTCGTCGAGCAGGCCCGAACGATAGATGGCATACTCTCGTTTCCAGTAGTTGATCCCGGAGGGTTTCTCCAATTCGTCAGAGGAGGTGGCCTGGCGGCTTTGGGGCGACGCGAGCTTCTTGCGGATGAGAGACCAGGGGTGCTGAGTCCCACCAACCGTTGCTGTGCCTGTCAGACGTGACACGGTGCCGCCTGATGTGCCTACTGTACCATTTGGAGCGTGTTGACTCCACGCAACCGATTTCACATCATCCGTCTCGAACATATTCTGTAAAGCGGAGAGCAGATCGGTTGATTCGATTATCGTCTGTGGATCGGAAGGTTTGCCACTCATTTGAAACTCTCCTGTCTCATCCATAGATGTGCGCTACCGTATCTCCTTGCACGACCTGTGAATGGGCAAAAATCGGCTACATAATCTGCGCCTATCTATCCCCAATACTGAGCGCAATGACTCCGGTTGCTATGGCCCCGCTCTCCATCGAACGGAATAAGGCTCGTAGCAGGTGGAGCGTCCCTCGCTTTGGTGGCTGTTCCTGGGTGCGGGCTGTTTCCAGGATGCTTTGCTTGTTCTCATCCGCTCTGCTCTCCCAGCGGAATTCGCCGGGGTGGGCCGAAGGGAATGAACGGGGCTGATTCCGTTCGGCGGTTCGCTCAACACGTCGGATCAGTTTGGGCAGTTGTACAACCGAGGTCTGGTGTGTCATGGGTAGCGTTCCTTTCGTAGCATCGCTTTCACATTTCCTGTACCGCACGATGCCACTACTTTGCCAGACCAGCGGTTGGGCCACATCCGTAAGAGTACGCGCGCCAATTACGTATCCTGCCCACAGGCAGCGCGTAGGTAGGGAAGCAAGACTTCCTACGTAGATGGTAACTACCCAGCCAACGATAGAAATAACCACTGAATACACAGAATACGCGGAAGTTCTTCGCTTCTTTCAGTGTGTTTCGTGTTTTCCGTGGTTAATAAGCAGAGTGCATCATAAAGTCTTAATTTTCGGGTTAATACCTGACTGAAATACCCGAAGTTTTAGTGCAGATGATGCAAGAGGATGCCTGAGCAGTTACCGTAGATGTACCAATTCTCGGTAGACCGCGGAGCACCGACGGCGGATGGCGGGTCGCTACAGCAACTTCCGCTCTTGGGCGGCCCAGGCAGCCGCCATGCGCGAAGATACGCCCAGTTTGTTGAAGATAGAGGTCATGTGGGTGTTGACCGTGCGCGGACTGATCACCAGTTTTTCGGCCACCTGGGCGTCGGTCAGACCGCTGGCCACCAGTTGCAGAACTTCCAACTCCCGGGGGGTGAGAGGAGAAGACAAGACAGTTGGGGTAGGGTCCTTCGGTGCTGACAATTCGCTGTCCAGCAGGGCCAGGGCCAGATCAGTCACTTGTGCGTTGGAAAGACCCGTCCCCTGCTGCCAGGCTGTTTCAAACTGGGCCGAATCTTGCGCGGCCCGCACTCGGGCCACAATATCGGCCACTTCGGCCGTGTACGCGCTGGAACCACCGATTCCCCACGCAATTGTGAGTGTGACGAATGCGCCGAGCAACTGTGCAGCTCCGCCAGGTTGCTGGTCAGCGAGCAGGGAGGCGGTGTATAAAATTGCATAGAGGCCAAAACGGGAACGACCGGATTCTTTGTAGAGGTTCAGCGACCGACGAAACAGCGCGGCCGCCGCAGGGCGATTGGTCTCCCGCAAGGCCAGTACGCCGAGATGCAAGAGTCCCCGAGCAATCCTGGCTCGGTCGCCCAGCCGTTCTGCCAGAGCCAGGGCTTCCTCGGTGTAGAGACGCGCCGCGCGGTAGTCCCCCAATGAGTCCTTGATATTCCCCAGCATATCCAGTTCATTGCCGACCTCCCAGGTAGCGCCCAGCGAGCGAAAAATGGAGAGGCTTTCCTGGCTGATGGGCAAGGCTGCCCCGGAATCGTCCTGGAAGTAGTGGAGAGTCAGCGCCACATTGTGCTGGACTTCCCCGATCCCCCACCAATCGTCCAGGCGACGGTAGATCGCCAGACTTTCTGCATAGAGTCGGTGAGCAAGGGTGTAGTCGCCCCGCTCCCGGGCGATGGCCGCCAGACCGTACAGGGCGAACGCCTCCTCCGTTCCTTCTTCGAGCCGATGGCTGAGAGCCAGGCTCTGCTCCCACATGGCGGCGGCCTGGCCGAAGTCCGATTGAAAATAGGCCAATATGCCAGCGGCGCCTAATACTTTGGCCAGGGTCCGGCCCTGGTTGGTGTCCTCCACTGCCCAGGTCGGGACTCTCCCGTCATAGTCCACCAGGTCCAACGTCTCGGCCACCCAGCGGCGGCCTTCGTACGATTGGCCGCGCATGACCCAGAAGCGCCAGAGCGCGCCACAGAAGCGCAAAGCCAGCGCGCCGTCGTCAGTGGCCTGCGCCCAGCCCTGGGCCGCACGCAGATTTGAATGCTCGCCGGCCAGCCGCAGAACCCAAGCCTCCTGTTGCGCGCTCTGCAGCCCCCGTTCGCCCGCCTCGGCCAGGGCCAGGAAATAGTCGGCGTGGGCCTGGCGCAGCCGTTCCACCTCGCCTCTGTTCTCCAATTGCTCCAGGGCATACTCCCGGATGCTCTCCAACATGCCAAAACGCGGCTCGCCCTCCTCCTCACCCGCCCGCACCAGCAGGCTCTTGTCCACCAGAGAGGCGAGCAGTCTCAGGACAGAGACAGAGCCAGCATCCTCTGTTACTGCCTGGCATACCGCGGCTGTGGCCTCAATTCCACAGCCGCCGGTGAATACGGCCAGACGACGAAATAGCCTCTGCTCTGCTTCATCCAGCAACTCATAGCTCCACGCGATGGCGCTGCGCAGGGCGCGCTGGCGCGGTGGCAGGTCCCGGGGGCCGCCCACCAACAGGTCAATCGAGGGGTCCAGACGCGAGAGGATGGCTGGCAGCGGAAGAATTCTTACAATGGGGGCGGCCAGCTCAATGGCCAGGGGCAGCCCTTCCAGCCGGGCGCAGATTTGACCGATGACCGTCGCATTGCCGTCGGACAACTGGAATGTGGGGTTGGCGGCTCGTGCCCGCTGCACAAACAACTGCACAGACTCGATCTCGGCTAAATCGGCAGCGGTGTATATTAGCTGGGGCTGGGGTTGGGCCAAGGGGGGGACCGGGTAGAGGTGCTCCCCGGAGATATGGAGGGGCATACGGCTGGTCGTCAGCACTTTGACTTTCGGGCAGTTCTGCAGCAGATCGGCCACATTGGGTGCGGCGTCCACCAGATGCTCGAAGTTGTCCAGAAAGAGCAGGAGTTCCCGCTCTTGCAGATAGATATGTATCTGCTCTGCGATCGTCTGACGGTCGGAACCATTCAGACTCAGGGCCTGGCCAATGGCGTCCGTCACGGCTGCCGGGCTGGAGACAGGGGCCAGAGGGACAAAGACCGCTCCATCCTGAAAATGGTCGGCCAGTTGGCGGGTTGCCAGGATGCCGAGACGCGTCTTGCCAATACCGCCGGGGCCGATGAGGGTCAGCAGCCGGACAGCGTCGTCCAGCAGCAAACGGCCGAGGGCGTGGAGTTCGTCTGTGCGGCCGATCAGGTTTGTCAAGGGCTGCGGGAGCGGGTTCGGGCGCATTGTTGAACGCAAACCGTTCGTCGGGGTGCGAATGACGCACAATATCCAAATCCGACATCTCTGGCCCCATTGTATGCTCCGCATATCCTCATGTCAAGCAATTCTCGATAACCCACTCCCCACCCAAATTTGACACCCCGCCCCATCCCCGCTATAATTTCTCAGTCAGTGGATGCGAAGTCTTTCGGCTTGGAGGGATGGCCGAGTGGACGATGGCGGTTGTCTTGAAAACAACTGTGGGGAAACCCACCGGGGGTTCGAATCCCTCTCCCTCCGCCAAACGCATCCGGCACAAACAAACTTGGGGAGGTCGCATAGCCCGGTCGAGTGCGCCCGCCTGCTAAGTGGGTAGGGGTAGCAATATCCCTCGAGGGTTCAAATCCCTCCCTCCCCGCCATATGCGCCCGTAGCTCAGTGGATAGAGCATTAGCTTGCGGAGCTAAGGGTCGTAGGTTCAAATCCTACCGGGCGTACCAAAAGCAAAAGGCCGCCGTCGAGAATCTCGACGGCGGCCTTTTGCTTTTGGTACGTAGTGCGTGGTGCGTCAAGCAGTAGTGTTGATTTCATCACCTCACCGACATCATTCGCACAGCGAAACCATTCGCACACATCACCCCGATTTTTACACCGTTGCGAGTAGACCGCCAACTGCTTGACGCACCACGCACCACGCACTACGCCAGTTGACGCACCCGGGGCATTTTATAAAAAATCACCCCCATCAACACCAGCGCAATCAGCGCGCTGACCGCGATTGTCTCGCCGATGCCCCAGATTTCGGAGAGCGCGCCCATGGCCAGATTGCCAAAGGGGGCCAGCCCGAAAAAGGTCAGAGTATAGAGACTCATAATCCGCCCCCGCATCTCGTCCACAATTTGCGTTTGGAGCAGCGTATTGATGAGCGTAAATTGGCTCATAAAGCCCAGGCCCAGCAAGACAGCCAGAAAAAGAGAGAGGGGATAGAATGGGTTGAGGGCAAAGACGATCAACACCACAGGAAAGGCCAGGGCCATCCCATTGAGCCAGCGCCCCCGGAATCCCCGATCCCCGTAGCGGGCCACCAGCACCGCGGCCGAGACCGCGCCGATCCCCGACGCCATATTGATAGCGCCGAACGCGCCCGCGCCCTGATGCAACACCCGGTCCACAAAGGCGGGCAGCACTGTGCTGTAGGTGATGCCAAAGAGGCTGAGCGTGAGCGCAATCAGCAGCAGCGCGCCCACCTCATTGGTGCGCACGGCATAGGAGACGCCGCTGCGCAACTGCCCCCAGGCGTTTGCCTGGCTCTTGCGCGGGCTGGCCGGGGGCAGACGCATAGCCAGCAGCCCGCCGATCACCGCCAGAAAGCTGATGCCGTTGATCAGAAAACACCAGGACGCGCCCAGGGCCACCAGCAGCACACCGGCGATAGCCGGCCCAACCACCCGGGCCGCGTTGAAGGTCATGGAATTGATGGCGATGGCGTTGGGCATATCCTCCCTGCCCACCATCTCCACCACAAAAGCCTGGCGCGCTGGCCCGTCAAAGGAGTTGACAATTCCCGCGATTACAGTCAGCACCACCACATGCCAGACCTCTACTACACCGGTAAAGGTGAGCAAAGCCAAAACAAAGGCCAGGAGCATCGCACATAGCTGGGTGATGATCATCAGCTTGCGCTTGGAGACCCTATCGACGACGACGCCACCCCAGGGGGTGATAAGCAGGGAGGGGATGGCTGAGGCAAAACCGACTACACCCAGCATCAGTTCGGACTGGCTGAGCTGATAGACGAGCCAGCCCTGGGCGATAATCTGCATCCACGTGCCCATTGTGGAGAGAAGCTGGCCGATGACGTAGAGACGAAAGTTGCGGTGGCGCAGGGCGCTCAGCGTCTTGGGCACACGGAATTGACGGGCGCGCAGGGGCGTAATCTCCGGCGGCAGATTGGGCAGACGGGGCGGATCGAGGGGTGTATCCAGGGGATCGGACATTGGATGACCTTCTGTGATGTAGGCGGGCGAAACGATTCTGTAGAGCGTATCACAGGAGACGTGAGGCGTGAAACGTGAGAAAAGGCCGTGTGATCTCACGTTTCACGCCCCACGTCTCCCAATCGGATAATGGGTTGCCGCGTGGCAATCAGCTTCCCTGCCCCATCTGGCTGGCGCGGATATGCTCCCGAATCTGCTCGATGAAGCGGTATTCGCTGTTGTCCTCCGGCGCATAGCCGATGACTTTGCGGGCGTTGACAATACTCCAGAAGGCCTGGGAGTTGTCGCTGATGCCGTAGAAGACCTGAAAAGGCACGCCATTTTCGTCCCGAATGTCCTCGGCTTCGATGCTTTTGATGAACAACTGCTGCAAATCCCGCTGGCTGATATAGACTGCCAGCCCCCGGTACATCCGTTGCAGATCGCCTTTGGGGATCGTATCCATATCCGTCTCCCGGGGGCCGCCGATGCGTATCTGCACATTTTCCAGGCCGCGGGTCGCTGTCTTCTCCGGGTGCATCCCCGCATAGCTGATCTGGCCGGTGGCGTAGACAAAGCCCAGATGCTCGTAGGCTTCCTTGGCCCAGCCATAAAAATTATCCGAGAGCGCCCGCTGCTGGGGCAGCACCACATCCCACTTGCCCTGCAAAATCAGCCGTTCGTAGTAGTCGGCCGCGTGGTTGGACGAGGCGATTACCACCCGGCGCACATTCTCCTCCAGCGCGGTCTGGTAGACGTGGAAGGCCATCTCCACATTCAGTTGCTCCGCATAGTAATCCTGCACCAGATCGTCCCGCTGCGCGGCCCGGGTAAAGCCCAAATGCACAATGGCATCTGCGCCCTGGAAGTGATGCCGGTAGCTCTCCCGCTCCCGGCTGGTCAGGTCTGCGATCTGAATGCCTTCGACAGGCGTGCCCTCCCGGTCACTTGTGCGCACATCCAACAGTGTCAGGTCATAGCGTTCGCGGAAGGCGGGCAGCAGCAGACTGGCGATGTAGCCAGACGCGCCGGTGACAACCACTTTACGTCGAGCGGTCATTGTAGGATTCTCCTGTGGGGGATTGGGGATTGGAGACTGGGGACTGGTGAATGGGGCTATTCCGAATCTCCATTCACCAGTCCCCGGTCTCCAATCTCTTACTTCAGCCAAATACTATCCTGCACGACAAACTGGGTGAAACCCAAACGGCGGGCTAATCCCATAGAGGCCGGATTCTCCCGATTGCAGCGGTATTGCATAATGCGATTCTGGCGGATGGCCCACTCGCACACCGCGTGGACGGCCGCGCTGCCAAAACCCCGCCCCCGAAAATCGGGATGGGTCAACACGCCGGGGTCTACAAAGCCTGTGCGTTCATAGGCACTGGCCGCAGCCACCAGCAGGGGTGTCTTTCCTTGCCCCCGCAGTTGGAAGATACCGCAGGCCATTTCGTGCCCGATGGCGACGAAAGCTTCGGACATCTCTTCGGGCGAGCTACTATCTTCCAGCAGGCGCAGCTGCTCCTGATCGCTGGTCGTAAGGCGGCGCAGGGCAAAGCCCCCGGGCAGATGACGTTCGGGCAGGTCACCCGGGAAGAGGTGGAAGATCAGCCCATAGGTGATGGCGTCGATCTCCGGGTCGGGCCAGTGGCGCGCCAGGAGATCAGCGGTCAGGGTGATAGCGCTGGGCAACTGCTCGACCGCATGGGCGAGCTGCCTGCCCCGGCTGGGGTCATATTCGATAAAGACCCGGTTTTGAATTGTCCAGATATGAATCCCCGGCGCAGACCGCTGGCTTCCGTAGGGGCGCGGGCTGGTGCCTGGCGTGGCAAAAAGCGCCGGAACACAGGCCCAATAATCGGCCCAGGTCTGGTAGATCCTCGCTTCGTAGGCAGAGCGGGGGGCGTCCATCGACAATTCTATCCGCCACTGGCTGGTGTAGGCGCTGGCTCCGGGGCAGGCGCACTTTCCGGTGCAGGTGTACTCTCCACCGGCGTCAATTCCACGCCGCCAACTTCGGCCAGTCGTGTCAACACCTGTTGCAATGTAGCCATCTGCGCGCCATAGCCGGCCCAGTCGCCCTCCCGCAGGCTGGTCTGGGCTGCCTCATAGAGGGCATTGGCCTCCAGAATCAACTCCGCCAGGGTGCCTTGGGCACGGTCAACTGCCCCTGCATCGGCTGCCGGTTCAGCGAGCAGCGTATCGGACAGGGCCTCGCCCTCGGCCAGGGCTAACTCGGCCAGCCGGGCGTCCTCCAGCACATCCCGGCCAAAGAGTTGGGCCAGGGCCAGCCCCAGATTTTCGGCCATAATCACCCGATCGGTGGTGGCCAGGATCACCCGTTTCAGTTCGGGGATTTTGCCCGACGCAGCCTGAAGGTAGAGCGGCTCCACGTAGAGCAGGCTGCCGCTGATGGGGATGACGAGGAGATTGCCCCGGATCACCTGGCTGCCCTGCTGATTCCACAGGCTCAGTTGGGAGCTAATCACCGGGTCCTGATCGATGCGGGCTTCGATCTGTTTAGGGCCGAAGATGAGCGAATCTTTACCAAAGCGGTAGACCAGTTTCTGCCCATACTTGTCCGGATCGTTCTGGGCAGCCAGCCAGGCGATCATATTTTCCCGGTTGGCCGGGGTGAAGGGCAGAATCTGGATAAAGTCCAAATCCTGGCTTTCGGGCAATTGCATCAAAACGTAGTAGGATTCGATGGGCCGGGCCCGGTCATCGAAAATCTCCTCGGGCCAGGCCCACATATCCTCCCGGTTGTAGAAGTCCAGGGGGTCAGTCATCTGATAGGTCAAAAACATATTGGCCTGGATGCTAAAGAGATCGTTGGGGTAGCGGATGTGGGCCTTCTGGTCCGGGGGCATTGTGGCATAGTCGGCAAAGAGCGCGGGAAAAATTTTGCGATAGGCGGCGATAATCGGCTCTGTCTCGTCCACCACATAGAATTTCATAGTGCCGGTGTAGGCGTCGATGACAATTTTGACCGAATTGCGGATGTAATTGAAACCGGGCGGAATGGTGTTGGTGCCCACCCGGCTCGGCTCGCTGTAGGGGAAGCGGTTGCTGAGGGTATAGGCGTCCAAAAACCAGTAGAGACGCCCGTCATCACCGATGACAATATAAGCGTCGTGGTCGAAGCGCAGGAAGGGCGCCACCTCCTGCACCCGTTCCTGGATATTGCGCCGCCAGAGCAGTTGGCTTTCTGGCCGCAGCTCTTCGCTGATCAACAGGTTCACATCGGCAAAGCGCAGGGCAAAGGCCAGCCGGGTGAAGAAATTGCCAATCGAGATGCCTGTCTCCGCGTCAAAAGTGGTGGTGGCGTTGCCCCCTTCGTTGCGGGGGTAGTCAAATTCGGGGGTATCTGTCTTGACAATCACATAGCCGTCGGCCCGCTCGCCAAAGTAGATTTCGGGTCGGGTCACATCGATCAGCCCCTGGGTGGGCAGGTCTTTCAGAATAAAGGTGGGCAGGCCATCCTTTGTGATTTCGGCCACAGGCGAGGCAGCCACCCCATAGCCGTGGGTGTAGACCAGCTTGCGGTTGACCCACGTCTGGGCCTGCTGCTCCAACTGTTCCGGCACCAGCTCCCGGGCCGCCAGCATCACCTGGCGGCGCTCGCCGTTGATGGTGTAACGGTCGATGTCGACATCGTGAAAAATGTACTGCTGGCGCAGGGCCTGGACCTGATTGTAGGTTTGCAGCAGGGGCCGGTAGTCCCACAGACGGATGTTGCGCACGGTGTCGGGCTGTTTCAGCAGCCCTTCGGCGGTCAGATCGCCCTCGGCGTTATAATTGTGTTCGACAATATCGTCCAGCTCAAAGGCGATACGGGTGAACTGGATATTGTCACGGATAAAGGGTTCTTCCCGTGTATATTCATTGGGGGCCACTTGAAAGCGCTGGACCATTCCCGGATAGACATTGCCGGCCAGGGCAGCGATAGCAATCCAAATGACCAGCACGAGTACGATGGCCCGCCAGGCTTGGCGCAACACCACATTCACCAGCAGCAAAACCGCGGTGATAAGGGTGACGATGACCAGCAGATTATAGGCGGGCAATTGGGCGTTGACATCTGTGTAGCCAGCCCCAAAGACCGCGCCCCGGGTGCTGTAGACCAGTTGCAGGGCGTCCAGCCGGTATTGCCAGGCGATGAGCAGCAGGATCAGCGCGCCCAGGCCGCTCAGATGGGCGCGCACCCCGGCGCTGGCATCCCACCCCCGCCAGCCAATCCCGCTCACCACCCCGGACGCGATGAGAGTCATCACCAGTGTTGTCATCAGCCAGTTGCGGGCAATCTGCCAGACAGGCAGGCTGAAGATGTAAAAGCCGACATCATTGGCAAAGATGGGGTCGGTCAGCGTAAAGGGTGTCTGATTGAGATAGAGCAGCAGGTCTTCCCAGCGGGCCGACGCGGCAGACCCCATAAAGAAGGCCAACACCAGACCCACCAGCAGCACGGCTGGGGTCAGGCGTACACCCACAGCCGCGGCAATTTGGCTGACAGGTGTGCCATCCAGTCCCCGGGGTTCCAGCCGCCGGGCAATCAACACATTGACCACAAAAAAGAGGAGGAAAGCAATCGCCCCGGTGAAAAAGAGGCCCAGGGACGCACTGATACGCGTCCAGAAGACCGAGGAGAGGGTCAGGCTGTTGTACCAGGCCAGATCGGTGAAGAAGCCCAACACCCAATTGAAGAGGGAGATAGCAATAAAAGGAATCAGCATCCACCAGAGGAGACGGGGATTGGCCTGGGGCATCTCATTGCCGCCACCACCGCCACCACCACCAACCGGACGGCGTGGGCCGCCGTTTCCGTTGCCGCCATCCAGCAACTCTTCTTCAATGGTTGTCCAATCGTCTTCGTTGAAGGTTTCTAACAATTCTCGAAATGGGTCTCGTTCTGCCATGACGTATCCTTTTGGGTGGTTCGCGTTTCACATTTCGCCACGCGGGGTGGGCGAGGAACGCATTGACAAGGAATCCGCGGGCTTCCTGCCCGCTCTATTGTACCAGATCATTGGGCATTCAGCCCACGCTGCCATTATTGCTGTGAATATAGAGCGCGGATGACGCGGAAAGGATGGATTGCCTCTGCCCTGAAAATAGCCATTCGTACGTCGGACTGTTAGTCCGACCTGCAACAGAACAAGCCAGTCGGACTAACAGTCCGACGTACAGTATTTTCGTCGTTATCGGTGTCAGCCGGTCGTGTGGCCCGTTCTGCCCTGAAAATAGCCATTCGTACGTCGGACTGTTAGTCCGACCTGCAACAGAACAGGCCAGTCGGACTAACAGTCCGACGTACAATATTTTCGTCGTCATCCGGTGTCAGAAAATAGAATTGACACGGAAAGAACGGATTCACACGGCGCTGTCCCATCGATGAACTCAGGACATCGCCTGAGCCTGCGGTCTCCTGAGTCCATCAAAGGGTCAAAGGGATAAAATCTCAGAAGTTCGACTTTTCTGTACTGATCAACGAGATGCTAAAACGTAGGTGCGGTTTGTAACCGCACTTCTCCGGGTAAAAGTGCGGTTGCAAACCGCACCTACAGATTCCACCATCTTCTTGACGTGATCAGTACAGAAGTTCGACTTTTCGGAAAAAGTCGAACTTCGGAAAAAGTCGCACTTCGGGAATGTTGAAAAGCTTTCCTGTGCTATACTGGGCTGAGAAACCCATTCGTTCTATACTCCCAGAGAGCAGAAGACCCCGATGGACGAAGCCCTGATCCGCAAACTGTATATCTCCTCCGAACAGCGGGCGCTGATTCTGAACCCGCCTACAGGCTTCCTGGCACGGCTCCAGCCAGACCCGAAAGCGGCCAATCTTCACATCAGTTGTACACGAGGAAACACACCCATAATCAATGAAAATCAGAACGCAGATTGCGCAGATTTTCGCAGATTGAATCCGTGCGAATCTGTTC
>JAANMX010002223.1_pt1 | contig 19903 bp, 11 predicted proteins | sample 7279681 | NCBI WGS metagenome assembly JAANMX01 (sample SAMN14094542, study PRJNA606508) | bioreactor metagenome | isolation source: A lab-scale SPAN reactor treating ammonium-rich wastewater day 351 | place: Ireland: Galway | collected 2018-01-01
GAACGGTGATGACGTTGCGTTCCATAACGTGGCTCCTTCTGGTTGTGAGTTTCCTATATTCTACCCTTTCAGGAGTCCATTTTCAACTGAAGCGGAACAAGATTTCATGGCGTCTCCAAAACTTGAAATACACTTGCCGCTTATGCGACGTGCAACGGATGGAAACGAGGGAGGAAAAAGAGCGTGGGGTTGAAGAGTGAAGATGAGATACCTCCAGTCTTCCTCCTCGGTCGGTCTCATCTCGTCAAAGAACAGCGTTGTGTGTGAAGGTCGGCGTTCTCGCGTACCCTTGACGGGTGCAATGTACTATTTGCATTCGGCGATGTCAAGTTAAAAATTTGCGGAAGGCGAACTTTTTGAAATCAAAACATCTGCCGCTACGCCACATCCAGCGTCCGCAACATGCGCACGACTAAATCAATCGCTACACGGTTCTCGCCGCCGCGAGGGATGATCACATCAGCCCAGCGTTTTGTCGGCTCGACGAATTCGAGATGCATCGGCTTCACGGTGGCGATGTACTGCTCCATCACCGATTCAATCGTGCGGCCGCGTTCGAGGACATCACGCCGGATGCGGCGCAACACGCGTTCGTCATCATCTGTTTCAACAAACACTTTCACATCGATAATGTCACGCAATTCGGGCTCGAAGAAAATCAAAATCCCCTCAACAATAATTACCCGCTTCGGCTCGACCTTTCGTTGTTCGTTGGTACGGCGGTATGTCGTGTAACTGTACACGGGTTGATGAACGGAACGTCCTGATTTCAACTCGCGTATATGTTGAATTAACAGTTGCGTATCGTACGCATCGGGATGGTCGAAGTTGATTTCGTAAGCCTGTTTGCCGCCGAACTGGCTCAAATCCTTGTAGTACGAATCGTGCTGTAACAGCGCGATGTTCGCTTCGCCGAGGGCTGCGGCAATTTCACGCGTGACGGTCGTTTTGCCGGAGCTTGTTCCACCGGCGATGCCGACAACAAGCGGGTGTGAAGACATGGGTGAGTTTTCTCTTGTGTGATGTCGATTCAAATATACTCCTTGCCCGCCCGACGTGCAAGGAAAGTTCGCAAACATTCAACGAACAACCGTGCGGCATGTCAACCACATGCACTCAGCATTTGAATTCACTGAACGTGTTTGTATATTCTCTACACACATCAATCAACCAAAAAACCAATCCGAGCCGCATGAACATTTGCACACGCTTTGCAGTTGTGATATTCCTTGCCATCGGTTGCTCGTTCACTGCCGTAAGTCAGCACAGGTTTGCTTCGTTCAACGATTTCCTCAAACAGCATACAGAACAAACAGAGCCTTCCGTCCGCGATTCTCTCGTTTCACAATTCTGGCGACAAGCCCAGCGGCAGGGAATCCCGTTCATCGATTCAAACAAACGGCATGTTACATTTCTGTACCGCGGCGGGGCCGATTCCGTGAGCGTGCACGGAGATTTCACAAGCTGGAATTTCAAGATTCGCCTCAAGCGGCTTCCCGACTCCGATCTGTTCTACACCACGCTCGCGTTTGAAGAAGATGCGCGCCTCGACTACCTCCTCATTGTCAACACAAAGGAAATCCTCGACCCGAACAATCCGTCCGTATCACCAAGCGGATACGGCGATCATTCCGAGTTGGCAATGCCGGGCTTTGTACGTTCCGGTGAATATCTTCCGACATCGAGCATCCGGAAAGGAACGGTTACCTCGTTCACACATTCAAGCAGGGCGCTCGGTTACAGCCGCACAGTGTTTGTCTATCTTCCTGCAGGATATGACACAGCCCGTTCACGATTTGCGACAATCTATTTTCAGGACGGATCAGATTACATTAATTTTGCGAAGGCTCCAACTGTTCTCGACAATCTGATTGCTTCGGGTTCGATTCCTCCTGTTATCGGCGTGTTCGTTGTTCCCCCTGCCGAACCCAATCGCAATCGCAAAACAGAGTATGCCCTCAACGACGCATACGTGAATTTCTTCACGACAGAACTCATTCCGTTTGTCGACAAGAAGTACAACACAAAACAAACGGCGGCGGATCGTTATGTTATAGGCGATTCGTACGGCGGGTTGATGTCGTTGTATATTGGATTCGTGGCGCCGGACAGTGTCGGCAACGTTGCAAGCCAGTCAGGGAGGGTTTCGTTTAGAAACGATACACTCTGGACGATGTTCAAAGAATCCCACCCGAAACGCTTACGCATTTATCTCGACGTCGGCAAGTATGAACGGAATGTCGGCGAGAGCCCCGGCGGTTCAGGTGAAGGTGACTTTCATGCGGCCAACCAACGCCTCAAGAGAATACTGCATCAGCAAGGATACATGTATCACTTCAGGGAATTCAACGACGGCCACAGTTGGAGCCGGTGGCGCAACGAACTCCCGTACATTCTCCGTTGGTTCCTCTCAGCAACGCAATAATGAATGCCCTACATGTGAGATCGGCATTGGCGGCACTTTTGCTTTCGATGATGATCTTCGCTCCGACTTCGTCATCTCTTTCCCGGCAAAATGATTCAGTCCGCGTCTCTTCATCATTCCAGGATTTCCTTCACAATCTCTACAAGACTCAAGACTCGACTGCACGTATCCGGATTGTAGAAGAATTCCTCCATCGCACGGGCGGGCCGGTAATCAATGACTCGACAGTTCATTTCATATACCACGGGCGGGCCCGGCGGGTGAGCGTTGCCGGCGACATCAATCGATGGAGTGCTGACACCGATACAATGCTGAGAGTTGCCGGGACGGATTTCTTCCACCTCTCGATATCTATGCACCCGGCGGCAAGATTTGAGTACAAGCTTGTGGTCGATTCGACTTGGATGCTCGATCCTCTTAACCGACAACAAGTTATGGGTGGCTTCGGGCCGAATTCCGAAGTCACAATGCCCCTCTATCGGCAGCCTGCTGAGATTCACTACCGGCCTGATATTCCGCACGGGCGGCTTGACACAATTCGAATACACAGCAACATTCTGCAACGAACATACACAACATTTGTCTATTTCCCCTGGGACTATTCAACTTCTGGTCACAAGCGATATCCCTCGATATTCGTAACCGACGGCGGTGAATATCTTTCTCTCGCTAGGATGAACAACGTGTTAGATAACATGATTGCGGACAAACGCATCCGACCGGTTGTTGCTGTGTTCATCGATGCTCGCACTGATATTCACAAGGCTGAAACAAGCACACGAATGCAAGACTATGCAATGCGGGATTCGTTTGTTGCATTTCTGGCAAACGAACTTCGTCCGGCAATGCTCAAGAAGTATCGACTTGACAAGCGACCCGCGCAGACGGCAATCATGGGCGCTTCACTGGGAGGACTGATAGCCACGTATGCCTCATACAAGCGTCCGGATGTTTTCGGACTCTGCGCAGCGCAATCACCTTCTTTCTGGTGGATGAATGATTCAATGATTACCTTGATGCAGCAATCTCCCAAGAAGAAGATCAGATTCTATGTAAGTACCGGAACGATTCATGATGCACAAGCGAAGGCGTCGAAAATGAGGGACGTGATGCTGGCAAAAGGCTACTCCGTACACTACGAAGAGCATCCCGAAGGGCACAACTGGACGAATTGGCGCGCACGCATTCGCAACATCCTTTCCTATTTCTGGAAAACACAATGAGACTTCTCCCCTTTCTACTCTTGCCAATCCTCGCAGCAGAAACCGGCACATCACAATCGCTCGTTGAGAAGTTGTCAATCGAAGTCCGCGGCGCTTCACGTGAGTTCTCGTTCACCAATAAAGAAACGGCATTCCTGTACGGAGTAACCAACGCTCAAAACAAAACAAGCTGGCAAGGCTTCAATGTGTTCGGCATTGAGTTTCTTGACGACTATGAGATTTGGGTAGATGAGAAAAAGCTTGAGCGCAATTCAATCACAAAAACCGTTGTCTATCCGGACTATCTCAAACGCTTCTATAGAAATGGAATTGTTGAGGAAGTACGACTCGTTGATAGCCTTGCATTATTCTCCGTGACGGTTTCCTCCCCAAAAGCGGTTCATATCGATGTCATACCGTACTTCACCGACGGACAATCGGCAGATCAATATCAGATTCATATTAAGAAAGAGGGAACTTCCGTTGCACGCAAGAGTCATCTTGCGCGCACAACAGGCAAGCCGGGCTCTGAACCGCTTTGGCTGGCAATTCATGGGCCGGGCTTTCTTCCGCAACTCAAATCCACCAAAAGCGGAATGCAATTCTCCCCCCTCATGATGATTGCACGGCGGGCAACATCCCACACTCTTGTGTTCAGCGTTGCCGCGACAGCAGAAGAGGCTGAAGCGGCTGCAAAGGATTATCTTGCCAACAAGAATCGTTATCACGAGTGGCGCCGTGCAAGGATGGAAAGACTGTTGCAGGAAACACGAGTCGAGACAGATAACAAGCAGTTCGATAAAGCGCTTGCGTGGGCGAAACTCTCGCTCGATGCGTTGATGATGAATCAGATGACGAAAGGCATTTTCGCAGGACTGCCTTGGTTTAATAATTACTGGGGGCGGGATACGTTTATTTCGCTGCCGGGTGCCACTCTTGTTCTTGGAAGGTTTAGTGAAGCGAAACAAATACTGAAAAGTTTTGCCGCTTATCAGCAACTCGATGGGAACTCGACCGACTACGGAAGAATTCCCAACATCATCACAACAACTGATAAGGCGTACAACACCGCAGACGGCACACCGCGCTTCGCAATGATGGCGCGTGAGTACGTTGAACGGTCCGGCGATTCGACATTCATGCTCGAAATTTACCCGACGATCCTCCGCTCAATCGAAGGGACGCTGCAGTACCATTGCGACTCGCTTGGCTTTCTGACACACGGAGACGCCGAAACGTGGATGGATGCAGTCGGCCCAGACGGACCTTGGAGCCCGAGAGGAAACCGGGCGAACGACATTCAGGCGTTGTGGGCGAAGCAACTTGAAGCGGGTCTTTGGTTCGCATCCCGAATCGGCGACGTTTCTTCGGCAACATCATGGAACGCAACGCTTCAAAATCTGAAACGAAACTTCCCGCATCACTTCTTCTTCAACGGAGGAATTGCCGACCATATCAACACAGACGGTTCGCCCGACAACCAACTTCGCCCGAACCAGATTTTTGTCTCTCCTCTTCTTGATGAGTCAATGAGAGCAGAAGTTCTTTTGTCTGTAACTAACAATCTCGCGTACGAATACGGCGTCGCGTCGCTTTCTCAAAACGACGAGAACTTTCATCCCTACCATCAATACAGTCCGTACTACCCGAAGGACGCGGCGTATCACAACGGCACTGTGTGGACGTGGGTGCAGGGTCCCGTCATTTCGGAACTCTGTTCGTTCAACAAGCACGAGTTGGCGTGGAGAATAACCCGAAACACGACTCACCAGATTCTCAACCGCGGTGCCGTCGGCACGCAGTCGGAACTTCTCGATGCCATAGCGCGGCCAAAGGCAAAGGAGCCACGGCTGTCGGGAACATTTTCCCAAGCTTGGAACCTTGCCGAGTTCATCCGCAACTTCTATGATGATTACTTGGGCGTACGAGTTGATATGCTCCGGCATCACCTCACAATTCGACCAAGGCTCCCAAAAGGCCTAGGGAGCATTCGGGCAACTGTTAATCTAAACGGGCGCGCCCTCCCAGTAAAAGTGCTTAGGGTTGCCGATTCAGCGGTGGTCGAGATTAACGGAGCTCATCTCCGAAGGGGCGGCACGGCAGAAATCTCCTTGCTTGACGCTGGAGACACTGAGACCAATTCGAAATTCCCCCTGTCTGCGAAATCAGAAGTTCGATACGTGATGAAGAAGTCTGATATAACTCTCTATCTGAATGGAGATTACAGTTCTGACTTAACAACAAATTACTCAAAGAGAATGGTCCCTCAACGACTTGACTCTCTCAAGCTTGCAGCCCCGAAATTGAATCCAAAGTTGAGAGTGCTAAAGGGACCTGACCACCCCCTCTTAAATCATCCCCAAATCAAGGCATCAAACTCTAATCCAAGCTTGATCCTGGATGCTCCCGACGCCGCCGGCGACGATATTGGCTTGGGAGTATACACGTATCCCAAGAATCCAGCTTTCGTCCCAGGCTCATTCGATCTCACTCATTTCTCGTGCTCCCTAGACTCAAAGAACGCCTATTTCCAACTCTATTTCAGAGCACTTTCCAACCCCGGCTGGCATCCCGAGTACGGTTTTCAACTCACGTACGTGGCGATTGCAATTGACCAGGATCGCGTCAATAACTCGGGAAAGCGACTGGTGGAGCAAAATGCAAACTACATGCTTGATGAGGATGCCGGATATGAGAAGCTCATATTGGTAGGCGGGGGTGTTCGACTCGAAGACAATGAAGGAAAGATACTCGCCGAGTACAGACCATCTGAGGTCGACGTTTCGAACCCGTTGGGTGATGCAGAGAAGGGGACAATCAGTTTTGCAATCCCGCTGAAATATCTCGGCACGCCGAAACGCAACTGGACTTTCACGGTTCTTGTCGGTGCCCAAGATGATCATGGAGGAGCGGGACTCGGCGAGTTTAGGACTGTGAACCGCGAAGCAGGAGAATGGAATGGAGGAGGAAAAACGAATCCGGATGATCCTAACGTCTATGACGTGCTTGTAGTGCGTCAGTGAGATCGTGCAACATCAACCGTCAACTGCTATCACCCCTTCACACTGCCCAACGTCAACCCTGAAACAAGATACTTGCTTAGAGCGAGAAAGAGTATCACGACAGGAATTGTGACAATGATGGATGAAGCGCCGTAGAGTCCCCACTCCGTACTCATGTTGGACTCGAATGATTTCAAGCCGAGCGGGAGCGTCCAGAGTTTTGAATCCTGCAGGATTTGCGCCGCAACAAGATACTCGGCCCATGCGGTCATGAACGAGAAAAGGGCGGTAATCACAAGTGCCGGAGCCGCAAGAGGCAGAATGATTTTGTAGAATGCCTGGAACTGATTACAGCCGTCTATGCGGGCTGCCTCTTCAAGACTTGTCGGAATCGTGTCGTAATATCCCTTCATCGTCCAGATTGTGAACGGCAACGCCGTCGCAGAGTAGATGATGATGACGCCGAAATACGTGTTGATGAGTCCAAGCTTGATCAACATGATGTACAGCGGAAGGAGAAGCATTGTTGCAGGAAACATCTGTGTCGTCAACAGGCTCAGCAACCCGAACTTCTTCCCTATGAAGTGAAACCGCGAGAACGCATATCCCGTCATCGCCGCAAGCACAACGCCCGTTACGGTCACTACCCCCGACACGAGAATGCTGTTCCATAACCACAGCAAAAACGGCTGATCGGTAAACAGCTTCACATAGTTATCGAATGTTGCATTCTCAGGAATGATCTCGAGCGAAGTCGAGAGTAGCCTGTCCGACGGACGAAGCGAAATCGTCACGACCTGCAGGATGGGATAGACTGCAATCACGCAGAATATGATGAGAACGATATACGTGGCCGCAAGCCGGAACACACGTTTGGAGTTCGAATTCAGTGCCATAGTTAGTACGCCGCCTCCGTTGCTTTCGTCTTCTTCATGAATACGAGACTGAATCCAAGCAAGATCACAAAAATCACCATCGACAGCGCCGCTGCATACCCGTACCGGTAGAGATTGAACGCCGCCTTGTAAACGAACGATACAAGAATATGAGTCTGATCGGACGGCTCGCCGGCATTACTTACGAGCCAGACGATGTTCAAGTTGTTGAATGTCCAAACGGTTCCGAGCGTAATCGCCGGGATCATAACGGGTCTGATGAGTGGCAGCGTGATATTCTTCAGCTTGTGCCACCACGAGGCGCCGTCAATATCCGCCGCCTCGTACAATTCGTGAGGAATACTCTGCAACGCCCCTAATGCAATCACCATCATAAACGGAAACCCGAGCCAGACGTTCGTAAGAATACAGGCGATGAAAGCCTCCGTCGGACTCTTGAGCCATTCAACCGCGGGCAAATTCAGATATTTCGTGATGATGAGATTGATCGAGCCGTACTCGTAATTGAACATTCCCCTCCACGTCAACGCAACAATGTACTGCGGAATTGCCCACGGCAAAATTAACAGTGTACGGAAAAGCGGTTTCCCTTTCACCTCCCGCTGATTCAAGAGCAGAGCAAGGAAAACACCAATCACCACATGGAAGGTCAGGTTGACAACCGTCCAGATGATCGTCTTCAAAAATACAACGTAGAAGTTCGGCTGGGTTGGTTCGGTAAAGACTTTGATATATTGCTGCGGGCCGATAATTGACCAATCCTTTATGTGGCGGAGATTCATGTTCGAAAACGAAATCACCACATTGTACACGAACGGATAGAAGACGACGGCGAAGAGAATCAGGAACGAAGGGACAACAAGAAATGCTATGAAGAATTTGTGTTGAAGACGATTCATGTGAATCCCGCTACTCGTTCAATTCTTTGATTTTTCGGAGCGCCAGTGCCTGCATGTCCCGTGCAGCCTGTTCGGGAGTTTTTGAGCCGCCGAGAACGGCCTGATAACTCGGCCTCATCGCGTCCCAGATAGCCCGCAACTCGGGCACCACAGGCATCGGCCTGCCACGCTCAATCTGCAATGCAGAGTTCCTCAGAATATCGTCATTCTGTACAAAATGAGAATTCACGGCTTCAACGCGAGTCGGCATTGTGTTCAGTTGCTTTGCAGTTTGGAGTTGAAGTTCCGGTTGCATCAGGAACTTGAGCAGCGAAATAACGAGAGGACGTTTCTCTTTGGGGACGTTCGTGTTGAGAGAGAAACCCTTCGGTGAAATCATCGGTGCACACCACAACCCTGTACTGACGATCTTCGGAAGCGGCGCCACGCCGATGTTGATTCCCGCCTTCTTATACCCTGCCCACGACCAATCGCCGTTGATAATCATTGCACTCTTGCCGTCCTTGAACAACGCATCGGCAATGTTGTAATCGGCTTCGCCCGGAATGATCTTGTACTTGTCACGCAAATCTTGAATGAACTTCAACCCGTCAATCGTTCCTTGAGAATCAAGCGTCGGAACGCCGTCGTCCGTCATCACCCAACCGCCAAACCCTGTCATGAAGGGAATAAAGAAAAACGGCTCTGTGTAGTTCCAGCACAAGCCGTACTGAACGATTTTCCCACCTTTGCTGATTGTGAGTTTCTTGCCGGTTTCGATCAACTCTTCATCCGTTTGCGGCGGTGTTGTAAGAAGATTCTTGTTGTAGACGAGTGTAAGATGATTGCCAAGCTTGTCCGCAATTTGATAAAGATGGCCGTTGTAGTATGTCAAACCCTTCGGAATGAACTTGTCGAGATACTCCTGTTCAAAGAAAGACTCCAGCGGCTCGATAATCTCCATCACTTCAAACGGCCCGACCTGGTCGGATGGTCCGTAGACAAGGTCAGGCCCCTGCCCCGCAATTGCGGCCACAATGAAACCCGACCGAAGTTCCTCCGTCTCCTTGTAAATCGCCTCGACAGAGATGCCCGGATTCGCCGCCATAAACTGCTTCATCTGATCTTCAAGAATCACACGTTCATCTACACGCATCTGGTGCCAGATGACGATGCGGTTCAGGTCGGGCTCCCTCCTGCATCCGCCGAACAAGGATGCAAGCAGAACGGCAAAGCATATGAATGAAAGGAGTGATTGACGCATGGTGAAGTATCAGTATTCGAACACGAGGCACTGTCCGGGCTGAAGCGTCACACGAACATGACCGTCATGCACACCGTATTTGCCTGAGCAGAGTAAATCACTGACCGACTTCTTTGATGTGTCCAGTTTCAGTGTCGCGTGTTCTGACCCATGATAGTTAGTGTTCGTCACAACTGCAACCCGTTGCGCGGGTTTCTCTGCGACCCGCGCAAACGCAAGAATATGCTCGTTATGATCATGCAACATCGTGAACGACTGCGGATTGTCATCGACAATGAAGTGTTCGTACTTCTTCCGTATTGCAAGTACCTTCGCAACCCATGCCGAGATATGGTGTTTGTTGAGCCAGTTATACGCGTACTCACTGAAGAGTGGAAGCTTCTCCGACGGCAACTGCTTGAGTTGTTCGAACGTAAAATCCAAACCCGTATTGATAGGATATGTCTCGCCGAGTTCGTAGCCCGAATGTATGAATGGAATGCCGGGCAGAAAGCTGTTGACAACAATCGCCCACTTCGAGTATGCAAGTCCGCCCGGACGTGAAGCTGCCCGTGGCGTGTTGTGATTCTCGGGAGTTGCAAAGAAAGGAACTGCAAACCCTTCACTCGCTGCGCGGCGGCAGAATGCTTTGATTTTTGAAGGATGATGTTCGTCGATCCATAGAAATCCGAAAACGGCATTGTATCCTTCCTCCCTGCTGTGGCGCGAGATTGCGAAATTCTCATCCCAAAATGCAAAGTCAGGATCGTTCGTGCGCGCCGTGTCAACCATCTCCTTTTTCAGTGCCATCGGCAAAGCATGTCCCATATCGATCATCACGCCGTCAATATGAAACTCACGCTGGTAGTAGGGAATGATTCCCACAATCCGGTCCCACAAAGGGCGATTGATATACTGGGGCTGGGCAAGCCGCGTGTCGTACATCCTGATTGTGTTGTACGCTATGTAGTTGAACTCCGGATGTTCATACATGCGCAGGTACGTCACGTCGCCCCACGGCGGCTGATTGTCATCAGGCGGCCAATCGGCGAATGCTCCGGGGATTTTCACGCGCTTGCCGTCGGGCAGCACGCCGATGTAGCGACCGTTCTCTTTTGCAACATGATCGGGATGAGGAGGGGGTGTGAAAAAGTCCCGATACACCTGATGCGGAGGAATCAGATTATCGAAGCGATGCTCGCGTACCTGATGGTGAATGTGATCCAACTCCTGACTGGTAAATATCGGCGAACCGTAGCGCGATTCATCATGATGTGACGAGTCACGCAACTGGATTTCCTCCTTAATCCAGTACATCCATTCGGGATGTTCCTTTACCCAATCGGCGTCTTTTGCCGCCGTTCGGAAAACGAATTCTACAACCACACGAAACCCCATATTGTGCGCCGCTTCGACAAACGCCTTGAATTCCGTTTTGGCATCGAGCCCCAACGCAGGCTCTGACAGGTTCTCGTCGAGTTCGTATGGATTACGAATGGCATAGGGCGATCCGAGGGTTCCTTTATTGCCGTCGTGCCCAATTGATGTTATGGGAAGAAGATGGATCGTGTTTGCGCCCAGCCGTTTGATGTACGGCAGCATGGCAATCGCTTTCAGGAATGTTCCCGTTTCCCGAAAGCCCTGACTATTGGCAGGCAGGTCGAGTTTTCCGTTTCCATCATGATCGAACGCCGTCGTCGTCCGGACGAACATGTTGTAGATGACTGCATTCCTGCTCCACTCACCGCCCGTTGCCTTTGGTTTCGGAGGTTGTTTTGCCTTCTTCGCTTTACGGACCGCATCGAGGAAGAAATCGAATGGACTAACAGCAACTCTCTTTGGAGTCCCTTCATCCGACAACCACAGAGATGGTACCGTGTACTTGAACTTCTTCTTCTCAGTCTCTCTTCTCTTCTTCAGTAGAGCTTCTTCCAACAAATCCAGGGCGTTCGCCCCGGAGTAGGTTTTCCCCATAAACTATTGCTTTCCGAAAATGTCTTGAATGATGGTGGCAGAACTTGATTGCTCGTTGATGCGCAACGAACGATGCGCAGAAGGAAATTCCTCACTCGGAACCCACTCGCCCTTTCTGCCGCTGTTTGTGTATTTGTATTGTACCTGAATTCCGATAGGAACCTCGACCTCAAGCGACCATACCCCGTCGCTCGCCGTAACGTCGCCGTGTGTTCCATCGTCGTACATCCTTACGGAATTGGGCGTCCATTCACCCAACTCCCGCAAATTCCCCACAATGTAGATTGCATCGGTTACTGTAACAGACGCGGCATCAACCGTAAACAATACCCGCTGTTGCTCGGCTCTGCTTTGCGCCATAACTCCCTGCCCTCCGCTCCGCTCTTCAACAATAATCGGGTCGAATCCGGGCGAAGTGATTTTTGCTCCCGCCTGTTGCGCAAACTTGTACACATTGTTAAGATGAGTACGGAACGCATCATCAAACGGCTTGTCTCCGGCAGGCGCCGACTGATCATCTCCGTACCACCAGAACCAATCCGAGCCCTCAGCAGCATACATTGCCTCGTACGCCATGTATGTGTACCACGCCTTAGAGTGCTTCTTTGGCGGCTTTGCTGCCGGATCAGGCTGTTTCAATCCACTCTGTTCGAGATCACGGCGGGCCTGCAAGAGATACTCCCACGCAATATTTTCTTCCTTTTCTCCGATCCACGTATCGTAGTTTGCGTTGATCCACGAGCCGGGCCAGAGTGTTGTCATAGCAGGAAGTTCATCAAGCGGATGTGCTGCAATGCCCCTCTTCGGATTTCCGTACAGATACTCCGACATTGTGGTTGTGATAACTTGATTCGTCTCATACAACTTGCTGAGCTTGCGGTAGAATGCATGCAGAAATTCCTTCGCATCAATATCTTTTCTGTACCACTCCCAGGCATTTTCGCCGTCAAGGATTACGGTAATCATCACATCGGGTTCGTCTTTTTGCGGCGCCATCGCAAGAACTGTACGCACGAAATCCTCGGCAGCCTCCTCGCCCCGGTAATTCTGATACTTGAATCCGATCCTATCAGACAGGTCAGTATCCCTGAACACAATTGCCATTGATAGTTTCCCACCCGATGCATCGACTCCGGCATCGAAACGATACGGCGTGGTATTGGGTTGATTGGCAGGCTCGGATCGCTGCAGAACCTTGACATCCGTTGCAGTCCAGAGAATACCATTGTTTCTCAGGATACTTAACACCGGCTGCGCAACAGATCCCTCAGCAGGCCACATGCCGGTCGGGGCAATGCCGAAGGTTTCGTTGTAGAACTTCACTGCCTTTACCACTTGGGCATTCGCATCCTGCGGGTACGAGAAGCGAGCAGGAAGTTCATCATTGGGCTGGCAGATGCGCGCAAGCTCGGTATCGTAAATTAGCGGTAGAATCGGATGATAATACGGAGTCGTGATCACATCAATCTGTCCGGTATGCCGTTGCGGATTGTACGCCAGCTTCTTGTGAATCGGGATGACGTTCGCCATCACCTTGTATGCCTCAACGACGATGCGCTGACAATCGGCTTCAGTGATTCTCTTTTTGAGATAGTACCTCTGTTCGTCTTTCCGGAATTCTACATAGCTGCTCAAGTCACACACAGAACCATCGGGAAGCTTGACTGCCCCGTTCAAAAAATCAGGATCAAAATGAGCGAGATAGAAGAAGAATTTGATGTCCCGCATTTCCTGTTCGTTGAACGGATTTGAGCCGGGGCGCATGGTGTTCGTGATTTTCGTCTTCAATGCGTCGTACTCAGGAAACCGTCCGATTTGAACTTCACTGATGCCGAATGCATTCCACGTGTTGTGAATCAGAACATCAATCTCCTTCTTTCTGAATCGGGATGTGGGAGTCAGCATGAGATCGATCCACGGATCCGTCTTCCCCTTCCATGTCCGAAGAAAAGCGCTGACGTTGATTCTGTTTCTCCGAACATCGACAAACGGCTTCAGCCTGTTCACGTAGTACTCTTGCAACTGAAACAGCAACGACGAGGTAAGATTCACCGTGCAATGAATGTTGGGGTAGTTCTCCAGCATCGCCGTCATGTCGAAGTAATCCTTCGTGGCGTGCGTACGAACCCATGGGCCCTCAAGTTGATCAGTTGCGGGGTTCAGGTACAGCGGCTGATGCTGATGCCAGATGATATTCAGATAAACGGACTTTCGATTCGGGTCTTTGGGATATTGATCAGTCGGATTTGATTTCGGAACAGGAGGCGTCGAAGTCAACTCGATGGTGTTCTCTTCCGTCAACACAAAGACGGAATTCTTGCCGGAGTTATTGTAGTTGTCGACAAGAACAGGATTGGCGGGATCATTCACGTATCTGTCTCTGTTCACGTAGAATAAGTACTGGTAGATGCCCGGTAGCATTTTGCGAGTCGTGACCCAACGGTTGCGGGCATCTTTCGACATGACGGTCTCATCTTTTGACCAGCCATTGAAATCGCCAACCACCGAAACCGCTGTATATCCCGCATCGACAAGTTCGAACACTACTCCATCGGCAGATGCCCGCGGCTGAGCCGCAGAACTTACGAACAGCAGCAGCCCGAAACAAATAGGATAGAATCTCATTATCATTTCAGATTTCTTGACCGTAAGTTACTTCGTCAACATCATTTTCCTGATTTCGCTGAATCCGCCCGATGTCAGCCGGTACAGATACACGCCGCTCGAAAGATTGCGGGCAGCAAACTCTACAGAATAATTCCCCGCCTGAAGGTTGCCATGTACAAGCGATTGTATCTCACGGCCCAGCACATCATATACCTTGAGCGTGGTGTATCCGCTTTCCTTGATTCTGAAATTGATTGTAGTAGAAGGATTGAACGGATTCGGATAGTTCTGACTCAATGCAAATTCTGTCGGGATATCGTTGTTCACCGGCTTCACATCAAGCAAAACGCTGTCCGGCAGACTCGAGTAGCAACGTGCCGTATATGCGGGAATTGTCATGTTTGCCACGTTGGCCCCGCTGACTTCGAGCGTTGATTGATCGAGAATGTCGTAGAATGTTCCAGACCCTATCCATGGTACGTTTGTAATAGTCTGTTGGGCTCCGCTCAGATTGGCAACGGCAACGAAGCGGGCATTCGTGCCCGGATCCTGAAATCCCCACACCAGCGTCTTCTCAGGTGTGTAGCGGAAGAGACGAACGAGATTTCCCTGATACAACGCCGGATTGTGTTTACGTTGGCGTATCAGAGTTGAGTACCACGCGTAATGTTCCTGTCCGCGTTGCGTGCCCCGCAGACTGAATTGCACAGGTCTGTACGAGAGTTTCTGGTTTTCATTCTGCCAACCGCGTGACTCGCTGTGTTCCATCCCCTCCCATATCATCGGGATGCCGAGCGAAGCAAACATGAATGTCGCGTACAACTTGTCGCGCAATAACGCTTCGGGGAGAGAAACACTCTGGAAGGTCGTCATCTCATAAATCAGCGACTGCTCATCGTGGTTCACCGTTCCGTTCACAGGCTCGGTTCTGTTTGCATAGGATGATGGCGTTGCCGGAATATCATTACCGGAATACGCGCCGAGATCGATCACGAGGTTCTCGAAATTGATGAGCGACCGATTGCGGAAGCGAGCTTCGTCAAAAATCTCATCGCGAAAACTGTCGTGCCACCCGCCGGTCATTCCGCTGTAGAAAACGAGCGCAGGACTTTCGGGAAGATGTTCGGCAATTTGGTAGATTTGCCCCTGATACTCTTGAGCAATTCTGTTGGCCCAGCCGAGAATTCCTCTCGTCGGTTCATTCACATTCCAACCGATTCCCTGCGTGTAATCATAGCGGAACCCGTCCACGCGGTATTCGTCAATCCACATCTTCAACACTTCGTACACATACTCCTGCGTCTGATTCGTCCAATGATCCATATCGCGGAAGAAACAGAGCTGATCTTCGTTGAAACGCAGGTCAGTACAGAGCTTGAAGTAGGGGTTGAGGGTTACGTCAGGCTGCATTGCCCACAACGGACCCGGATCGTTCAGGTGGTTGAATACCACATCAACAATGATTGCAATTCCCCGGGCATGTGCCGAATCCACCAGTACTTTAAGGTCACGCGGCGTGCCGTACGCCGGTTCGAGTGCAAAGTGATGGCTGACGTCGTAGCCCCACGAGAAACCGGAACGCCCGATCAAGCCATAGTCATTTATCGGCATGAGTTCGATTGCGTTAATGCCGAGCGAATCGAAGTAGCCCATCATTCCGGCAAGTTGCGTGAACGTCCCGATCTGTCCTGACGGAAGCCCGAGATACCCGCCGACAAATTCGGCAAGATTCATTTCATAAATAACAAGTTTATTGAGCGGTGGACGCTGATAGTTGGTGGATTGCCAGACGTAGTCATCAGCAGTAAGGCCGGCAGGCCCGATCGTAAAGCGGGTTCCGTATGTGCCGTTGAATCTCCCCCACGGGTCGTTGAACGGATTGCCGCTTCCGGTTTGGAATTGATACTCATACGTGCCGGGCGGTAGCGAAAGATTGATCCACCAATCATCAGAAGTCAAATTCTTTCTCATGATAACGGGCGGTTCACTCGCAACCGGTTGCCCCAGCGGCGCAACACGGACAGCGACAAAGTTCGTCCCTCCAACCCTCAAACGAAATGTTGCTGAATCATTCGAGGCTTGAGAGGGCAGCGTGACGCCGTGCTTTGCATAAGCCGGAATCTGAGCATAAATCGGCCCGCCAACTTGTACAACAAAGTTGACTGTGTCGCGAGTTGATCCTGCCTGCAGAATAACTGTATGCCCGCCGTTGGCAAGATCGGTGGGAACGGTGAAGTTCATCTGCTTCGATGCAAAATCGTACGAACTTCCGATTCCGGTTAGAGTATTGCCGTCGATAGTCAGCGCAAGCTGGGATGTATCGAATGGTGTTCCGACCTTCGGAAAGATGAAAGCAGAAATCGTCGGGCGGGCGGTGCTGACAGTTCCCGTGCGTTGATTTGGAAGAAAATGATAGATCGTCGGATCTTTGACTATGATAAACGAATTGTCGTTGTCCCCGGGATTCACATGATGGTTCAGGGGATCATTAGGCCAAGGGGATGCGCCGGTGTAGTAAAACTTGTACTGGTACGCTCCAACAATCGGGCCGCCCGGATTTCCACCAACAGCTAACCGGGCGTTCCGAGTCCAGAGGGTGCCGCCTTGGTACGACATCGGCCAGGCCGTGTTGTTCCAGCCGTTGAATTGTCCCGGCACACTCAAGCCCGGGGGCGTTCCGGCAATGTTGTAGCGGAATGTCACATCGACGCTATCCTGGCCGAAGGCCGAGAATGCCAGCAAAGTAGCCAGCCCGAAAAACATAAATCCCGATTTCATACCGTTCCCTCCTCTTTGTACATCAATGTATCAAGCGTTTCGTCTCTACTCTTACGATGCTCCATGAAGGATGAGTCCTGAGTTTCTTGGCAACTGAACAGTGGTCGACTTCATGCTTCCCTCTTCGGGCCAGAGCTGTCTCCATCTCATGTTCTGCAGGCGCTTCAACTGACCAATCTCGACTGTCTGCGTTGATGTGCCGTTGTTCAGAATAACAGCAATATTTTCTTCGCCGTCCGAGCTTTTTCGCAAGAACCCAAAAAGGGATCGCGCATCATCTGTGAGAAACGACTCGAACTCACCATGCCGCAGAGCCCCGTATTGATGCCGGATTGCAATCAATCTTTTCATTGTTGCCAGCAACTCCCGGTCTTGCTTTGATTCATCCCAGATCATTGTGCCACGGGAACCGGGATCTTTTCCGCCTGTCATTCCAATCTCATCCCCGTAGTAAACCATCGGGGCGCCGACGTACGTCATCTGGAAAAGCCAGGCAAGCTTCATTGTTGCCTTGTCGTTTTTGCAGAGAGTGAGTAAGCGTTCTGTATCATGACTGCCGAGGAGATTTTGCATGACAAGATTAACGTCCGGTGAATAGTCATTTCGGATTTTTGCAAGTGCAGCGTCAAATTCCGATGGAGTTGTTTTCTGTTCGACAAAAAAATCAAGACATGTCCGTCGGAAGCGGTAGTTCATTACTGCATCGAACTGATCGCCGTGCAACCAAGGTGAAGCGTCGTCCCAAATCTCTCCAACAATATAGGCATCGGGATTCAGCCTTTTCACCAACTTCCTCCATTCAATCCAGAACGGGTGGGGAATCTCATTTGGTACGTCGAGCCGCCAGCCATCGATCCCAAAACTCATCCAATGTTCCGTGACCATAAAGAGGTACTCACGGACTTCAGGATTGTGAGTCATCAGTTTCGGGAGATCACCAAAATTCCACCAACATTCATAGTTGGGCTTCGAAGGCGGCCCGACCGGGAAACTGTAAATGTTGTACCAGTTCAGATACTTTGAGTTCTTGCCGTTCCTCTTGATATCTTCAAACGCAAAAAAGTCGACACCGGTGTGATTGAACACTCCGTCAAGTATGATGCGCATACCTCGCTCGTGACATTCATCTACGAGACGCTTGAAAACCTGCTCATCCCCAAAATGCGGGTCGATCTGAAGATAATCCTTTGCGTGATACTTGTGATTGCTGTTGGACCAGAAGATGGGGTTGAGATAGATGCAGTTGACGCCGAGAGAGGAAATGTAGTCAAGATGATTGATGATGCCCTGCAAGTCGCCGCCGAAGTAACTTTTTGATTTCGGAACGCGGCCCCACGGTTCAACATTCGGCGGGTCGAGTTCTCTGTTCCCGTTTGCAAAGCGTTCGGGGAATATCTGATAGAAGACTGCATCCTTCACCCATGTTGGTGTAAACGCGACGGAGTTGGCAACGGTAAGATTAGTATTCGGTAAGGATTGTGCCATGGACTCAGAACTCAAAAAAGTTAAGCATACAACCGCCCATGTAACTGCTCGATACATTGATTTGCTCGACAGCCTGTCAACCAAGAGGGATAATTGGAAGCGCTTCCAAAAGATACACCTTTCGTACTTCGAATTCAAGTTAATTCGATGAAATTGAACAGATTACAGCAGATTTCGGGAGCTGTTTACTTTGGAATTCAGCTTAAACATTCTATATTTCATATAGTCGATCCCCAGAAACCCATCTCACAAAACCGAGTGAAAAGACAACAAGGACGCCAAAAGCAGGGGCATCTTTCACCCAAGAAGCAGCGCGCGTTTTTCACCATCGTTCTTCTCTTTCCACTCCTCTTCTTCGGCTTGCTTGAGATTTCTCTGCGGCTGTTCGGATACGGGCCTGATCTTTCACTCTTCGTCACTGAAGAACTCGCCGGCGAGACATATCACGTGATGAATGCGGCTGTTAAGAACCGTTATTTCCCCAGCGTGCCGTTCAATCCAACAACATCGCCGGATTACTTTGCAGTGCCAAAACCCGAAGGCACGTACCGCATTTTCTGCCTCGGAGGCTCGACAACCGTCGGCTACCCGTATTGGTATAATGGCTCGTTCTCATCTTTCTTGCGAGATAGATTGCGGGCGATATTCCCTGAGCGGAACATCGAAATTGTGAACGTCGGAATGACGGCAACGAACAGCTTCACGGTTAACGACATGGCGCGTGAACTCGTCCTTTACGAGCCGGATCTGTTTGTCGTTTACGACGGGCACAATGAGTTTTACGGGGCGCTCGGTGTTGCATCCCACGAATCCATTGCACAATCGCGTTGGATGACGAAACTCTACTTGCGGCTCATTCACTTCAAAACATTCCAGCTTCTTCAGGATGCTGTAACGTCCGTAACGCGTTTGTTTAACGGAAACGACAAGCAGCCGGCAGGCAGCACGATGATGGAAAAGCTTGCACGCGGACAGTACATTCCTTATGGAAGCACATTGTACCGGGCCGGGTTATCAACCTTTCAAGAGAATCTCATCGAGCTGTCGCACATCGCATCGGAGGCGGGAGTATCGGTTCTTCTTGGCTCGCAAGTATCGAACCTCCGCGACATGCCGCCGTTTGTTTCGGAGGATTCAACTTCGGGTGCAGGGCTAAACAGCAACAGTGAATTCCGTGCCTTGTTTCAACAGGGAATTGTTTTCTGGAATCGTAAACTTGTCGATTCGGCGCTTGTCGCTTTCACGGCTGCCTCTGCAATTGATACGTTGCGGGCCGATGCTTATTACCAGCTTGCCCGGTGTCTCGATTATCTCGGACGCAAGCGTGAAGCTGAACTGCTCTACATGAAGGCAAGAGACTACGATATGCTCCGATTCAGAATGAGCAGCGACTTTAACAGCGCCATGAAACTC
>JAANMX010002229.1_pt1 | contig 19873 bp, 14 predicted proteins | sample 7279681 | NCBI WGS metagenome assembly JAANMX01 (sample SAMN14094542, study PRJNA606508) | bioreactor metagenome | isolation source: A lab-scale SPAN reactor treating ammonium-rich wastewater day 351 | place: Ireland: Galway | collected 2018-01-01
CGGGATGGAAGGGAAGCTGATCGCGCTGGACGGCAAGACGCTGCGGCGATCTTTCGATCGTGCCTGGAGCAAGCAGCAGTCGCTGCACCTGGTCAGCGCCTGGTGTGCGGAGAACCAACTGGTGCTGGGACAGTTGGCGGTCGATTCCAAGAGCAACGAGATCACGGCCATCCCCGCTCTGCTGGAGTTGCTGATCATCAAGGGGGCGCTGGTGAGCATCGACGCCATGGGATGCCAGCGTGAGATCGCTTCCAAGATCAGAGAGCGAGGCGGGGATTACCTGCTGGCGGTGAAGGAGAAGCACGCGACGCCGCGGCGGACGCAGATCGTCCCGGACGAGGGGGAGATGTCGATCGAGGACCTGATCGCGAACGAGGCGGTGATCATCACGCTGACGCACTCGGGGCTGATCAAGAGGACGAACATCTCGAGCTATCGCTCGCAGCGGCGGGGCGGGCAGGGGGTGATCGGGGCGAAGACGCGCGAGGCGCTGGGCGAGGAGCAGCAGGAGACGGACTTCGTCGAGCACCTGTTCACGGCGAGCACGCACGACTACCTGATGTTTTTCACGAACACGGGGCGGGTGTACGTGGAGCGGGTGCACGAGATCCCGGAGGGCAGCCGGGCGTCGAAGGGGCGCAACATCGCCAACGTGCTGGAGCTGCAGCCGACGGAGGCGGTGGTGGCGATGCTGCGGATCGAGTCGCGCGCGGTGGCCGGGGAGGAGGACGCGACGTGGGACCCGGGCCGATTCGTTTTTCTGGCGACGAAGAAGGGGACGGTGAAGAAGACCTCGCTGGACCAGTTTGCGAACGTGCGGCGGGGCGGGATCATCGCGATCGGCGTCGAGCCGGGCGACCAGGTGATCGGGGCGCGGCTGACGCTGGGGTCCGACGAGGTGGTGCTGATCACGAGGGACGGGATGAGCATCCGATTCCACGAGGATGGCGTGCGCCCGATGGGGCGGCCGGCCGGGGGGGTGCGGGGCATCACGCTGGAGGGCAAGGACGAGGTGGTGGGGCTGGCGATCGTCGATCCGAAGGCGGCGCTGCTGGTGGCGGGAAACCGGGGGATCGGGAAGCGGACAGGTTTTGACGAGTATCGGAAGCAGACGCGCGGGGGGAAGGGGATCATCACGATGAAGACCGGGGAGAGGACCGGCGAGGTGGTGGGGGCGGTCACCGTGACGGACGCGGACGAGGTCATGCTGACCACCGCCAAGGGCCTGATGGTGCGGATCGCGTGCAAGGACATCCGCGAGACGGGGCGAAATACGCAGGGCGTGAAACTGGTCAACTTGCGCGAGGGCGACAAGCTGCTGGGGCTGGCGCCGGTCATCACCGTCGAGGACGAGGAGTAGTCATCGTGCCCCGCGGGGCGGGGCACCACCGGGGTGGAGAATGTAGCCCCTCCGGTCACGGAGGGGCCCACGGCCTCACGGCCGTGGCTACGTCTGGAATTTTCAAGCTAGGCCCTGAAAAGATCTATGGGCTCGAAGCGTTCGCCGAGGACGGCGGTGCTGTCGCAGCCGAGCCAGTTATCGAGCATGGTGGCGTAGACTTGGCGGAAGTCGGTGTGGTGACGGGGGGCGTCGTTGTCGAGGTCGCGGAGGTCGGGGTGGTTGCCGATGAGGCCGCCCTTGAGGGCGCCGCCGGCGAGGAATACGGGGGCGGCGGCGCCGTGGTTGGTGCCGTGGCGGCCATTTTCGGTGACGGTGCGGCCGAATTCGGAGACGGTCATGAGGGCGACGCGGTCGGCGAGGGCGTCGCGGCGGAGGTCGTCGATGAAGGCCGCGATGGCGCCGGAGAGCTGGCTCAGGAGGGAGGCGTGGTGGTCTTTTTGGAAGGCGTGGTTATCGAAGCCGCCGAAGCCGTCGCCGCCGAGGTCGGTGTAGAAGATGCGGAAGCCGGCGTCGGCGCGGAGGAGGGAGGCGACATCGCGCAGGTGGGAGGCGAGCCTGGAGTCGGGGTAGCGGGCGGCGGGGGCGCGCGAGATGGCGTCGAGGCGGCGGGCGACCTCGTGCGCGGTTGCGGTGCTGGCGCGGACGAGTTCGAGCGACGATCGCGGGGCGGGGTCGCCGGGGCTTGCGATGGTGCGGATGGCCTCGGCGTGTTCGGCGGCATGGGCGGGGGTGGCGATGGCGGCATCGCGCAGGGACCGGATGGATGGGATGATGGCGCGCTCGGCGACGAGGCCGAAGGGTTTCGAGATGGTGGAGACGAGGGCGGCGGGCGAGGCGCCGGGCTCGCGCGCGCAGGCGAGGTCGGCGTAGCGCCCGATCCAGCCCGTCGGGCAATGCGCGTTGCCGGGGCGGGCGGTCTGCCAATCGCGCTCGGCGGCGGGGTGCTCGCGGCTGGATCTGGGGTAGCCGACGCCCTGGACGACGCTGAAGAGGCCCTCCTGGAACAGTCGGTGGCACGCCTTCATCTCGGGGTGGAAGCCGGCGTAATCGTCGATGCGATGGACGTCGGAGGAGGTGAGGCGGAGGGTGGTGCGGAGCCGGGCGTAGATGTCATCGGCGTAGGGCGCGACACAGTTGAGGCCGTCGTTGCCGCCGGAGAGCTGGATGACGACGAGCGCGGTCTGCGTGTCGCCGGGCTGGCGCGGGCCGGTGGCGAGGGCGGTGCGGCAGAGGAGGGGCGGGGCGAATGGCGTCAGCGCCGCGAGCGTCGAGGCGCGGAGTGCGGATCGGAGGAATTCGCGTCGTGTCTGTGCCATGGTGGGTTCCGTCTCGTGTGTCAGGACATCTGGTATTCGGGGAGGGAGGCGATGGCCGCGGCGATGGCGGCGGGCTCGTCGGTTGCGGGGATCGAACGAATGGGATCTGGCATGTCGCCCTGGAGCATGAGGTGGAGCAGGCGCTCGGCGATGGAGGCGGCGGCGTCGGACGGGTATCGGGCGAGGGTGGCTGCGGGATCGAGCCGGGTCTCTGGTCCAGCGATGCCGTGGAACAGCGCGCGCGAGAGGCCGATGCGCCCGGCGATGGTCTGGCGGCTGATCCATGCTGGACCCCCGGTCCAGCCAGCGATGGTGGGCGGGTGGTAGAGGTCTTGGCCCAGTTCGGCCACCGTCCGCCCGAGTTGCAGCGTCGGCACGGTTTTCTCGAAAGCGCGGCAGAGGCCGACGGCGAACTCGACGGGGCCCTTGATGCGGCGGCGATAGGCGTGCGACGAGAAGAAGATGTTGGAGCGGAGGATCGTGGCGACGAGATCGGCGATATTCCGATCTTTGGCGAAGGCGGCGGCGAGCGGTTCGATGAGAGAGTCGGCAGGGTCGCCCTCCTCGGAGACCAGGAATCGGTAGAGTGCGCGCGTGACGCGGCGCGCGGTCGATGGGTGAGCTGCGGCGATGCGCGCGAAGTCCCTGTCGGACCAATCGCCGGTCTGGCCGAGGATGGTCTTGGGTCCGGCGTCGTGCTCGCGGGGGATGTCGCGCAGGGCGCCTCCCCGAACAAAGAGCCCGGTGAAGGCGCGCGCGGTGCCCGTGGCATCGTCGTTGGAGTATGACCCCTCGCCGACGGTGAGGCGGGAGAGCAATTGTCGGGCGAGGTGGTCGTTGGGTTTGGCGCGGAAGTTCTCGGCGCCGGCGAAGTTCAGAAGGACGGCCGGGTCCCGGGCGGCGGCGGCGAGCATGGCATCGAAGTCGCCCAGCGCGTGGGCGCGGAGCATGCGGACATGATCGAGGGTGACCCGGGGCAGGGCGACGCGGGCGTTGCTCACGGCGAACCAGCCATGCCAGAAGAGGGTCATGCGTTCCAGGAGGGGGTGCGGTGTCTCGATCATGCGCCGCAGCCACCATCCCCGAAGCTCGTCGATGGGGCGCGCGTTGGGGCCCTGGGCCTCGTAGCCGTCGATCGTGGCGTTGAAGGCGTCGGCGCCACCCTCTCCCCGGAGGAGGCGGTCGATGGTCTTCTCCGGGCCGTCATCGATCGCGCGCCGCAATTCCTGCGGGTTGGGCGCACAGCCGGCGCGGCGGAGGAGGTGTCCGGCGCGGATGGCGTCCCATGGGTTTTGGGCGCCGGGGCGGTAGGGGGCCCAGGCGGTCTCGGGGGAAAGGGCGTGTGCCGAAGGGGGTTCCTTCATGGTGGGTTGGCGGAGGCCGCTGGTGGCTTCGCGTTCAGGTTGACGGCGAGCTCGGCGATCATTTTTCCTTCTGGGGCGCCCGCGCGCAGGGACATGGTGCCGAGGGTGCGCGCGATGGCGGCGAGGACGGCGACACCCTTCTCGGCCTCCTCGCGCGTCTGGCCCTTCTTGACCATGTTGTCGCGGATCAGGGACTCGCGGTTGGACGCGATCAGGGAGGCGAGGCGGGTGCCGTCGACGCGCAGCAGGCCATTGATTCCGGCGACGGGTTTGGCGGGAGGCTTTTCGATCGCGTCGATGAGGTCGTTGGCGAGCCCGTCCGTGGTGCTGAAGATGAGGTAATCCCGGTGATAGGCGACCGAGGGGCGGAAATTGAATCGGATGTCGAGATTATCCCGGTCTTTCTCCTCGGCGTGGGAGAAGGCGGCGCAGGAGTAGCGGACGCCGGCGTGCTCGAGGCGGTCGATGATGAGGCCGGGCTCGGCCTTCTGCCCGCGGGTGAAATTCACCAGCCCGAGCATCTTCTGCCACGCCTCTTCGGCGACGAGGCCGAAGCGGTCCGGGTCGCGCATGCGGAAGACGAGGGCGACGGCGGGGATCTGGGTCGATGGGGTGCCGATCGCGGGATCGTAGGCCTGCTCGGCGACGACGAGGCGGACATGCGGGTCGACGGCGCCCATGACGTCTTCGGCGATATCGCGTCCGGAGAAGAAGATCCCCATCATGTTCTCGAAGAAGATGAGCTGGGAGGTGCGCTCGGGGAAGAGGGCGTCCTTGTTGGAATAGAAATCGCGGAGGTCGCGATAGACGCTGAGGCTGGCCAGTTGGCGCGGCACTTCCAGGTGGGGGAGGGTGCCATCGTTTCCGCCCGGCCAGGCGAATGCGCCGGGGCCGTCGCGCTCGGGCCCGCCGGCGCCCTTGAGGCGCAGGGTGATGCCGCCGCCATCACAATCCAATTCGATCGCGGTCCAGCCCGAATCGCGGAAGCCGTCCGCGTAGGGTGCCAGCAGGAGGGAGGCCAGGGGGTTTTCCTTCAATCGTTGCCGACCTTTGGCGACGGGCAGGTTGGACGAGATCGCGGGGGACACGTACAGCGCGGCGGCAGATCCGGTGCCGGTCGCCCTCTTGGCGGCCTGGAATTCCGCCGCCTCCGCGAGGGATCGGCCTCCGGTGCCGGCGCGGAGGTCGAGCGCGGCCTGGATGGCGGGCAACCGATTCGACAGGATGAGGTGCCCATCGACCACGGCGTGATAGGTCTCTCCGGCATCGAGGGTCCAGATCGCCACGTCGCCGTATCGCTTCTCGGACACCTTCCCCGGTTCACGCTTCTCGCCGCGCCGGGAAACGGCCACCAATTCATCGTGGAGTGCGTGGACGAATGCGGCGTCCTCGCCTTTGGCGATCGCCACGAAGATCTTTTCGCCCCCCGCGGCGATCGTCAGCCCGCCGCGGACCAGTCGCCGCAGCAGCTCCTGCCAGCCGGCGCCAAATTTCCGCTCGAAGTGCTGGCGGAACATCCAGAGCCCGAGGCGCTGGCCGGGTTTCTGCGGGCGGGACAGGCCGGGCGTCTCCTGGAGCAGCCTCGTGGCAGCCGGGCTGAAGAGGACGTCCATGATCTCGTCGGTCTGGCCGAACTCGGCCACGACGAGGGCGGCGTCGGGGATCCAGTGTTCTGGGAAATGAATGGCGGTGGCGGCGGCGCGATCCGGGGGCGGGGCGTGGTGTTTCCGGGCCTTTGCGATGAGGGCGAGGGCGGTGGGGATCGCGAGGATTGCGGCGGCGGCGATGAGGAGCTTGCGCATGATGCTTCCCTTGGTGCGGTGGGATTTTGGCGGCGTGTCCATGGGGTGTGTGTGGGCTGATGGTCTCTTAGAAGATAAGACGCCATGGCGGCGAAAAAGTTGCGGTGGGTGGGGGATGGGCGTGTAAGCTGGTGCATGCGCGCGTGGTTGGCGGTGGTGGTGGCCGGCGTGGTCCTTGGGATGGGTCATGCGCGGTCGGCGAATTTGGTGACGAACGGATCATTCGAGGACGATGCGGGTGGCGATGGCGTTCCCGACGGCTGGTCGGTGGCGGGATCTTCCGAGGTGGTCCAGAGATTGGCGATCGATGCGGGACCGGATGGCGGCAGGTGCGCGAGATTGGTGTGCGAGCGTTTTGGGGGGCAGTCGCCATCGACGCACGCGATGATCTGCCAGGTGGGGCAGGTGGGTCTGGGGCGGGGCCGATGGTACAAGCTGGCGCTGCGCGCTAGGGGAGAGGGGATCAAGAGCGGTGCGGTGAGCGTGGGGATCAGCCGGACGCGGCCGTGGGGCCAGGTGGCGCTGGGCGACGTGTTTTTCGTGGGGCCGGAGTGGGATCGGCACGAGTTCTTGTTCCGCGCCAAGGAAGACCTGTCCCCCGAGGTGAGCCGTTTTCAGATCTACTTCTACAGCACCGGGACGCTGTGGTTGGATGACGTGGAGTTGACCGAGACGGAGGAGAGGCCCAGGTGGTTGCCTGAGTTGTCGGCATCTGGCGGGGGTAATCGGATCCCGAACAGCTCCTTCGAGTGCGGGGGTGCCGGCTGGGGGAGCGTGGGCCTGAAGCCCGGCTCGTGGGGGCAAAATCTGTTTCGGCTGGAGGGCGAGGTGGTCGCGGCCAAGGTGCCGCACGGGGAGCGTTGCCTGAAGATCTCACTCGGGCCGGGGGTGTCGCCGACGATGTATTTCGACTATTTCGATCCGGTGAATCGGCCGATCCGTCAGGCGCTGGCGGCAAACGAGGGGTGGTTTCGGGCGGCGAAGGGCGAGGCGTTCGTGCTGTCGGCGTGGCTGAGGGCGGATGCGCCGGGGGCGGTCGCGCAGATGGCGGTGCTGTATCCGGAGGGGCGCTCGGAGCGGCGGGAGGTGGTGGTCGGGCCGGAATGGGGCCGGCATGAGCATGCCTTCGTTGCGAGGGGCGAGCCCTTCTACGTGGCGGTGGGCCTGGATCTTGACGCATCGAAGCGCGACGCGGCGGTGCTATGGGTGGATAGCGTGCAACTGGAGCAGGGGACTGGGGCGTCGGAATACGCGCCGAAGGATGAGGTGGAGGCCTTCGTGTCCACGCCGGTCATCGGGAACATCCACACCCGGCCCGATGCGGGATTGGCGCTGGACGTTCTCGCGTTCAACGATGGCGTCTCCTCGCGCGAGATCCGGGGGAGGATATCGCTGGCGGATTTTTGGGATGCGGAGGCCGGCGGGCGAGACGTGCGGATGAAGTTGCCGGCGAGGGGAGGGGCATTCGCGAGGGTCGGGGGCCTCGCGTCGGGCAGGCGGGGATTCTTCCGAGCGACTTGGGCCGGCGACGGCGGGACGAATGCGGTGCGCTGCGCGCAGATCGAGCCCTGTCCGGGCATCGATGCGCCGATCGGGATGAACCATGCGTACCCCTGGGACTGGATGCTGCAGCTGGCGCATCTGGGCGGGATCTCGTGGTGGCGCGATTGGTCGGCGAAGTGGGGGACGGTCGAACCCGCGCCCGGGCCGTTTGATTTTTCGGGGAGCGACCCGCAGATCGATCGGGTCGTCCGGCAGGGGGGGCGCGCGCTGGTGCTGCTGGCCTTTCCTTCGGCGCCTTGGGCGAGCCGATACGCGCCCGGCCCGAAGGATCCCTCCCCCGAGACGTACGAGGGCCGCCGGCTGCAGGTGGCGCACGCCGCGAAGGACATCGGGGGCTTCGGGCGCTACGTGCGGGCGGCGGCGGAGCGCTATCGGGATCGCGCGCGGGCGTTCCACATCCTCAATGAGCCGCTGTTCACGGACTACGCGCTGCCGATGGCGCGGGGGCACACGATGGCGGATTACCTGGGGCACGTGCGGGTCGCAGCGGAGGCGATCCGGTCGGTCGATCCAGGGCTGTCGGTGGTCGGGGGCATCGCGCAGGGACCGGGCGCGGCGCTGGTGCACGAATTCGTCCGGGCCGGGGCCCTGCGGTGGGTGGATGTCGTCGACCTGCACATGTATCCGCCGCCGATTCCCGCCGAATCCCACGCGGAGGATTTCGCGGCGCTGGAGGAACTGATGGCCGGGCACGGGGGCAAGAAACCGATCTGGATCACGGAATTCGGGTGCTACGCCGATGACGACCCGGCCTGTATTCCCATGGCGGTGGGCGATGCGACGATGAACCGTTGCCGGTGGGGCAGCGAGGCCATGGCCTCGGAGCAGCTCGTGAAATTTGTGGCCGTCAGTTTTGCGCATGGCGTGCGAAAGATCTTCCTGCATGCCGGGGTCTGCGGGCCGCTGAACGGGCCCAACGGCGCGAGCGTGTTCTTCGAGTACGGGGGCGCGCCGCGCAAGATGTATCCCGCGGTGGCGGCCCTGGCCGGGTTGCTGGGAACGCCCGAGGCTTGCACGGGGGCCATTTCGGAGAACGGGCTGCGCGGCTACGTGTTCACGGGCCGGGCGGGAGCGGTGGGGATCGCGTGGGCCGACCGGGAGCGGCGCGTCCCGCTGGCCGACGGCGTGGAGGCGCTCGACATCATGGGCAACCCGATCGCGGGGGAGGCGATCACGATGGGTCGCGGCCCGATCTATCTGGTCCATCGCGGGCGAGATGTCGCGGCGGTGAGGCGGGTCCTGTCCGGGGCGCGCTGACTCGAAAATCCGGCGCAACTCTCTTGTGTAGCGAAGGGCCTTCGCCCTTCGGCTGGTGGGATAGGCCGAAGCCGGAAGCGGCTTCGCTACCATTTTCCGCCCCGGTGGTGCCCCGCGTGCGGGGCACGGGATCTAGTTCGAAAACTCCCGTAGCCGAACGCCCCAAGGCGTTTGGCCCGTGCCACCAGGGCCCACGCGCCAAACGCTCGCGCGTTCAGCTACAATCTCACCTCCGGTGGTGGCCCGCATGCGGGGCCAGGCATCTGACGTGAAACTCTGTAGGCCGCCTGTCTCAGGCGGCAGCGGGAATGGGGCACCATCAGAGGAGCCCTGCGGCGAGGTAGACGGGGCGGAAGGAGGCGGGGCGGGCCTTTGGGTTCGGGTCGATGCAGTCGACGATGAACTGATCGATGGGGGTGTCGGTGCGCTCTTGGAACATCGCGCGGAGCACGAGGCCGAGCGAATAGATGTCTGAGGCTTTCGAGGGGAGCCGGCCGACGAACAGTTCCGGGGCGAGGTAGCTCGGGGTGCCGGCGGGCTTCCGCCACCAGCGGGGCACTTCCTCGAAGGTGCAGGCGAGATCAAAGTCGGTGAGTTTGACCTCCCCGCCGTAGCTCAACAGGACGTTCTCCAGCTTGAGGTCGATGAATACGATCTGGCTTTCGTGGAGGTATTCCAGTGCCGAGGCGAGCTGAGCGGCGGCGGAGAAGCGCCACTGGCGCCAGGATTCGTCTTGGCCGCGGAGCCAGTGGAAGAGGTTCTTGCCCTCGACGAACTCGAGGGCGGCGAAGGGGCGGCACTGGAAGCTGCCGCGGGCCAGGCAGTGGACGATGTTGGGGTGATCGAGGCGCGACATGAGGTCGAGGCCGTGGGAGAACTGGTGGCGGGCCCTGGGGTGGAGGACCTTGCTCTTGCGGAGGATGCGGAAGACGACGGGGCGGTCATCGGGCGCGGTGGCGAAGTAGACCCGGGAGAATCCACCGGCGTGGATGATCTCGTGGAGGTGATAGCCCTCGACCCGCGTGCCGGTGAGCGACATGCCGGTACCCTATTGTCTTGGAACGGCGTTGCCAAGGAGGTATCCGGCCCGCATGTTGATTGCCGGATGCGCGACGAAGGACCCTCATGGCACTGGTGGTGGCTGGTGCTGGCGATTCCGGTGGTGCTCGGGCCGCCGGTGTTTGCCGCCGTCGGAGCGATGGCGGAATGGCCGGGGGCGCCCGCGTGGCTGGAGGAGGCGACATTCGCCAGGGTTTTCCAGAGGCTGCTGACGGTGGCGGCCCTGGCGGTGGGAGTGCCGTGGTTCATGGCGAGGGGGGTGCGTGGACGCGAAGGGCTTGGGCTCGCCGGCCAGGGGATGGGGCGGAGTTTCGCCCGAGGTCTGGCGATCGGGATCGCGCTGATGGCGCTGCAGTTCGGGATGCATCTCGCGACGGGGGCCCGGGATTGGGAACCGGAATTGGGGTGGGGCGGGGCCTTTAAGATCGCGGTCACGGGCTTGCTGGTTGCGGTGTTTGAGGAGGCCCTGTTCCGTGGGGCGTTGCTCGGGGTGCTGGCGCGATCGATGGCGATGGTCCCCGCCGTCCTGTTGCAGGCGGCGGTTTACGCGACCGCGCATTTCCTGAAGCCACCGGATTTCGGTGGCGACTACGAGGCGGGGGCGGGATCCGGGCTGGCGCTGGTCGCCGCGGTGCCCGGCCATATTTTTGGTGGCCCCGGGGGGGTGGCGCGGTGGCTGTTGCTGCTGTTGCTGGGGTGTGTCCTCGGCGTGATGGCGGTGCGCCAGCGGCACATCGGGTGGTGCGCGGGTTTCCATGCGGCGGTGGCGGCGGGGGCGCTGGCGCTGCCTAAATTGACCGACTACGAAGGCGGTCCTTGGGCGCTGGCGTGCGCCAAGGATCCGTCCGCCGGATTCGATGGGGCGGTATTGATGGCGGTGGTGCTGTGCGCCGTGGCGCTGGGTTGTCGGCGCGGGAGGCCGGCTTGAGTGCTTGGGTCGCCCGTGCGGTGCCGGCGTTCGGGGGGTTGGGCTCCTCGCTGTTGGACGTCTTCTTTCCCGTCCCGGAGGTGGCGGGTGAACGCCGCCTGCTGGAGGCGCCGTTCTGCGAGCGGTGTGGGCACCCATACTGGGGGGAGATCGGCGCGCGATTCCGCTGCTCGAATTGCGGGGGCAGGCCCTGCCACTACGAGGCGGCGCGCGCGCAATACCTGAATCGCGGCGCGGTGCGGGAGGCGGTGCACGCCTTCAAGTACGGCGGGGCCTACTGGATGCGGAGGACGCTCGGGGAGTGGATCGTCGCCGGATTCGAGCGACACTACGGGGGCATGGCATTCGACCTGATCGTCCCGGTCCCTCTGTACCCCGGGCGACTCCGCTGGCGGGGCTTCAATCAGGCCGAGGAGCTGGCGCGGGCGCTCTCCCGGCGGACGGGGGTGCCCTCGGCCCCTGTCCTGCGCCGACTCCGGGATACCGGGGCGCAGGTGGCGATGGGGCGGCGCGAGAGGCGGTCCAACGTCCGCGGCGCTTTTGGCTTGGCAGGGCCCGGGGCCTATCGGGATACTCGGCTGCTATTGGTGGACGATGTTCTCACGACCGGCAGCACCATCGATGAATGCGCGCGAATATTGAAGCGTGCCGGGGCTGCCTCCGTCCACGCCATGACCGTTTCCCGAGGATGAAAAAGGCGCCAGAGAAGCGGGTGTTCAAGAAGCGCACGGTCGCCGGTCCGTCCCGGCGCGCGGGGCGCAAGGTCGCGATCCCCGAGGGACTCTGGACCAAATGCGAGTCCGCGGCCTGCGGGCAGATGATATTCAACCAACAACTGGAGGAGAACCTGCGCGTGTGCCCGGCGTGCGGGTACCATTTCCCGCTGGGCGCGCGCGCGCGGATCCATTCTCTGGTGGACCCGGGTTCCTTCGAGGAGCGGGATCGGGCGCTGCGCGGCGTGGACCGGCTCGGGTTCCCGAAATACGCCGCGAGGCTCGAGGCGGAGCACGGCTCGCGGGAAACGCCGGAGGCGGTGATCTGTGGCGAGGCGACGATGGGGGGGATGCCCGTGTCGCTGGCGGTGATGGATTTCACATTCCTCGGGGGGAGCATGGGGGCCGCGGTCGGGGAGAAGATCACGCGGGCGGCCGAGCGCGCGGAGTCGGGACGGCGCGCCCTGGTCATTGTCTCCGCATCCGGCGGGGCGCGCATGCACGAGGGGTGTCTCAGCCTGATGCAGATGGCGAAGATCGCGGGGGCGCTGCACCGGTTCGCCGGGGCGCGGCTGCCGTTCATCTCCGTGTTGACGAACCCGACGACGGGCGGGGTGACGGCGAGTTTCGCGACTCTGGGGGATCTCATACTGGCAGAACCCGGCGCGATGATCGGGTTCGCCGGGCCGCGGGTCATCCGGGAGACGACCCACCAGGAATTGCCGGAGGGATTTCAGACGGCGGAGTTTTTGCTGGAGCGGGGGCTGATCGACCGGATCGTGCCGCGGCACGAGTTGCGGGGAACGATCGCCGGGGTGTTGGGATATCTCGGGGGCGGGGGCTGAGCGGCTCGGCGAGTTTGGCGAATGGACACGGCGGGGCGCTATAGGCGGCTGGTGGAGGGGCTGTATGGTCTCCGTCGCTTTGGCGTGCGGCTGGGGCTCGACAACATCCGGGAGCTGTGCGCGGGGCTGGGTCAGCCGCAGCGCGCCTTCCGATCGGTGCACATCGCGGGCACGAACGGCAAGGGGTCGGTGGCGGCGATGGTGGAGGCGATGCTGCGCGGCGCCGGGCTGCGGGTCGGTCTATTCACCTCGCCGCATCTGGTGTCGTTCACCGAAAGGATCCAGGTGGATCGCGTGCCGGTGGGCGAGACGGAGGTGCTGGAGCTATACGACGCGATGCGCCCGAGGATCGAGGCGATGGCGGCGGCCGGGCCGGGCGGGCAGGTCACATTCTTCGAGGTGACGACGGCGTTGGCGCTGTTGGCATTTCAGCGCGCGGGCGTGGACTGGGCGGTGATCGAGACGGGCATGGGGGGGAGGCTGGATGCCACCAACATGCTGCAGCCGGACCTGTGCCTGATCACCAGCATAGACCTCGACCACATGGAGTATCTCGGGGAAACCCTCGGCGCGATAGCCGCGGAGAAGGCCGGGATCCTCAAGCCCGGTGTTCCCGCGATCGCCCTGCGCCAGGCACCCGAGGCCATGCGCGTCCTGGAGGCCGTCGCGGCGGAGAAGGGCGCGCCGCTGACGTTCGCCGATCCGGGAGACATCGTGCCGATTTCCTCGGGCTTGGCGGGGCAGACATTTCGTCGCGGGGGGCGGGAGTGGGGCGTGCGATTGTTGGGCGAGCACCAGTTGGCCAACGCGGCTTTGGCGCTGGCGGCGGGGGAGGCGCTGGCGGGACTCGGCGTGCCGATCGATGCTGCCGGGATGGGCAGGGCGCTGGCGACGGTGGACTGGCCGGGACGCTTTCAGGTGATGGCCACGGAACCGCTCGTGGTGTTGGACGGCGCCCATAATCCGTCGGGCGTTGGCGCGGCGGCGGGCTGTTTCTCTCGGTTTGTGGGGGCCGCCGGGTGGAATCTGATATTCTCGGCGCTGATCGACAAGGCGGTTGGGGAGATGGCGGGGATCTTGGCGCCGATGGCGGGGTGGGCGGGGGTCGTGCCGGTGGTTAGTTCCCGGAGCATCTGCCCGACGGAGGTGGCCGGTCTGCTTCGTGCGGCGAATCCGGCGTGCGAGGTGCGCGCCTTTCCCGATTTCGCGTCCGCCTGGGCCGCGCGGCCGGCGGAAAGGCCGACGCTCGTGACGGGTTCCCTCTTTCTGGTTGGCCAGGCGCTCAGATTTTTTGAGGCCCTTCAAAGAACTTAGTGGGCAATCTGGAACTCAGGAAGGCAGGAAAAGAGGACCGGAACGTATCTGGGTGGATGTCGCTCGCGAGGCGCAGACGTCTCGATCCAAATGGCGCCTTGTTCGGGGTGCTTTGGGCATCTCCCCGGGGCTGCGGGTCGTGCCGGTCTGCACCGTTTCGCCCGCCAATCCCAGGCGGCTTCCTTCGGGAGGGACGCCGGCCCCGGCGTCCGCCATCCGCCCGTCCGCACCCGTTGCCGTGGCCAGCGCGGCCCGCGAGGCCGCGGGCCCTCCCAAGCAAGGCGGCCTGCAGATTTTGCAGAGGGCGTCTCTATGACGCCAACGGGGGTGAAGTTTCCGGTCAGCCCGTCGGCCTTGGCAAAGTCCGGCAGGATGCTAGGGGAGGGTCGATATGAAGGCGCTCCGGGCGGGGGACAAGGCGGGGTCATACGAGCAACTGGCGGGACTCCTGGATGCCGGGATCCCGATATCGCGTGCCGTCGTGTTGCTGCGGGACAGGATGGGCGGTGCAGCCGGGGCCGCCCTGGGGCGATGTGCCAGGCGGTTGTCTGAGGGAGAGACGTTGAGCGCGGCGATGGGGGGGGATCCGGCGGCGTGGGAGGGATTCGAGTCGGCCGTGGTGGCTGCGGGCGAAGAGGCGGGTCGCCTCGTGCCGCTGGTGCGCGAGCTCGCGCGATATTGGCGAATGATGGACGAGACGCGGCGGCGCGTCCTCGCCGGGCTGATCTACCCTCTGCTTATCCTGCATGTCGCCATCCTGGCGGGAAACGTCCCTGTTGCGGTGGCGGGCGGTGCGGGCGCCTATGCCAAGGTCGTGGCCATCTGGTTGCTGGTGGTGTACGCGGTGGCGTGGTTCGCGTGGGAGGCCGCCGGTTCGGGACCGGGGATAGGCCTGCTCCGGCGCCTCCCTATCGTGGGCGGGGCCATGTCCGCATTGGGCAGGCTCCGCTTCGCGCTGTGCCTGCGGCTGCAAGTCGAGGCGGGAATCCCGATCCTCACCGCGCTGCCGAGGGCGGCGCAGGCCTCTGGCGGGGCGGCTCTGGGCGCGCGCGCCCGGCGGGCCGCCGACCGCCTCGGGGAGGGCGAGCCCATCGCGGACGTGATGGCCGAGCTGTTCGCCGGGGATGCGGCCCTTCCCGCCATGCTGGCGACGGGCGTCGAGTCCGGGCGCATCGTGGAGACGCTCAAGGTCGTCGAGGCCGAGGCGTCGGCGCGCTGGGAGGAGGCCATGGCGCTGCTGCAGGTCTGGCTGCCGCGCGCCGTCTATTTTCTGGCGATGGCCATTGCGGTCTGGCAGATCGCGCGGCTGGCGGCGGGGATCTATGGCGCCTATGGCGAGGCCGCCTCGATCGAGTGGTGAGCCCGTCAGGGCTTCTTCCTGAAGGCGCGGATCTCGATCTCGAAATCCTGCTTGTACCGCGCCCGCAGGTCGTCGACCCGCATCAGGATCCACGGCATCGCGATGTTCGAGCCATTCTTCGTGAAGACGATGTCATCGGCGATATACACGCAGGAGTGGAAGGCGTTCTCGGTCCCCTTCTCGATGAAGAAGAGCACGTCGCCGTATTGCAGGGTGCCGGTGGCGGGCTCGTAGAACTCGGATATGTAGTGGATGGCCCCATCGTAATCGAGGAGACGATCCATCGGTTCGTAGTTGAAGAAGTTGAGGCTGGTCCAGTGACAGTCCGGGAGGGAGCCCTTGCTGAGCAATCCGATGTCGGGATAGGTGTAGAGCAGCTTTCTGGGCAGGGCGGGGAGGAGGTGGACGATGTCGAGGCGATGGACGCCCTCGGTCTTGGCGACGGATTCGAGGATGGGCAGGACATCCTTCCTGCGGCCGAAGCCCGTCCAATACTCCGCGAGTTGCGCCATGTCGGCATCTTTTTCAATGACGACGCGAGCCAAGAGGCTCCGGGTGCGCGTGAGGGTCTTGAGGAGCAAGTCCTGCTCTCGGACATCGCGGACATGATCCAGCAGCACGGGGAGGTCGCTGAACGCCCGCCCGGGAGCCCAGGGATAGGATAGCCGGTCGATGAGATCGATGAGCTCTTGCCGGACGCCGCTGCCGGAGAACCACTCGCGGGCATCACCGCCCTCGATGACGTAGGGTTGCGTGTGGAGCTGGTTCGCGTCGCAGCGGCGGAGGATCTGATAGAGCTGGGCGCGCACCTCGGGCGTCAGGGAGAGGACGATTTCGGTGGTGGGGTACAGGTGGGTGATGCCGCCGCTCTTGAATGGCGGGGCCGGATTGCCGAAGAGGGGGTCGCACTGTGCCTCCGTCAAGCCCGCGCCCAGGAGCGTTTCCCGCAGTTGGTCATGGGTCAGGTTTCTGAACTTCCAGACGGTCTTCGACGAGGGCACCGGGAACAGCTTCACCAGGGCCTCGGGCGCCTCGAGCATGATCGAATAATACTGGATCTGACCCCACGGGCCGGGCCTGCCTTCCCTGACCGAAGGCTCCTCCAGATCGGTGGGCCGAGACTTTTCGGATGGCGCCGTCTCCGGCGCGGCCCACGCCAGCGGCGCGGTCGCGAGGCACGCGGCCACCAGCACATGGAATGGCGTCGCTGCGGTGCGCCTTCGCGCACGCGACCGTCTCCTGGGGTGCCCCGAGGGGCGCTGGTGCTCGTCTCGCATTGCTGGACCAAATTTTTAGGACGATAGACGAATTTGTTACGAAGCAAGACAAATGATGGTATTGGCATTTGGGCCGCGCGGGCGTAGAAGTTTTTCTTCACGGGATGAGAACGTCGCTATTGGTTGCGTTTATTGCGGTTGCGGCATTTCGGGCCTGGATGATCTGGGATGTGCCGGCTTGCGCGTTTCATAGCGATTCGCACACGTACCTGCGGACGGCGGGGATGTTTTGGGAGGATTGGCACATCGGGATTCACCCCAAGCGTTCCTTCCTCTATCCGGCGGTGTTGACCCTGATGCATCCGTTGCCGGGTCGGCTGAGCCTGGATATTTTGTTTTTGCAACATGGGCTGGCGCTGGTGGTGGCGTGGTTGGCGGTGCGGCTGAGGCGCGATCTGGCGCCGGAGGCGGGGTGGCTGGATGCGCCGCTGGTGGTGGTGGTGGGCCTGAACACGCCGCTGCTCTTCTTCGCGCACGACATGATGGCGGAGGTCGGGTACGCGACGGCATTCCTGTTGTTTCTCTGGCGGCTGTGGCGATTTTTGGCGGGGCCAGGGGTGGCGCGCGCTGCGGGGGTGCTGTGGGGCGCGGCCCTGGCGCTGGCGATCCGGCCGGACGGCAGGATGCTCGTGCTGTTCGGGGTGCCGCTGGTGGCTGGCATGCTGGTTCGCGGATGGTTGCGGGGCGGGGTGCCTCGGGGTCTGTGGCGGGTGGTGCTGCCGCTGTGCGCCTGCCTGGGGCTTTGGCTGGGCGGGCGGGTGACGCAGGAGGGATGGTTATTCTATAGCTCGGTATTCCCGCTGACGAATCTGGGATCGTCATTGCATTCGGAGTTCAAGGCGGAATTGCGCCCGCTTGTGGAGGAGGCGCGGCGGGACATGTCGGCCTATCCCGGGATGCAGAATGACATCCAGGGCATGCTGGGGCACCGGAAGGGCAGCATTGGCCCGCGCTGGGACGTATTGAAGGGTCGCGGGCAGGACAAGAGGCTGCATCGGGTGTGCCGGGATCTCGCGATCGAGGCGGTGGAGTCTCATCCGCTGGGGTTCGTGGTTCTGCTGAAGCACAAGCTGCGGTACGTTCTGGGCAAGGACCGCGCCGCGGCGAGTGAGTTTCGTCCGTCGAAGATGGGCGCCGATTGGGAGGAGCAGATGGATTCCGAGCCGGGTTACATCCCGATCTTGTGGGGTGATCGGGCGAGCTGGGAGCGGTGGCGAGGGAAATTATTTGTGGGCCGCGAGGCGAGCCGGGTGGAGGCGCCGCTGCGGTGGCTGGAGCCGATCACGGCGCCGCGGTGGTGGGGCTGGGCGGGGGCGGTCGCTTTGCTGGGCTGGCTCGCGGCGGTCTGGCGGCACGGATGGAGGCTGGTGGTGTGGCTGGGTGTCGCGGGGGGGTGCCTGGTGTTGACCTATGCGATCGCGCGCGGGATCACGCGGTACCTGTTGCCTTTCGAGCCGCTTTGGGCGCTGGGGGTGGGGTTACTCCTGGCGGAGGGCTGGCGGATGTTGCGCGGTGCGCGTTGTAGATGAGAAGAGGTGGGCAAGGAGGCGGCCGATTTTGGAGTGCGGCGTTGCAGCGCCGCTTTGGATTGCCCCGAACGGCCCGGTTTCAATCCGCGGCCTGCCCTGGTGTCTCGCGGACCGAGACGGGCGGCCGGTCCGCGGGGATGGCCGGCGCGTATTGGGACCGCTTGACGTGCCCGATGTCGATCAGGCACCCCGCCTTGGTCTTCAGGGGCTTCACGCAAGTTGCCAGCAGCCGGCCGTTCTGCGCCCGCAGCCACCAGCGATAGCGCCCGTCCCCATCCGCACAAATGATGTACTCCATAGCGGCCGGGGCCGCGCTCGGCCCCACCATAAACTACTGCCGATAAGCCGACTTTCCAAATGCTATCGGGCATCTGGCGGTTCAAGTCCGCCGGAACCTACCGGATGCCGAGCTTGCGGAACTTGGTGCCGACGTGGCGGAGGTGCGGCTCGAGGGAGCAGGCGCGGTCGATCTCTTTTTCGGAGAGGTGGGCGCGGATCTCGTCGCTGCGTTTGAGGAAGGCGGGGAGGCAGGTGGCGGGATCCGGGGGCGCGGCGGCCTCGTCGCGGGCGGATTGCCAGCAATCCATCGCGGCCCGCTGGACCATCTCGTAGGCGGTCTTGCGGGCGATGCCCTTTTCGGTGAGCGCGAGCAGGATGGCCTGGGAGAAGAAGAGGCCCTTGGATTTCCAGAGGTTGGCGCGCATGGCGGCGGGATAGACGAGGAGTCCATCGACCAACTCGGTGGTCTTGGCGAGCATGTAATCGAGCAGGATGCAGGAATCCGGGAGGATGATGCGCTCGACGGAGGAATGGGAGATATCTCGCTCGTGCCAGAGCGCGACGTTCTCCATGGCGGCGAGGGCGTTGCCGCGGAGGACGCGGGCCAGGCCGGCGAGGCGCTCGCCGGTGATGGGGTTGCGCTTGTGGGGCATGGCGCTGGAGCCCTTCTGGCCCTTGGCGAAGCGCTCCTCGAGCTCGAGGACTTCGGTCCGCTGGAGGTGGCGGAACTCGGTGGCCCAGCGCTCGATGCTGCAGCCGACGACGGCGAGCGCCGTGAGGAAATGGGCGTGCCGGTCCCGCTGGATGATCTGCGTGGACAGTGCCGCGGGGCGGAGGCCGAGGGCGCGGCAGACATGGGCCTCGACGCGGGGATCCAGGTGCGCATGGGTGCCCACGGCGCCGGAGATTTTGCCGACGCGGATGTCCTCCCGCGCCGCCATGAGCCGCGCCTCCGCGCGTCCAAACTCGTCATACATCAACCCCATCTTGAGGCCGAAGGTGATGGGTTCGGCATGGACGCCGTGGGAGCGCCCCATCATGGGCGTGAGCTTGTGTCTCTTCGCCTGCTTGGACGCGGCCGCCCGCAGGCGTTTGATCTCCCCGAGGAGGATGTCGGCCGACTGGACCATCTGCACCGCGAGCGTGGTGTCCAGGAGATCGGATGAGGTGAGGCCCTGGTGGATCCATCGGCCCGGTGTGCCGACATAGGAGGCGACGTTCTCGAGGAAGGCGAGCACGTCATGGTTCGTGCGCCTCTCGATGCGGGCGATCGCCTTGAGGTCGAAGCGGGCCTTTCGGCGAATGGCCCGGGCGTCGGAGGCGGGGATCTGGCGGAGGCGGGCCATCGCCTCGCAGGCCAGGATCTCGATCTCCAGCCAGATGCGGCACTTGTTTTCCTCCGTCCAGATGGACTGCATGCCGGTTCGGGAATAGCGGGCGATCATGCTGGTGGAGTAAACACAGGGGTCTGCCAGTTTCAAGCCCGACATCGATCCCGTCTGGGGATCACCACGGTTGTCGGGGCATGAAGCTGTCGGTGGAATGGGCGCGGGGCGCGGGAACGGGACCCTGGGGTCCGCCGGGGATCTGGAAGTTGTTCTGGGGGGGGGCGAAGCCCATCCCCGGCATCTGCGGGGCAAACGGGGAGAACGTCGCCCGATCGGGTGCGCTGATGCCTTGCGGGGTCGGGCCCCGGAGGTCGAGGGGCATTTCGGGCAGGGTGCCCGCGGGGTTCAACGGCGAGGATCGAGAGTCCTGCGGCAGCCAATCCTGGGAGCGCAGCCCTGGGACTGCGTTTGGCCCAAAGGGTGATAAGGAAGGGGTCGCGGTTTCGGCGGGGCGGCCCACCGATGTCGCTAGAGGAT
>JAANMX010002234.1_pt1 | contig 19855 bp, 19 predicted proteins | sample 7279681 | NCBI WGS metagenome assembly JAANMX01 (sample SAMN14094542, study PRJNA606508) | bioreactor metagenome | isolation source: A lab-scale SPAN reactor treating ammonium-rich wastewater day 351 | place: Ireland: Galway | collected 2018-01-01
CCGCCGGCGCCACGATCAAGGGCACATCGCGCGCCAAGCACAGGGTGGTGAGCAGATCGTCGGCACGCCCGTGCGCAAGGCGGGCGATGAAGTCCGCCGTCGCCGGCGCGACGAGGATGGCATCGGCGTCGCGGCCGAGGTCGATGTGGGCCATGTTGTTCGGCATGCGCGCGTCCCACAGGTCGGTCCACACCGTATTGCCCGACAGCGCCTGGAAGGTGACCGCGGTCACGAAGCGCGCGCCGCCCTCGCTCAACACCACATGGACATCGGCGCCGGCCTTCACCAGCAGGCGAACCAGCTCTGCAGCCTTGTACGCCGCGATACCACCGCTGACCCCGAGAACAATCCTGCGACCCTTCAGCACATTCATGACAATCACTTATACTCGGCAACAATTCCATTCAAATAAAGCGCATCCCGTGCGCCCGAGGAGCCCCACGCATCATGGCGATCACCGACTGGCCTGCAGACGAACGTCCGCGCGAAAAATTGCTGGCGCGCGGTGCGGCGGCCCTTTCCGACGCGGAGTTGCTGGCGATCTTCCTGCGTGTCGGCATCCGCGGGCAAAGCGCGGTCGATCTGGCGCGCGCCCTGCTGTTACGCTTCGGCAGCATCACCCGCATGTGCAGCGCCGGGGCACAGGACTTTGCCGCGGTACCCGGCATGGGACTGGCAAAGTATGCCCAACTGCAGGCGGTCATGGAACTGTCGCGGCGCGCACTGCGCGAGACCCTGAGCGAACGCCCGCTGTTCGACGCCCCCCAGGTCGTGCGCGACTGGCTGCGCCTGCGCCTCGGTCACCTGCCGCACGAGACCTTCTGCGTGATGCTGCTCGATGCCCGTCACTGCCTGATCGAAGCCGTCGATCTGTTCCGCGGCACGCTCACCCAGACTTCGGTCTATCCGCGGGAAGTGGTCAAGCTCGCCCTCGCCCACAACGCCGCCGCCGTGATCTTCGCCCACAACCACCCCTCGGGCGCCGCCGAACCAAGCACGGCCGACGAGATGCTGACCCGTGCGCTCAAGGACGCCCTGAACCTGGTCGACGTCCGCGTCCTCGACCACTTCGTGGTGCCCGCGCACGGATCTCCACTATCATTCGCCGAACGCGGATTACTGTGACGCGCGTCCGCGTCGTCCAGCCCTCCAGCCTTCCTCCAGCCCGCTGCGCTGCGGAGTTCGGCTCCACGTGCATTATTGGCGCCGGGGACTTGCCTTGAGCACAGCAGTTGCATTATCCTCTTCCGTTTTCCGCAATCCGAACTCCCTGGAGCATTGTATGGCTCGCGTCTGCCAAGTGACCGGTAAAGCACCGATGGTGGGAAATAACGTTTCCCACGCAAACAACAAAACCAAGCGCCGCTTCCTGCCCAACCTGCAGAGCCGCCGCTTCTGGAGCGAAGGCGAGAATCGCTGGATTCGCCTGCGCGTGTCCAACGCGGGTCTTCGCACGATCGACAAGAAAGGCATCGACGTCGTCGTTGCCGAGCTTCGCGCCCGCGGCGAGAAGCTGTAAGCAACCGCACTGAACGGAGAACGCCATGGCCAAGGGCATTCGCGAAAAGATCAAACTGGAGTCGACCGCCGGTACCGGTCACTTCTACACCACCTCGAAGAACAAGCGCACGACGCCTGGAAAACTCGAGTTCAACAAGTACGATCCGGTCGCGCGCAAGCACGTGCCGTACAAGGAAGTGAAGCTGAAGTAATCCCGTTGCGCCGGGTCTTCCAGCCCGGCGCAAGCAGCTGGACGCAGGCTCGAATCAAAGCCGGAGCCAGCCGGATCGCAGCAAGACGCCAAAAAACACAAAGGCCATCAGATCCCTGATGGCCTTTGTGTTTTTTGGAACTCGATAAGTCCGCGAGTGCGCCCAGAAGCACTCTATTCGACCGTCGTGCGCCGAAGCCGACGACACGACAATCGAAGCTGACGAACGTCAGGCGCGCTGAATGTTCGACGCTTGCTTGCCCTTGGGACCCTGGGTCACCTCGAAGGACACTTTATCGCCTTCCTTCAGGCTCTTGAAACCGCTCATGTTGATGGCGGAGAAATGTGCGAACAGATCCTCGCTTCCATCATCGGGCGTGATGAAGCCGAAACCCTTGGAATCATTGAACCACTTCACGGTACCAGTTGCCATATTGCTTGAATCCTTGAAGGTTGCTTGTTACGCCGCGGCAGCGTCACTGCTGCGGTGGGTTTAGGCGCAAACAAGGACACAAACACCTCGGGATTCCCCCCTCGGAATCGAGCCCTGGTCGGCGCACGACTCAGGTTTTACGCATTCGTTCATGCAGCGTCAACGCCCTTTTTGCGCGCACACTTGGCGCAGCGCAGCACCCGGAACCCGCCACGGGGCGCAATTCTCGCTTTAACCCCATTTGCGGCGCGGAGTTCAATCTTTGCGGCAGCGCAAGACACGCGGAACAATCGTGTGCGGAACAGCGCGGGCTCGGCGAACGGGTAAACCGCCTATGGCAAAGGACCCGCCACGTGTTGCACTCTGCTTCGACTTCATTAGAATGAATTTATGGGCACCCGAAAACAAGATGATCTCATTCTGGAAGCGCAGCGGACTCGCACCCGTCCGCCACCGCTGTACAAGGTTCTGCTGCTGAACGACGATTACACACCGATGGATTTCGTCATCGTCGTCCTGCAGAAATATTTCGGCATGGATCGCGAACGTGCCACGCGAGTCATGCTCCAAGTCCACAGAGAGGGCATGGGGGTATGCGGCGTCTTTCCCAGGGACATCGCCACGACCAAGGTAGAGCAGGTCACCTCGTTTGCTCGTCAGCATCAACATCCGCTGGCATGCGTGATGGAGGAGAATTGAATGATCGCGCAAGAGCTTGAAGTCAGCCTGCACATGGCTTTCGTCGAGGCACGTCAGAAACGCCACGAATTCATCACCGTGGAGCACCTTCTGCTTGCCCTGCTGGACAATCCTTCCGCGGCACAGGTGCTGAAGGCGTGCGCCGCAAACATTGATGAACTCCGCCGCGAGCTGAGCAGCTTCATCGATGAACACACCCCGCGCATCGAAGGCGCAGACGAGATCGACACTCAGCCCACGCTGGGTTTCCAACGCGTCATCCAGCGCGCAATCCTGCACGTCCAATCCTCGGGCAAGAAGGAAGTCACCGGCGCCAACGTGCTGGTCGCGATCTTCGGCGAGAAGGATTCACACGCAGTGTATTTCCTGCAAAAGCAGAACGTGTCGCGCCTGGATGTGGTGAATTTCATCTCGCATGGCATCGCCAAGGCGCCGCCGCCTGGTGCCGCACCACAGGGTCGCAGCGAATCCGAATCCGGCGAGCAGGAGCAGGAAGAAAAGCAGGCAGGCGGAGCGCTCGAGAGCTATACGCAGAACCTCAACCAGCAGGCCCTGGTCGGCAAGATCGACCCCTTGATCGGCCGCGAGAAGGAAGTCGAGCGCGTCATCCAGACCCTGTGCCGGCGGCGCAAGAACAATCCGCTGCTGGTCGGTGAGGCCGGCGTCGGCAAGACCGCGATCGCCGAAGGTCTGGCACGCAGGATCGTCGAAGGTCGCGTGCCCGAGATCCTGGAGAACGCGCAGGTGTTCGCGCTCGACATGGGTGCGCTGCTCGCCGGCACCAAGTATCGCGGCGACTTCGAGCAGCGCCTGAAAGCCGTGCTCAAGCAACTCATCGAGAACCCCAACGCGATCCTCTTCATCGACGAGATCCACACCCTGATCGGCGCCGGCGCGGCTTCGGGCGGGACGCTGGACGCGTCCAACCTGCTCAAGCCGGCGCTGTCGTCCGGCCAGTTGAAGTGCATCGGCGCGACCACCTACAACGAGTTCCGCCAGATCTTCGAGAAGGACCACGCCTTGTCGCGGCGCTTCCAGAAGATCGACGTGGTCGAGCCTTCGGTGGCCGAGACGGTCGAGATCCTCAAGGGGCTCAAGAGCCGCTTCGAGGAGCACCATGGCATCAAGTACAGCAGTTCGGCGCTGTCCAGCGCGGCCGAGCTGTCGGCCAAGTTCATCAACGACCGCCACCTGCCCGACAAGGCGATCGACGTGATCGACGAAGCCGGTGCGGCGCAGCGCATCCTGCCGAAGTCGAAGCAGAAGAAGACCATCGGCAAGAACGAGATCGAGGAGATCGTCGCCAAGATCGCCCGCATCCCGCCGCGCTCGGTCTCCAACGACGACAAGGCGGCACTGAAGACGCTCGAGCGCGACCTCAAGAACGTGGTATTCGGTCAGAACGCGGCGATCGAGGCGCTCGCCAAGGCGATCAAGATGTCGCGCTCCGGCCTCGGCAACCCGCAAAAGCCGATCGGCTCCTTCCTGTTCTCCGGCCCCACCGGCGTCGGCAAGACCGAGGTCGCGCGCCAGCTCGCCTACACGCTGGGCATCGAACTGGTGCGCTTCGACATGTCGGAGTACATGGAACGCCACGCGGTCAGCCGACTGATCGGCGCACCGCCGGGCTACGTCGGCTTCGACCAGGGCGGGCTGCTGACCGAACAGATCACCAAGAAGCCGCACTGCGTGCTGCTGCTCGACGAGATCGAGAAGGCGCATCCGGACATCTACAACATCCTGCTGCAGGTCATGGACCACGGCACGCTGACCGACAACAACGGCAGGCAGGCGGATTTCCGCAACGTGATCATCATCATGACCACCAATGCGGGCGCCGAATCCATGCAGAAATCGGTGATCGGGTTCTCGGCCAAGCGTGAGCCTGGCGACGAGATGGCGGACATCAAGCGCCTGTTCTCGCCCGAGTTCCGCAACCGCCTGGATGCAATGATCTCGTTCAAGGCCCTGGACAACGAGATCATCCTGCGTGTGGTCGACAAGTTCCTGATGCAGCTGGAAGCCCAGTTGCACGAGAAGAAGGTCGAGGCCCACTTCAGCGACGATCTCAAGGCCTGGCTGGCCGAAAGGGGCTTCGATCCGCTGATGGGCGCGCGTCCGATGGCTCGCCTGATCCAGGACACGATCCGCTCGGCACTGGCCGACGAGTTGCTGTTCGGTCGACTGGTCAATGGCGGCAAGGTCACCATCGACCTCGACGACGACGACAAGGTCAAGCTGGTGTTCGAGGAGACCGAGACCGCCACGGTCTGATCGTCTCCACCTGCATCCACCGTGACGGCATGCCTCCGGCAACGGAGCATGCCGTCGCTTTTTTTTGCGTCAGATCACCGCCAGCCCGCCCCCGCAGCGTCGTGCACTGCACACCCAGCGCGATGACGGGACGTCTCGTTTATCATGCCGGCTCCCGCGCCACCCGCCCGGCGCATGAATCCATCGCGGAGACGCCATGAACATCCAGACTGCCGATCTGTGCGACGCCCACGAAGACAAGCTCGCCATCGTTGCCCCCATGTTTGCCAGTTACGGCGGCCGCCCGTCCTTCGGCGGCCCGATCTCGACGCTGAAGATCTTCGAGGACAATTCCTTCGTGCGCAAGGCGGTGGAAGGGCCTGGCGACGGCCGCGTGCTGGTGATCGACGGCGGCGCTTCGATGCGCTGTGCGCTGGTGGGCGATCAGCTTGCCGAGCTGGCGGTCAGGAACGGCTGGGCCGGCATCATCGTGTATGGCTGCATCCGCGACTCGAAGGCGATCGGCGAGATGGACCTCGGCGTCTTCGCGCTCGGCACCCACCCGAAGAAGACCGTCAAGCGCAATACCGGCGAGGTCGACATCGCGGTCACCTTCGGCGGCGTCACCTTCCATCCCGGCCATTACGTCTATGCCGACGCGGACGGGGTCGTGGTGAGCGCGTCGCCGCTACTCTGAGGCACGCCATCCGTGATCACCGCGCCACGGCGCCCGCTGACGCGGGCGTCACGTGCTCGCGGTGACGGGCGGTCATCGGATTGCAATGCAGCACAGGCGAGGGGGAATGTCGTTTCACACAGCTCGACTGCGTTTCGCATCGCAAAAACAATAACTCAACAATCTGTTTTAAAAAGATAATATTTTTTCTTATGTCTTATATAAGACATATTGCTGCTACGCGGAATGCCTCCTATACTCTCTTCCCATCTGCAGCGCTTTTATCCCTCGAAACCGCTGCAGCCTGGACACCGCGCCCGGGTCCTGAACCCACCGCGATGACTGACCTCCTCCTGCATTGAAAAGGACGCATCATGACCCTCACCCGCGAACAGCAAATCGCCGCTCTGGAAAAAGACTGGGCCGAGAACCCCCGTTGGAAAGGCATCAAGCGCGGTTACTCCGCCGCCGACGTCGTTCGCCTGCGTGGCAGCCTGCAGCCCGAGTACACCCTGGCCCAACGCGGCGCGAAGCTGCTGTGGGAGCGGGTCAATGGCAGCGCCAAGAAGGGTTATGTGAACGCCTTCGGCGCGATCACCGCCGGTCAGGCGATGCAGCAGGCGAAGGCCGGCCTGGAAGCCGTGTATCTGTCGGGCTGGCAGGTCGCCGCCGACGGCAACACCTCGGAGACCATGTACCCCGACCAGTCGCTGTACGCCTACGACTCGGTGCCGACCATGGTCCGCCGCATCAACAACACCTTCAAGCGCGCCGACGAGATCCAGTGGTCGCGTGGCATCAACCCGGGCGACAAGGAATTCATCGACTACTTCCTGCCGATCGTCGCCGACGCTGAAGCCGGTTTCGGTGGCGTGCTGAACGCCTTCGAACTGATGAAGAACATGATCGCTGCCGGCGCCGCCGGTGTGCACTTCGAAGACCAGCTCGCAGCGGTGAAGAAGTGCGGCCACATGGGCGGCAAGGTGCTGGTGCCGACGCAGGAAGCCTGCGAGAAGCTGATCTCGGCCCGTTTCGCCGCCGACGTCATGGGCGTGCCGACCATCATCCTGGCCCGTACCGACGCTGAAGCCGCCAACCTGATCACCTCCGACCACGACGCCAACGACAAGCCCTTCCTCACCGGTGAGCGCACCCAGGAAGGCTTCTACCGCGTCAAGAACGGCCTCGAGCAGTCGATCAGCCGCGGCGTCGCCTACGCGCCCTACGCCGACCTGGTGTGGTGCGAGACCGGCACCCCCGACCTCGGCTTCGCCCGCGAGTTCGCGCAGGCCGTGCATGCCGCCTGCCCGGGCAAGCTGCTGTCGTACAACTGCTCGCCGTCGTTCAACTGGAAGAAGAACCTGGACGACGCCACCATCGCCAAGTTCCAGGACGAACTGTCGGCGCTCGGCTACAAGTACCAGTTCATCACGCTGGCCGGCATTCACATCAACTGGTTCAACACCTTCAAGTTCGCCCACGCCTACGCCCGCGGCGAAGGCATGAAGCACTACACCGAGATGGTGCAGGAACCGGAATTCGCCGCACGCGAGCAGGGCTACACCTTCGTGTCGCACCAGCAGGAAGTCGGCGCCGGTTACTTCGACGACGTCACCACCGTGATCCAGGGCGGTTCGTCCTCGGTCAAGGCGCTGACCGGCTCGACCGAAGAAGAGCAGTTCCACTAAGAGACTGCTTCCCTCATAACGGGGGAGGAGACGAGAGGCCATCCTGCGGGGTGGCCTTTTTTTTGTTTCCTCGACGAGCGCCACGCGCAAGCGGATAGCTGCCCACGCAGGAACGGCGCAAGCCGCGAACCGGCGGTAACGACGCGATATGCGTCGGCGGGAATCGAGCCGCCGCCTTCACGCCGGCCGGTGCTCCTGCAGAAAACACCGGAGCCACCCCGAAGGGCGGCCCCGGACCTCGAGGCAAGACACGCAGCGGGTCAGCGCTCAGCCGCGCCCCGGCCCCATGCCGCTGCCGTCGCGCGGGCCGCCGCCCTTCATGCCGCGCTCCCCCTTGCGCCCCATCTTCTGGAACTCGGCATCGAACACGGTCTTCTGCGCATCGCTCAAGGTCGCGTAGAAGGTCTCGACCGACTTGCGTGCCTCGGCCATCTCGGCCTGGCGCAGCTTGCTCATCTCTTCCATGCGCTGCATGCGCTCGATCGCGGTCTTCGGCTGGCCCGTGGCGCGACGCTCGGCCATCGTGGTCGCCATGCGCTCGGCGCGCGCCTTCATGTCGGTCTTGAAACTCTCGAAAGCGGGCTTCTGCTCGGGCGTCAGAGCAAGCGCGAGCTCGAGGCGGGCCATGTGCAGCTCGGCGCGCTCGGCCATCTTCGCCTTCATCTGCTCGGGCGCCATCTGCGACCAGCCCGACTTGCCCCCGCGCGGGCCGTCGCAATGACCGCCCCAGGCCAGCGCGGCCGTGGTTCCGAGGGCTCCGGTGGCGATGACGGCGGCGGCGATCGAAGTCTTGATCCAGCTTTTCATGATGACTCTCCTGTCGGTTGGCATTCTGCGTTGCCCGTCCGTTCGGGCGACGGAGCCATTACAGCACCGCGATGTAAGCCGGATTTGTCCGGCGGGCTGCGTTTTGCAGCTTCATGTCTCGCCACGGCCCACAGATACGCTGGGATACAAAGCCCCCCGCCCCTGCCCTTAACATGACGGCCATGGAGAACCGCTCATGACCGCTTCCGCCGACCACATCCTGATCGTCGACGACGATCGCGACATCCGCCAGTTGCTCGCCGACTACCTTGAGAAGCAGGGCCTGCGCTGCACCACCGCCGCCGACGGGCGCGAGATGAAGGCCGCGCTCGAACAGCATCGCATCGACCTGATCGTGCTCGACGTGATGATGCCGGGCGACGACGGCCTGACCCTGTGCCGCAACCTGCGCGCCAGCGGCAGCGCCCACGCCGGCACGCCGATCCTGATGCTGACCGCGCGCGGCGAGGACATGGACCGCATCATCGGCCTGGAGATGGGTGCCGACGACTACCTCGCCAAGCCCTTCGTGCCGCGCGAGCTGTACGCGCGCATCCGCGCCGTGCTGCGCCGTACGCGCGCGCTGCCGCCCAACCTCGACGCGGCGCCGCTGGCCAACGCGCGCATGCTGCGCTTTGCGAACTGGCGGCTCGACACGGTCAATCGCCACCTGGTGGATGCCGACGGCAGCGTGGTCGCGCTCTCGGGCGCCGAGTACCGCATGCTCGGCGTGTTCCTGTCGCATCCGCAGAAGGTGCTGTCGCGCGACCAGTTGATGGAGCTGACCCAGGGCCGCGAGGCCGACGTCTTCGACCGCTCGATCGACCTGCTGGTGAGCCGCCTGCGCCAGCGCCTCGGCGACAACGCGCGCGAGTCCGCGATCATCAAGACGGTGCGCAACGAAGGCTATGTGCTCGCGGCCGAGGTGAGCGCCGAATCCGGCGACGAACCCGGCGGCGGCGGCGAACAGGCCGGCGCGGCCCGAGCGGCTGCACGCCCGGACAAGCGCTCATGAGACTGCCGCTGCCGCGCAGCCTGTTCGCCCGCCTGATGCTGATCTGGATGATCGGCATCGCGCTCGTGCTCGCGGTGAGTCTGGCGCTCTTCGTCGGCGAGCGCGAGCGCATCGGCCGCAGCGCCCTGTTCGAAGGCGTGGCGCAGGAGATCGCCACCGCCGCCGACCTGCTCGAGCGCATGTCGCCGCCCGAGCGCGAACGCTGGATCGACGAGATCGGCCGCCGCCGCCTGCGCCTGGCGCTGCGCCCGCCGCGCGACCACCTGCGCCCGCTCGCCGGCGACCATCCGCTGCAGGCGGCGCTGCGGGAGGCGATGCCACAGCGCGCCGCCACCCTGTACACCCATCCGCGCGACGACCGCCCCCACCCCGGCCTGCTGATCGTGGTGGCGCTCGCCGACGGCACCCCGCTGCAGGTGCGTCTGCCGGGCATCCCGCCGCAGCCGCCGATCATGCCGCGTGAGCCCGGGCGCCTGCTCGCCGCGCTCGCCGCGTTGGTCGCCGGCGTCGGCCTGCTCACCTGGCTCGCGGTCCGCATCGCCACCCGGCCGCTGTCGCGCATGGCCGCGGCAGCGCGCGCGCTGGGCGAAGACCCCGGCCGGGCGCCGATGGATACCGCCGGCCCCACCGAGGTCGCCCAGGCCGCCGCGGCCTTCAACCAGATGCAGCGTCGCATCGTCGAGCACGTCACCGAACGCACCCGCATCCTCGCCGCGATCTCGCACGACTTGCAGACGCCGATCACCCGCCTGCGCCTGCGCGCCGAACTGGTCGACGACGAGGCCCTGCGCGCCCGCATCCAGTCCGACCTCGATGCCATGCAGGGACTGGTCAAGGAAGGCCTGGCCTACGCGCGCAGCCTGGACGAACGCAGCCCGTCGCAGGCGATCGAGCTCGGCCCGCTGCTGCAGGCGCTGGCGCAGGACGCGCGGGACATGGGGTGGACGGTGCGCGTGCCGGATGATGCGCACGGCCGCGTCCTGGGCAGGCCATCGGCGCTGCGCCGGGCGCTGTGGAACCTGATCGAGAACGGCGTGAAGTTCGGCGGCGCGGTGGACATCGAGCTGGACGCCACCGCGGACGGCTTCGAGATCCGCATCCGCGACCACGGCCCCGGCCTGGCCGAGGATGAGCTGGAGAAGGTGTTCGAACCCTTCTACCGCACCGAGTCCTCGCGCAACCGCGAGACGGGCGGCACCGGCCTCGGGCTCGCGATCACACGCAACCTGCTGCGCAGCCAGAACGGCGAGGTCAGTCTGCGCAATCACCCCGCAGGCGGGCTGGAGGCGACAGTCTCGCTGGGCGGACGATAGCGTGCGGCGAGTGCGGCGAAGGCGGCGATCTCGGCCGCCTCGCGCGCGGGCGACCAGCCGAGTTCGCGTGCGAGGATGCGCGCCACCGCCGGCGCCGCGGCCACAGCCAGCGCCGCGTCGAGGAACAGCACCCGGCTGCGGCGCGCGAGCACATCCTCCACGCGCAGCGCAAACGATTCGCGCACGGCGCGCCGCACTTCGCCCACGGTCGGCAACAGTGCGCAGCCCGGGCGCGCGGGGATGAGTGGCAGGAGGGCCTCGCCGTCATCCCCCGCACTGCCGGGCTGGCCCTGAGGCGCCGCGAGCGCGAGTCCAGCGGTGTTCGATGGCCGCCGTGCGAAGCCTGCCACCGCCTCGGCGACATCGATCGCATCCTCGGCCATACGGCGATAGGTGGTCCATTTTCCGCCCATCACGCTCACCAGCCGCTGGCGCGACACCTCCACCCGATGTTCGCGCGACAGCTGCCCCGTGGCCCCTTCACCCGCACCCAGCAAGGGACGCAGCCCGGCAAATACGCTGCGCACGTCGGCCAAGACAGGCGGGCGGCGCAGCCACTGCGCCGCGGCGCTCAACAGAAAATCGATTTCGCCGGTAAGCGGCTCGGGCTCGTCGGGCGTGTCGGCGCGCGGCGTGTCGGTGGTCCCGATCAGCAGCTTGCCGAGCCAGGGGATCATGAACAGCACGCGGCCATCAGCGGTGCGCGGGACCAGCAACGCATCACGCCCCGGCAGGAAATCGCCATCCACGACCAGATGCACGCCCTGACTCGGACGCAGGCGCGGCGCGGCAGCCGCGTCGGCGAGGCGGCGCACCTCGTCGCCCCAGACCCCGGCGGCATTGACCACGCTGCGCGCGGCGACCGTCCATGTGTGCCCGCACAGGGTGTCGCGCACGCGGACGCCGCACACCCGCTCCGCCTCCACCACCAGCCCGCTCAGCGCGCAGTGGTTGAGCACCAGCGCACCGAGCCGGCTGGCGGTGCCGGCGAGCGCAAGGGCGAGGCCGGCATCGTCGAACTGCGCATCCCAGTAAGCCACCCCACCGGCGAGCCCGTCGGCGCGCAGCCCCGGCAAGGCCGCGTACAGGCCCGCCGGATCGAGCGTCACGCTGCGCCCGATCCCGCCCGCCCCGGCCAGCCGGTCGTACAACCCCATCCCCAGGCCAAGCGTGGCGCGCCCAAGCCGGGTGCGCGCCGGAACCACGAAACGCAGCGGATGCACCAGCGCCGGCGCGTTGCGCAGCAGGTGCGCGCGCTCGCGCAGGGCCTCGCGCACCAGCCCGAACCGGCCCTGAGCCAGGTAGCGCACCCCACCGTGAATGAGCTTGGTGGACCGCGAGCTGGTGCCGGCCGCGAAGTCACGCGCTTCGACCAACAGCACCGAATAGCCACGTGCCGCCGCATCGACCGCGCAGCCGAGCCCGGTCGCCCCGCCACCGACGATCACGACGTCCCAAGCGGGCGTCTCCGACAGGCGCGCGAGCAGGGCCTCGCGGCTGGGCGGATTCACGCGCGCTGCCTTCCGGTCATGCTTGCTGCCCTCCGCTCGTGAGGCCTGCGCCTGCTTCCGTCACCGCTCGCCATCCAGCTTGTGGTCTCCATCCCGCTCCTGGCTCCTATCTTGCTCCCGGCTGCGTCCTGCTCCCGCTCCTACTCCCGCTCCTACTCCCGCGCCCAATCGCGCGCCCGCTCGACCGCGCGCGCCCACCATTCGCGGGCATCAGCCCGGCGTGCGGCCGACCACTGCGGCTCGAACCGACGGTCGAGCTGCCAGTGCGTTGCGATCTCGTCCGCCCGCGTCCATAGCCCGCAACCGAGCGCAGCCAGGCAGGCCGCACCGAACGCGGTGGTCTCGAGAAGCCGCGGACGCAGCACCGGCACGCCGAGCACGTCGGCCTGCATCTGCATCAGCAGATCATTGGCCGCCGCCCCGCCATCGACGCGAAGCTCGTGCAGTGGCGCCGCGCCGTCGCGCATCATGGCCTCGACCAGGTCCGTGCTCTGCATCGCGATCGACTCGAGCGCGGCGCGCGCGATGTGGGCGCCGGTGCTGCCGCGGCTCAGGCCCAGCAGCGTGCCGCGCGCATTCGCATCCCAGTACGGCGCGCCCAGTCCGGTGAAGGCCGGTACCAGCACCACCCCGCCGCTGTCGGGCACGCTCGCGGCGAGCGCCTCGACCTCGGCGGCCTTCTTCACCAGCCCGAGCGCATCGCGCAGCCACTGCACCACCGCCCCGCCCATGAACACGCTGCCTTCGAGGGCGTAGGTCGCCCGTTCCTCCACCCCCGACCACGCCACCGTGCTCAGCAGCCGGTTCGTCGACAGCACCGGGTTGGAACCGGTGTTCATCAGCAGGAAGCAGCCCGTGCCGTAGGTGTTCTTGGCCATGCCGGGCGTCAGGCAGCCCTGCCCGAAAGTGGCCGCCTGCTGGTCGCCGCCGATGCCGGCGATCGGGATCGCGGCCCCGAACAGGCGTGGGTCGGTCTCACCGCACACGCCGCTGCTCGGCACCACCCGCGGCAGCAGCGCGGCCGGGATGCGCAAGCGCTCGAGCAGCACCGGATCCCACGCCAGCGTGTGCAGGTTGAAGAGCATCGTGCGCGAGGCGTTGCCCGGGTCGGTGAGGTGCAGGCGCCCGCCGCTCAGAGGCCAGACCAGCCAGCTGTCGATGGTGCCGAAGGCCAGCTCGCCACGCTCGGCACGTTCGCGTGCGCCCTGCACATGGTCGAGCAGCCAGGCGAGCTTGGTCGCCGAGAAATAGGGATCGAGCTCCAGCCCGGTGCGTGCGCGCACGTCGTCCGCCCAGCCCTCGGCGCGCAGGCGCGCGCACTCGGCGGCGGTGCGACGGTCCTGCCACACGATCGCGGGCGCGAGCGCGCGGCCACTGGCGCGCTCCCACAGCACCGTGGTCTCGCGCTGGTTGGCGACGCCGATCGCCGCCACCTCGCGCGCGGCGATGCCCGCATTGGCGAGCGCCTCGCGCGCGCAATCGAACTGGGTGCGCAGGATGTCCTGCGGGTCGTGCTCGACCCGGTCCGGCGATGGAAAGTGCTGGGGAAACTCCGCCTGCGCCAGCCCGCGCACGCGCCCGGTCGCATCGAAGACGATGGCGCGCGAACTGGTCGTGCCCTGGTCGAGGGCGAGCACGTAAGCCATGTTGCCTCCACGAAGCCGCAAGGGGAGAACCACAGCCTACCGGCAATCGCACCGCCGGCCCAGCCCGGGAAAGCAGCCCGGGCGAGCGACAACCCGCATGCGCCGCGATATGGTTCAATGCGCACCCGTATCGTTGCAACGCAGCAATCGCCATGCCCGCCTTCTGGATGATCGTCTCCTGCTTCCTCTTTGCCTGCATGGGCGTGTGCGTGAAGCTGGCGTCAAGCGACTTCTCGACCGGCGAGATCGTGTTCTGGCGCGGTTTCGTCAGCATGGCGATGATGGCCGGGCTGGCGCTCAGCCGAGGTGTCGCGCTGCGTACGCCGCACTGGCGCATGCATCTGTCGCGCAGCATCTCGGGCTCGACCGCGCTCGGCTGCTACTTCTTCGCGATCGGCGCGCTCCCGCTCGCCACCGCGGTGACGCTCAACTACACCTCGCCGCTGTTCGTGGCGCTGCTGCTGGCGCTGTTCTTCCGCGAGCGCCTGAACGCGCTCGCCTCGGGCGCGGTGCTGATGGGCTTCGCCGGTGTCGTCGTGCTGCTTCGCCCCACGCTGCAGCCGGAACAATGGATCGGCGCGGTGGCCGGACTGAGCTCGGGGGCGATGGCGAGCCTGGCCTACATCAGCCTGCGCGAACTCGGCCGCAAAGGCGAACCCGAGGTGCGCACCGTGTTCTGGTTCTCGCTGATGACCGCGACCATCGGCCTGGCCTGGAGCCTGTTCAGCGACCTCCACCTTCCCGACCTCGACCAACTGGCGACGCTCCTGGGCGTCGGCCTGTTCGGCGGTCTCGCCCAACTGGCGATGACTCGATCCTACCGCTACGGGCGCACCGTCGTGTCCGCCAACCTCAGCTATGCGACGGTGGTGTTCGCCAGCCTGTTCGGCATGCTGCTGTGGGACGAGATCATGCCGGCAAGTTCCTGGCTGGCGATCGCGCTGATCGTCACCGGGGCGATCGCGGTCTCGCTGAGCACACGCAAGGCCGGGTGACCCGGCCCCGCGCCGCGTCAGCACACTGGCGGGGCACTGCGGGCGCGATTGAGCCGGGCCCGCGTCCGGACTATAGTGGCTGCATCCCGGCCCATTTCATGGAGGCTGCAATGATCAGCACCGAGAACACCGAGAAGATGGTTGCCGTTACCGTCTTCGGCGAATTCACCCTGGCCGACTACAAGGAGTTCGAGGATGTGGTCAATTACCACATCCAGTTCGAAGGCCAGGTGGACCTGCTCTTCGACCTGCGCCAGATGGTCGGCTTCACGCTCGACGTGGCCTGGGAAGAGATCAAGTTCTCGCGCCAGCACGCGGGCGACTTCCGCCGCATCGCCGTGCTCACCGAAGACCAATGGCTGACGTGGAGCGCTTGGGTGTCGCAGCTCTTCGTGAGCGCCGAGGTCAGGGTGTTCGACGACGAGGACGAGGCGCGCGCGTGGCTCGGCGCCGACGAGGCGGCCGAAACGGCGCAGTGACCGGCTCGCGGTGAGCGTCCTGCCATGAGCGCCTCCTATTCGACACTGATCGGCGCACTGGAACTCGCCCAGCGCACGCACGATCCCGACTGGATCGTGTTCGATTGCCGCTTCGATCTCGCCGATCCCAGCTTCGGTCGCCAGGCCTATGCGCTCGGCCATCTGAATGGGGCCTTCTTCCTTGACCTGAACGAAGACCTCTCGGGTACGAAGACGGGCACCAACGGCCGTCATCCGCTGCCCGACCCCGCCCACCTTGCGGCGTGCCTGGCCGCCTGCGGCGTCGGCAACCATACCCAGGTCGTGGCCTACGACGACGCCGGTGGCATGTTCGCCGCACGCCTGTGGTGGCTCCTGCGCTGGTTTGGCCATCATCGTGTCGCCGTGCTCGACGGCGGCCTGCAGGCCTGGCTGGCCGCAGGACAGGCGCTCGACGACGCCCTTCCGGAAGCCCGTCCGACCACCTACTCGCTGGCGCTGCGCGCAGATCGGGTGGATGCGCACTACGTGCGCCAGCACCTGGGCCAGCCCGACATGTTGCTGATCGATGCGCGCAGCCCTGACCGCTTCCGGGGCGAGAACGAGATGCTCGACCCGGTGGGCGGTCACATCCCGGGCGCGATCAACCGCTTCTTCCGCGATAACCTCGACGCGCAGGGCTGCTTCAAGCAGGCCTCGGTGTTGCGTGAGGAGTTCGGCGCCCTGCTCGGCGCGCACTCGCCGCGGCAGGTGGTGCACCAATGCGGCTCGGGCGTCACTGCCTGCGTGAATGTGCTGGCAATGGAGGCGGCCGGGCTGTCGGGCTCCCGCCTCTATGCCGGCTCGTGGAGCGAATGGTGCGCCGATCCTGCGCGGCCGGTGGCGCGCGGTCCGGCCTGAGCGTTTTCCGGCCCCGCGGCAGCGGCGGCAACCGGCCGCCCGGACCATGCCGGAGTCGCACTTACCACTTGACTGCGCCGCTCCGCGCCTGGCAGGCGCGTTTCACCAATCCACCTTTTCCACCGTCCCCAGCGAACGCCCCAGGAAGCGCTCGCCGATGGTCTGGAAGCGCAAAGGTACGTCGCTGACCACGAAGCGATAATCCGCCGATCCGCCACCGGTGCGCGCAAGGCCCGCTTGCTGCAGGCGATCTGCGGCGAACTCTGCGGTGGTCAGTGCCGAATCGATCAAGCGCACCCCCGGCCCGGCCACTTCGCGCAGCAAGGGCTTGAGCAGCGGGTAATGGGTGCAGCCGAGCACCAGGCTGTCGACCTCCTCGGCGAGCACCGGACGCAGGTATTCGTGCGCGGTGAGGCGCGTGACCTCATGGTCCAGCCAGCCTTCCTCGACCAGCGGCACGAACAGCGGGCAGGCCTGGGAATACACGCGCACCGTGGGATCGAGCTCGTGCATGCGGCGGGCGTAGGCGTTGCTGTTGATCGTGGTCGGCGTCCCGATGACGCCAATCCGACGCCCGGTGGACGCCGCGACCGCGGCGCGCGCGCCGGCTTCGATCACGTCCAGCACCGGGATGCCGGCGGCGCGCCGGTGCACCACCTCGGCGGCGACCGCGGCCATGGTGTTGCAGGCGATGATCAGCATCTTCACGTCGCGCTGGAGCAGGAAATCGGTGATCTGCGCGGTGAAGTGCTCGATGGTGGCGACCGACTTCACGCCGTAGGGCACGCGCGCGGTGTCACCGAAATAGACGATGTTCTCGAGCGGCAGGCGCTCCATCAGCGCCCGCACCACGGTGAGGCCGCCGACGCCGGAGTCGAACACCCCGATCGGGCGTGATGCGGCCGCCGCGCTCATCGCCCGGCTCCGCAGCGAAAACGGCAAAGACTCAAAGCAGCACCACCGAGGCGAACTTGCGCTTGCCGACCTGCAGCACCACGGTCTCGCCAGCGCGCAGCAGCAGACCCTTGTCCTCGGCACGCTCGCCGTTGATGCGCACCCCACCCTGCTCCACCATGCGCATCGCCTCGGACGTGGTGCCGGTGAGGCCAGCCTGCTTGAGGACCTGGAACAAGGGCTGGCCGTCGGCGCCAACGTTCACATTGACCTGCGGGATGTCGTCGGGGATCGCGTTACGCTGGAAGCGGGCCTCGAAGTCGGCGAGCGCTTCTTCGGCCGCGCGCTGGCCGTGGAAGCGGGCAACAAACTCCTGCGCCAGCATGACCTTGACGTCGCGCGGGTTGCGCCCGCCGTCGACCTCGGCGCGCAATCGCGCGATCTCGGCGGTGGAGCGGAAGGACAGCAGCTCGTAGTAGCGCCACATCAGGGTGTCCGACACCGACATGGTCTTGCCGAAGATCTCCTTCGCCGGCTCGGCGATGCCGATGTAGTTGCCGAGCGACTTGGACATCTTGTTCACGCCGTCCAGGCCCTCGAGCAGCGGCACCATGACCACGCATTGGGGCTCCTGGCCGTAGTGCTTCTGCAGCTCGCGGCCCATCAGCAGGTTGAAGCGCTGGTCGGTGCCACCGAGCTCGATGTCGGCCTTCATCGCCACCGAGTCGTAGCCCTGGCACAGCGGGTAGAGGAACTCGTGGATCGCGATCGGCTGGTTGTTGCCGTAGCGCTTGGCGAAGTCGTCGCGCTCGAGCATGCGCGCCACGGTCTGCAGCGACGCGAGGCGGATCATGCCCGCGGACCCCAGCCCCTCCATCCAGCTCGAATTGAAACAAATCTCGGTCTTTTCCGGATCGAGGATCTTGAAGACCTGGTCCTGGTAGGTCTTCGCGTTGTCCATGATCTGCTCGCGCGACAGCGGCGGACGGGTGGTGTTCTTGCCGCTGGGGTCGCCGATCATGCCGGTGAAGTCACCGATCAGGAACTGGATCTGGTGCCCGAGCTCCTGGAAGTGGCGCATCTTGTTGATCAGCACGGTGTGACCGAGATGCAGATCGGGCGCGGTGGGGTCGAAGCCGGCCTTCACACGCAAGGGACGGCCGCGCTTGAGTTTCTCGACCAGCTCGGCCTCGATCAGCACGGCGTCGGTGCCGCGCGTGATCAGGTCGATCGCCGCCTGGACATCAGTCATTCAATTTCTCCAAAAATACCTTCCCGATCAGCGGGCTAACTTTGCTACACTTCGCAGAATTTTTTTACCGCATCCCAGCCAACCGAGCTCATGAAGGCCAGAAAAATCCGGATTCTAGCCGATCTGCCGGCCCATCTCCTCTCCCGTCCCCGCACCTGGATCGCCGCTGGCGTGACCGGGCTGTCGCTGATGGGCGTGGTGGCCGCCACGGCCGTTGCACCCGACACCGTCCCCGCCGAGATCCTGTTCGAGCGCGTGGTCCAGACCCTGCCAACACCGGCAGCAAGCGTCGCAGCCATAGAAGCCGCGCTGCCCTTCGTCTACAACGAGCGCATCCAGGCCGGCGACACGCTGCAGGCCATCTTCAATCGTCTGCGCATCGACGACGCCGAGGCGCTGGCCAGCATTTCCGGTTCCGACGCTGGCAAGCGTGCCATTCGCCAGTTGCGCGCCGGCCGATCGGTCACCGCAGTGGTGTCGCCCGAAGGCAAGGTGATGTCGTTCACGCTGCCGATCGGCAACACCTCCGAGCAGGTGGTGGTCGAGCGCAGCGAATCGGGCCTGGCGCTGCGCGAGGCACCCAGCTCGTCGCAGACCGCCATGGTCGAGATGCGCTCGGGCACGATCACCCGTTCGCTTTTCGCCGCGACCGACGCCGCAGGGCTGCCCGACAACGTTGCCACTCAGCTCGCGACCATCTTCGGCACCTGGATCGACTTCCATGCCGACCTGCGCAAGGGCGACCGCTTCAATGTGGTCTACGAGGCCATCTACGAGGAAGGCAATCCGGTGCGCGCCGGCCGCATCCTGGCCGCCGAATTCATCAACAACGGTGAACGCCACGCCGTCGTGCTCTACCGCGGACCGAGCGGCAAGGAGCAGTACTACAGCGACGACGGCCGCAGCCTGCAACAGGGCTTCCTGCGCTCGCCGCTGGAGTTCTCGCGGGTGAGTTCGGATTTCGGTCGCCGCCTGCATCCGATCCATGGCAGCTGGCGCGCCCACAACGGCACCGACTTCGCCGCCCCGATTGGCACCCCGATCATGGCCACCTCCGACGCCACCATCGATTTCATCGGCACCCAACGCGGCTTTGGCAACCTGATCGTGCTCAAGCACCGCAACGACATCACCACCCACTACGCTCACCTCAACGGCTTCGCCAAAGGCCTCGTCAAGGGCCAGACCATCAGCCAGGGCGACGTGATCGGCTACGTGGGCTGCACCGGCTGGTGCACCGGCCCGCACCTGCACTACGAGGTGCGCATCAAGGACGTGCCGGCAGATCCGATGACGGTCGCACTCCCGATGGCGGACTCCTTCAACGACCGCGAGCTCGCAGCCTTCAAGCGCAACACCGCGCACCTGCGTCAGCGCTTCGCCTTGCTCAACTACGAGCTCGCCAGCGCGAAGTAAGCCCGCGGCGGGGATCCAACAAAGCAAACGGGGCGCCTAGGCGCCCCGTTCTTCATCGCCGCAAGGGCAAGTTCAGGCCGAGAAGGACGAACCGCAACCGCAGGTGCTGGTGGCGTTCGGGTTGCGGATGACGAACTGCGAACCCTCCAGGCCTTCGGTGTAATCGATCTCGGCACCGACCAGATACT
>JAANMX010002236.1_pt1 | contig 19832 bp, 15 predicted proteins | sample 7279681 | NCBI WGS metagenome assembly JAANMX01 (sample SAMN14094542, study PRJNA606508) | bioreactor metagenome | isolation source: A lab-scale SPAN reactor treating ammonium-rich wastewater day 351 | place: Ireland: Galway | collected 2018-01-01
ACCCAGCGTGGTCACGGCCATGGCGCAGGCGCTGGGGCAAGCCGCTGCTGCCGCCGGCTGCTCAACCGCGCCGCCACCGGGACGGCGAGGTGAGGGCATGACCGGAGTGTGGATCGTGCTCGCCGCGGTCGTGCTGGCGCTCGCCTTCGGCGGCTACCGCCGGTTGACGGACGGACGCGCGAAGGCCGTCGCCGCGCACGCCGAGCCTCGGCTGGACGCCGATCGCCTGGGCGGCAGCCTGGGCAGCGAGGCCACCTTCGTGCAGTTCTCGTCCGAGGTCTGCGCACCCTGTCGGGCGACCCGGAAACTGCTCACCGAGGTCACCGCGGCCCGGCCCTCGGTGACCCACATCGACATCGATGCCGAGCACCGCCTCGACCTGGTCGAGGAGTTCGGCGTCACCCGCACCCCGACCGTCCTGCTCCTGGACGCCGCCGGCACCGTCCGGCACCGGATCGTCGGCGCCGCCCGGCGTCCGGACGTCCTGGACGCCCTCGACCGACTCGCCGGCCCCCGGGCCGCCTGACCCCGACCTCATCGACACAGCCTCATCGACAACGAAAGACCCATGGGAGGAAACACAATGGCCTACTTCAAGGATGCGACCGAGCTGATCGGACGCACCCCGCTGGTTCAGATCAACCGGCTCTACGGCGACAGCCAGGCGATCGTCCTGGCCAAGCTCGAGTACTACAACCCGGCGAACTCGGTGAAGGACCGCATCGGCGTCTCCATCATCGACGCCGCCGAGGCGGACGGCTCGCTGCAGCCGGGCGGCACCATCGTCGAGGGGACGTCGGGCAACACCGGCATCGCCCTGGCCTGGGTGGGCGCGGCCCGCGGCTACAACGTGATCATCACGCTGCCGGAGACCTTCTCCAAGGAGCGTCGCGCCGTGCTGCGGGCGCTGGGCGCCGAGCTGGTGCTCACCCCGGCCGCGGACGGTGTGCCCGGTGCCAACGCCCGCGCCGCCGAGATCGCCGAGAACACCCCCGGCGCGATCCTGGCCCGCCAGTTCGACAACGCCGCCAACGTCGAGATCCATCGCCGGACCACCGCCGAGGAGATCTGGAACGACACCGAGGGCGCGGTCGACATCGTGGTCTCCGGGGTCGGCACCGGCGGCACCATCACCGGCGTCGGCCAGATCCTCAAGGAGCGCAAGCCGAGCGTGAAGCTGTACGCGGTGGAATCCGCCGAGTCGGCCGTGCTCTCCGGCGAGCCGAAAGGCCCGCACAAGATCCAGGGCATCAGCGCCGGCTTCGTGCCGAACATCCTCGACCGCAGCGTGATCGACGGGATCATCAAGGTGAGCTCCGACGACGCCATCGAGTGGGCCAAGCGGGTGGCCAAGGAAGAGGGCCTGCTGCTGGGCATCTCGTCCGGGGCCGCGCTGCGGGCCGCCGCCGACCTGGCCGCCGACCCGGCCAACGCCGGCAAGACCATCGTGGTGGTCACCCCGGACTGGGGCGAGCGCTACCTGAGCACCCCGCTGTACGCCGACCTGCTCGACTGACAGCGCCCAAGATCCGCCTGACCGCCGGACCGTCACATTTGTGAGTCAGGCGACCACACCGCAGGCGGCGCGGCGCGCCATCACGGCGACCGCGCCGCCTGCTGGTGACCTTGTTGACAACCGACCCGACGAGAGCCACCCGAGGCCGACCCCGATGAGGAGGAACCACCGATGACCGAAAACGACGCCGACCGCGACGGTCGCCGGATCCTGCTGATGGGGCACGGGCTCTCGACCGGCCTCCTGACCCGATGGTCGACCCGCCACGCGGTCGAACTCCACCGGTTGCCGGTTCCGGCCTTCGAACTGCGCCCGTCGGGTGCGCTCGGCCGTCCGACGACTCCGCAGGTGGCGGAGCGACTGGCCGAGTTGGACGAACTGGAGGAGGTCTTCGAGCGGATCGCCATCCGCGTGGCGGCGGGTGACCGCGTCCTCGGCCTGGCCGTGCCGGCCCGGTTGACGGCGAGCCGCTCGGGCCGCGCCTGGATCGATCGGGTGCGCAGCACCGCCGCCGGTATCGCCGGCCTGTCCCTCGAGGTCTGGACGATCGCCGAGGACCGCAGCGAGTTCGAGCCGGCCGACGAGCTGATCCGCTCGGCGTCCTGATCGAGATCGCGGCCGACGGCGCCGGGGCTCCGCGCGGCGGCCGTGCGACGACCTCCCGTTAGGGTGGTCCGGTGGTGGTTTCGACAAGCTCAACCCAAGCGACGAGTTCAACCCATGTCGCCGACAGTCATGACCTGATCCGGGTCCACGGCGCCCGCGAGAACAACCTGGCCGACATCACCGTCGAGCTGCCCAAGCGGCGCCTCACGGTCTTCACCGGAGTCTCCGGGTCGGGCAAGAGTTCGCTGGTCTTCGGCACCATCGCCGCCGAGAGCCAGCGGCTGATCAACGAGACCTACAGCGCCTTCGTGCAGGGCTTCATGCCCAGCCTGGCCCGCCCCGAGGTCGACCTGATGGACGGCCTGACAACCGCGATCATCGTCGACCAGGAACGGATCGGGGCCAACCCCCGCTCGACGGTCGGCACGGTCACCGACGCCAACGCGTTGCTGCGGATCCTGTTCAGCCGGATCGGCCGGCCGCACATCGGGCCGCCCAACGCGTTCTCGTTCAACGTGCCCTCGGCGTCCGGCAGCGGGGCGATCACCGTCAAGCGGGGCGACAAGACGATCGCCGAGAAGGCGTCCTTCAGCGTGCTCGGCGGCATGTGCCCGCGCTGCGAGGGTCGCGGCAGCGTCACCGACTTCGACCGCACCGCGCTGTACGACGAGAACAAATCGCTCAGCGAGGGTGCGCTGCTGGTGCCCGGCTACACCATGGACGGCTGGTACGGCCGGATCTACCGGGCCTCCGGCTTCTTCGACCCCGACAAGCCGATCAAGAGCTTCACCCAGCGGCAGCTCCACGACCTGCTCTACAAGGAGCCGACCAAGATCAAGGTCGAGGGGATCAACATCACCTATGAGGGCATCATCCCCAAGATCTCCAAGTCGATGCTGGCCAAGGACGTCGACGCCATGCAGCCGCACATCCGGGCCTTCGTCGAGCGGGCGGTCACCTTCACCCACTGTCCCGAGTGCGAGGGCACCCGGCTGGCGCCGGAGGCGCGGTCGTCCAAGATCGACGGCATCAACATCGCCGACGCCTGCGCCATGCAGATCACCGACCTGGCCGAGTGGGTCCGGGGGCTGCACGAGCCGTCGGTCGCGCCGCTGCTCGAGGGGCTGCGGGACAGCCTGGACTCGTTCGTCGAGATCGGCCTGGGCTACCTGTCGCTGAGCCGGCCGTCCGGGACGCTGTCCGGCGGCGAGGCGCAGCGGACCAAGATGATCCGGCACCTGGGGTCGTCGCTGACCGACGTCACCTACGTCTTCGACGAGCCGACCGCCGGGCTGCACCCGCACGACGTCCAGCGGATGAACGACCTGCTGGTGCAGCTGCGCGACAAGGGCAACACCGTGCTGGTCGTCGAGCACGAGCCCGAGACCATCGCGATCGCCGACCACGTCGTCGACCTCGGCCCGGGCGCCGGATCGGCCGGTGGCAAGGTCTGTTACGAGGGCACCGTCGAGGGGCTGCGGTCCAGCGACACCGTCACCGGACGCCACCTCGGCGACCGGATCGAGGTCAAGCCCACGGTGCGGACGCCGTCCGGCGCACTGAGCATCCGGGGGGCCAGCGCCAACAACCTGCAGGACGTCGACATCGACATTCCGCTCGGCGTGCTGGTCGTGATCACCGGCGTGGCCGGCTCGGGCAAGAGCTCGCTGGTGCACTCGTCGATCCCCTTGACCGCCGGGGTGGTGTCGGTCGACCAGAGCCCGATCAGGGGCTCGCGACGCAGCAACCCGGCCACCTACACCGGCCTGCTGGAGCCGATCCGGAAGGCTTTCGCCAGCGCCAACGAGGTCAAGCCGGCCCTGTTCAGCGCCAACTCCGAGGGCGCCTGCCCGGCCTGCAACGGTGCCGGGGTGATCTTCACCGACCTGTCCGTGATGGCTACGGTGTCCACCACCTGCGAGGCCTGCGAGGGCAAGCGGTTCCAGGCGGCGGTGCTGGAGTACACCTTCGGCGGCCGCAACATCGCCGAGGTGCTGGCGATGCCGGTCAGCGAGGCGGTGGGGTTCTTCGGTTCCGGGGAGGCCCGGGTGCCGGCGGCGTACGCGATCCTGACCCGGCTGGCGGACGTCGGGCTCGGCTACCTCAGCCTCGGCCAGCCGCTGACCACCTTGTCGGGCGGCGAACGGCAGCGGCTCAAGCTGGCCACCCACATGTCCGCCAAGGGCGGCACCTACGTGCTGGACGAGCCCACCACCGGCCTGCACCTGGCCGACGTGGAGAACCTGCTCGGGCTGCTCGACCGGCTGGTCGACTCCGGCAAGTCGGTGATCGTGGTCGAGCACAACCAGGCGGTGATGGCGCACGCCGACTGGATCATCGACCTCGGCCCGGGTGCCGGGCACGACGGCGGCCGGATCGTCTTCGAGGGGACCCCGGCCGACCTGGTCGCGACGGCGTCCACGCTCACCGGGCAGCATCTGGCGGCGTATGTGAACGGCTGACCGATCTCCGTCGGTCGAGCTCGTCGTCGGTCGAGCTCGTCGAGACCCCTCTGCGCGCCGAGTCCTGGTTTCCACCGCTCAACAGCGGTTGTTTCTCTCGTGATCCCGGGCGGACGCCGGGATCTCCGGACGCCGAGCGGGCGCAGACCTCCCGGGCGGGCCCGGGATGACGGAACGCCGAGCCAGCACGATGGAACGGGGGCTGGCGGGGTCAGAATGAGGTGATGCAGTACCTGAGCAGGAAGCCCGCTCCGCCGCTCGATCGGTTCATCGACGACCTCTACTGCCTGTCGGGTGAGCCCGGTCATCGCCGGCGACTGATCGTTCCGCCGATGCCGTCGGCTCACCTGATGATCAACCTGGGCGGACCGGTTCGACTGCGTGATTCGGACCCAGCGGCGCCTGCCGCCGTTCTCACCGACGGCTGGTTCATGGGGGTGTGGACCAGGCGGTTCATCGTCGAGTATCCGGACGCCGTGCGCGTCGTCGGCGTCCATTTCAAGCCGTGGGAATGGCGCCGTTCGTGCACCTGCCGATGAGCGAGCTGCTGGACCGGTGGGTGCCGGCGGACGACGTCTGGGAACGCGGGCTGGCCGAGTTCCGTGACCGGCTCGAGGCCGCGGCCTCGACCGACGCGATGCTGCTTCTGCTCGAGCAGGAACTACGGTCCCGGCTCTGCCTGGTGCCCTCGGACGGCCTCGCCCTGGTGAGCCGCAGCGCCGGGAAGCTGGAGGCGTCCTGGGGAACGGTACCGGTCGCCGCCCTGGCGGATCGCGCGGGCGTCACCGGCAATCGCCTGGCGGCTCAGTTCACCTCGCACGTCGGCATCGCGCCGAAGAGGCTGGCGCGCATCTATCGGTTCGCGCGCGTCATCCTGGCCGTGGACGCCGCGCGCCCCGTGGGATGGGCCGGACTCGCCCAGGCCGCGGGGTACTTCGACCAGCCGCATCTGATCAACGAGTTCAAGAGCTTCACCGGCCACACGCCGTCCGCGTATCTCGCCCTGCGTCGCCGCTTCCCGGCGGAGCCCGACTTCCCGCCCGACATGGGCCCGATGCCGGCCCGGTGATTTTCTCCAAGCCGCCGCGGCGTGCCGCCGGTGAGGCTGGGGGGAAGGACACGAACGACGAAGGGACGATCATGGGCAGGGTGATCATGCACGACGTGGTGTCGCTCGACGGCTTCATCGCCGATGACGACGACGGCGTCGGCTCGCTGCACGACTGGTACTTCAGCGGCGACACACCGCTGGTCGCGGACGAGGGTGCCAGCGAGGGGGACTACGACCACTCCGGAGACGGCGGTGGGTTCAGGATGTCGCGGGTCTCGGCCGACTACGTGCGACCGATGTGGGAATCGATCGGCTGCATCGTGATGGGCCGCCGGCTGTTCGACCTGATCAACGGCTGGGAGGGCCTGCCGCCGGCGGGTGACCATGTCGTGGTGGTGTCGCACCGGCCCAAGCCGGAGGGCTGGCACCCGGAGGCGTCCTACCACTTCGTCGACGACGTGAACGACGCCATCGCCACCGCGCAGTCCCTGGCCGGCGAGCGGGTCGTCAGCGTGAACGCCGGCGACGTCGGCAGCCAGCTGCTCGCGGCGGGGCTGGTCGACGAGGTCGCGATGGACGTGGTGCCGGTCGTCTTCGGTTCGGGCAAGCGGTACTTCGGTCGCCTGCGCGGCGAGTTCCGGCTCGATGATCCGCACGTGGTCATCCAGGGTGAGCGGGTGCTCCACCTCCGGTTCAACGTCTCCACCGTCGCACCCTGACCCGGCGCCGCGACCGCGGCCATCAATCGGCTGGGCCGTCCCGGTCCCTAAGCTGACCCGCATGGCCCACCCCGAGACCCGCGACGTCGAGCGCTGGTTCCTGCGCCGGGGCTTCTCGGCGCTGCTCGACGGCACCTCGATGCGGCGCCGCCGGGCCGCCCGGCTGGCCCGCGCCCTGGCGGTGGTGTTCGTGTTGGTGATGGTGTTCGAGGTGCCCACCTACACCAGCAACCGCTGGATCGCGCTGGCCGTCTCGGTGGCGGTCGTGCTGCTCACCTGGCTGGTCGGGAACCTGATCCGTCGGCGTCCGCCGTTCGCGCTACCCGATCGGGTGACGGCGCTGGACCGGGCCGTGTTCCTGCTGTTCCCGCCGCTGGTGCTGCTGTTCGTCCCGCAGGACTACGACTTGGCGCGCGAGTACGAGGTTCCGGCGCAGGTGATCGGTGTGGTCGCCGCGGTGGCCATGTTCCTGGGGCAGCTCGTCCTGCTCGGCGTGATCACGCTGCTCGCCTACAGCGGGGTGATGGCGCTCGGGCCGTGGCTGTGGCGGCGCGTGGTGGCGTCCTTCGTGGCCGGCGGGACGGCGCTGGGCCGGACGCTGCCGCTGCTGCTCGGCGTGGTCGGGTTCCTGTTCTTCACCGGTGAGCTGTGGCAATCCGTCGGACGCCTGTCGCCGTTCTCCTACACCCTGGCGCTGGGCCTGTTCATCGCGCTCGGCTCGCTGTTCCTGTACAGCCGCGGCCCCGACCTGGAGAAGCTTGCCCGGTTCGACGAGCCCGGCGAGGTGGACGAACTGGTGCGCGGCACGCCCCTGCACGGCGGGCACGTGGACGTGCCGGCGGTCTGTCCGTTGACCGCCGAGCAGCGGCAGAACCTCAAGCTGGTGATGGTGATCTCGAAGCTGACCCTGTCGGCTGTCGTAGGGCTGGCGGTGTTCGTGTTCTTCGTCCTGCTCGGCGTCACGACGGTGAACGCCGAGGTGGTGCAGGCCTGGACGTCGGCGCCGCCCGAGGTGATCACCGGTTGGAGCACCGGGCTGCACAGCTATGCGCTGACCCACGAGCACCTGCGGGTGTGCGGCTTCCTCGCGGTGTTCGCCGGGTTCTACTTCGCGGTGGTCTCGGCCACCGACGCGACCTTCCGGGAGGGGCTGCGCGACGACGCCGAGGACGACGTCCGGCAGGCCTGCGCGGCCCGGTTGGTGGCGCTGCAGCGCTACCCGGAGCAGCCGGCGAGGACGGTGCGCACGCAGGAGGAGGCCGCAGTCGGGGCGGACGAGACACCGGCCGACTGACCAAAGCTCGTCATCACGACCGGGCCACCTTCGTCATCCCGGTGGACGCCGGGATCTCAGTCGTCGTGGATCGGTTCCGTGGGTCGAACGCCGACCTGGTTTGGGCGGGCTGAGCTCGCGGCCCATTCGTCATCCCGGCGGACGCCGGGATCTCAGTCGTTGTCGCGGACCAGTTCCCAGGTGACCGACCCGGCGGTCAGGGTCAGGTCGTTGCCGGTGCAGACGGCGGAACCCTTGCCCTGGGGCGCCAGGACCGCGGCCACCTGCGTCATCGGCACCGTGCGGGTCTTCCCGCCCTGGGTGAACCGGGCGGTGCCGGTGGTGTCGCCCAGCGTGAAGGTCAGGTCGTCGGCGGTGCCGGTGTAGCTGCCGCGGACCTCACCGTCGATCCGCACCCGGCCGGACTGTTTGTTGATGGTCAGCGTGATCGGGTCATCCTCGTCGAACTCGAAGACGTACCGGCCGTCGCGGAAGGTGACGTCGACCTCCTTCAGGGTGCCCTTGCCGGTGGTCGAATCGGCGCCGGTCGCGGTGAAACCGGTGGCCCGGTACTCCCCGGACGGACATGCGGCCGGCACTGGGCTGTCGGCCGGTGCCGAGGTGGCCTCGGTGGAGACCGGCGTCGGATTGGCGGTGATCGCCGGCGGGTTGGACGGGGTGGCCGTGGGGGCGGGAGTGGCGCTGCACCCGGCCAGCAGGGCCGGAACGGCCAGCAGCATGGCGAGCGGACGACGAACGAACGGCATGCCGGGAGCCTACCTGCGGAGCTCCCCGTCGACCTGCTGCCCGGTTGGTTGAGTTCGTCGAAACCCCCTTGCCGAGAAGCGCTTGCGAGGGCGTTGACGAGTTCAACCAACGATGGTCAGCGTTCTTCAGGACGCTTCGGCGATCCGCCGGCGCAACGCCTCCAGCTCGTCGGTCAGGGCGGCCGGCAGCCGGTCGCCGAACCGGGCGAAGTACTCCTCGGTGAGGTCGGCCTCCTGCGCCCAGGCGGCCGGGTCGAGGGCGAACAGTTCGTCCAGCTGCTCGTCGCTGAGATCCAGACCGCCCAGGTTGAGGTCGTCGCGCAGCGGCTGGCGTCCGTTCAGCGCATCGACGGCGTCCACCTCGCCGTTGACCCTTCTCAGCGCCCACTCGATGGCGCGGGCGTTGTCGCCGAACCCGGGCCACAGGAAGCGGCCGTCGGCGTCCTTGCGGAACCAGTTGACCTGGAAGACGCGCGGGGCATGCTCGCCCAGAACCTCGCCGACGCGCAGCCAGTGCGCCCAGTAGTCGGCCATGTTGTAGCCACAGAACGGCAGCATCGCGAACGGGTCGCGGCGCAGCGCGCCGACCGCACCCTCGGCGGCCGCCGTCTGCTCGGAACTGACCGTCGCGCCGACGAAGACACCCTGGCGCCAGTCGTAGGTCTCGGTGATCAGCGGGACGTTGTGCGCCCGGCGTCCGCCGAACAGGACGACGTCGATCGGGACGCCCGCCGGATCCTCCCATTCGGGCGCGATCGAGGACGCCTGGTCGGCCCGCACGGTGAACCGGCTGTTGGGGTGCGCGGCCTTGCGGTGGGAGTCCGGCGTCCAGTCGTTGCCCTGCCAGTCGATCAGGTGCGCGGGCGGCTCGTCGGTCATGCCCTCCCACCACACGTCGCCGTCGTCGGTCAGCGCCACGTTGGTGAAGATCGTGTCATGCGCCAGGGACGCCAGCGCGGTCGGATTGGTCTTCTCGGAGGTGCCGGGGGCGACGCCGAAGAAGCCGGCCTCGGGGTTGATCGCGTACAGGCGTCCGTCGGGGCCGGGACGCATCCAGGCGATGTCGTCGCCGATGGTCTCGACCTTCCAGCCCGGGATGGTCGGACGCAGCATCGCCAGGTTCGTCTTGCCGCAGGCGGACGGGAACGCGGCGGTCAGGTGGTAGGTGCGGCCGTTGGGCCCGGTGATCTTGAGGATCAGCATGTGTTCGGCCAGCCAGCCCTCGTCGCGGGCCAGCACCGAGGCGATCCGCAGCGCGTAGCACTTCTTGCCCAGCAGCGCGTTGCCGCCGTAGCCGGAGCCGTACGACCAGATCTCGCGGGTCTCGGGGAAGTGGGTGATGTACTTCTCGTCGTTGCACGGCCATGGGACGTCGGGGCGGGTCTCGCCGCCAGCGGTTGTGAGGGGGTAGCCGACCGAATGCACCGCGGGAACCCAGTACTCGCCGGCGCCGATCCGGGCCAGCGCGTCGGCGCCCATCCGGGTCATGATCCGCATGTTGACGACCACGTAGGGGGAGTCGGTGATCTCGATGCCCAGCTTGGAGATGTCGCCCCCCAGCGGACCCATCGAGAACGGGATGACGTACATCGTCCGACCCCGCATGCAGCCGTCGAAGTGCCTGGCCAGGGTCTGCTTCATCTCGGCCGGGTCGGCCCAGTTGTTGGTCGGGCCGGCGTCCGCCTCGTTCTCGGAACAGATGAAGGTGCGGGATTCGACCCGGGCCACATCGGACGCCGTGGAGCGGGCCAGGTAGCTGTTGGGTCGTTTGTCGGGGCTGAGTTTGATGAGGGTGCCCGCGTCGATCATCTCTTGGTAGAAGCGATCGCGCTCGGCCTCGGAGCCGTCGCACCAGTAGACCGCGTCGGGCTGGGTCAACTCGGCGACGCCGCTCACCCAGGTGATCAGGGCCTCCGTGGCGTCGGCGGGCGCACTCTCGGCGATCTGGCGGGCATCGACCGGCATGACGGACTCCTTCTGCCTGCCGCGCTGCAGGCTGTTGGTGCTTTCATCCATCCTGCCGTACAACGGCTACGGGCGGGTGGTTCGACCCCGCCGCTGCCGACTTGTCGTCATGCCGTCGAACTCCGGGATCCTCGAGGCGTGACCCGGCGGGCGGCCCGAGTGAGCCGGTTGGACTCACGCCCAGCCGATCAACTAAAGTTGTGCGTCGGTGGTTCGGCTCGTCCGGACGCCGCCCAAGCGCCCGTAGCTTAACGGATAGAGCATCTGACTACGGATCAGAAGGTTGGGGGTTCGAATCCCTCCGGGCGCGCCAGGCTCTCAGCCAATCGCCATCCCAAGCCTGCCTGTTAGGCGCTTGTCGAACGTGACGACCTACCCACGCCTCTCCGCGTGGCGTCGGCACCAACCTGACGACTGCCGAGCGGCCCCAGCATCGCTGGGGCCGCCCCTCTGCAGCGAGACGATGTCAACCGTCAAAGGCAAAGCCTCAACGAAGGGCTGCGGGCTAGAAGAGTACCCCGCCCAAGCAGGGTACTTTGCTTTAGAAGGTTGCAAACGCTCCAGACGGTTGCGGACGGCCGCGTCCGCCGCTAGGCTCGCCCAACCGGTGGGAGCCGTGTAGCCACGAGGCCAAAGGTGGCAGGCGTCACTGACAGGAATGGAGCGTCATGGACACAACAATCACTCTGGAGGATCTGCTTGCCGCCGGGTCGGCGGGGGGATCGAGCCTGCTGACGGTGCGCAGCGAACTTCGACCGGGTGCGGGCGACCTTGCCGGAGTTGCTCCGGCGCGTTATGTCGATGGCTCCACACCCACCTACGCCTACGAGACTCGCTGGGACGGAAACGACGCCGTGACGGTCGTGGTCCTCGACTCGAAGGGGTCAAGCGGCAATCGCGTCGAGGCTGCGGTGGCTCAGGCGATTCGCGACGGTCATCCCATCCTGGCGCGGGTTCCGCGGCTAACTGTCACGTATGAGGGTCAGGAGACCCTGATGGATTTGGAGATCCCGCACCGCTGGACCGATGCGCACTTCCGAGCCGGTTCGATCGACGGAGCGCCGACAACAGGTGACCCCAGGTACCGCGCGCTTCGCGATGCCACCCCCGCGAACGCCAGCGCTCTTCTGCATGCCAGCCCGACTGGTCTCGTCCTGGGCGTCTGGGATTCAACTCGCAAGGCTCGCCAGGCTCGCTACCGAAGCGCCCTCGTTGGCGAGGTGATCGGGATCGTTGCCGATCAGTCTGCTCAGCCGGCACCGCCGCGCCGTGGCGCGGCCCGCTTCGACACGATCGCACCGAGTGTTCGCCTGTCGGGGGGAGACCTGGAGCGACTGGTTGCGCAACAGGAGTCGGAACTCAGTGAGAAGAACGTCAGGAAGATCCGCGAGGAGATCCGCAAGGCGAAGGGCGGGGCGGTGTCCGCGGCAGGCATTGGCCTGGGGTCTATTCCGCCGATGATGACCGGACTCGGGTTCGTCGCGTGTCGCCGCATCGTTCGGCATCATGTGTTGTCGTTCGCGACACTTCGCCAGATCCGGTTCGGGCTCGGCGTCGACGGCGACGCCGCGGCACGGGCGCTGCTGGCGGCACTCGCCCTCAACGGACTGGTCCGCAGCAACTCGGAACTGACGCTGCGGGCGAACTGCGACCTGATAGAGGCATCGCCCACGGTGATCGAGATCGACCAGCGTCAGGGAGCCGTCGCGCAACGGCGCCCACCCTCGATCGAGGAAGCCGATGACTTGCTCGAACAGGCACTCGTTCGAGCCGAGCGCCATGGTGTCGACTGGCACGGGCAGACGTTGGACATCGTGGGCGACCCCGCCGTGGCCGGCGGTATCGCCGACGACGCCGAGTAGGTGTGTCATGACGGCGATGACCATTCGTGCTGAGTTCCCGCTCGGTACGTTCCTGGGACACCGTGACGTCGGCAAGCGCGCCCTCTTCCCCGACACCGCGAGGCTGTTCTCAGCATTGGTTCATGCCGCGAGCAAAGGCATCACGGCAGTTGAAAGAGCGGGCGATCTCCGGATGAGCGCCGCCAGCGCTGCCTCGCTGCGTTGGCTGGAGGAGCATCCGCCGACTGCCCTGGTGCAGCCCGATCTGCGGTTCGTGTCGGCGCGCCCGGCGAGTGCCTGGCGTGCCGAGGGCGTCTTCGAGAAGCGTGGATCGGCGATCCAGAGCCGCAAGATGCTCAAGCACCAGTCGGATGCGGTCGCGGTTCGGGGGTCCTTCGCGTGGATCTGGGACGATGTGCCGGCAGAGGTCCGGTCAGTGTGCGTGGACCTCGTCGGAGACGTGTCTTGTCTGGGCGAAGCCGACAGCCCGGTCCGGCTCAGTGTCGACGACACGCCCGCCGAGCCGACTCACCGAATCTCAGTCGTCCAGACTGCTTTCGCAAAGCCGGGCGGCCTTGCCGTTCGGACTCCGGTTTCCGGACGCCTCGATGAACTCGATGCCGACTACAACCGTGGGCGGGGCGCCAAGGGACCATCGATAGCACAGGACAAGCACACGACGTCACAGATGCCACTCGAGTCACAGCCATCGACGCGACGAGTGCACGAACTGACTTATCGCCCCATTCAAGCCGCGACAATCAGCGCCCCCTGGACACATGCCATCGTGGTGCCTGTCGATTCGACAGCCGGCCCGTCGTTCGGCGATCCCCGCTGCTCGGTGGCATGGGCGGTGGCGATGCACCGCGCGATCGCCGCGCGTACCGGGGATGATGCGCCATCGATCCTCACCGGCGTCTACCAAGCGGGGACGGACCGTCCAGCCAATCGGATCGCCATTCAGTGCGTTCCTGCCGGAGCGCCAGTCGCGTTCGAGACGACAGGCCCCGCGCTGGTGATCCTGATCCCCGAACGCATCAGTGCAGATGATCTGTCGCTATTGCACCGGGCGCTGTCATCGCTGCGTATCGTTCGCGTCTCGGCTCGTTCCCGGCGCCGCAGCGAACTGAGCCGGGGTGTCGAGCAGGTTCGCGTCCAGGACTATGTGGTCATCGACGCGCATCGGTTCTGGCGACCAGCAGCCGCCGGCGTCCGACGGCTTTGGGCGCCCAGAGTGCCACTCATCCCAGAGGTACGGCGACATGCTCGGCACGGCTGGGACTTGGAGACTGCGGCCAAGGTGTCGATCGGTCACGTGTGGCGTGATCTGCTTCCGACCGAGTCATCACGAGCCGAGCTCGTGGCCGGCGTCGAGGAGCGAGGGGTCGCGGTGTATGACGCGCATCTGCTTCTCGACAGCGAAGTCTCGCAGTACGTCCACAAGGCCCCTCGCAATGTCGTCGTCCAGCCATATACCTGCCTGGTTGATCTGGGTGACCTGGCATCACCACAGTCGGTGTCGGCAATCGGCCAGACCCGACATCTCGGCGGCGGCTTACTCGTTCCGGTCGACATAGCCGCAGCACCAGCAGTGAGCGGACTTCGATCATGAGCCTCACCGTCAGCGCGTTCGTTCCGTTCTACAAAGCGTTGTACGGGTTCCCGCCCTTCCGGTGGCAGATCCGTCTGCTCGAGCATGTCGTGAGGACCGGCCGGTGGCCCTCCGTGATCGACGCTCCCACCGGCGCAGGCAAGTCGAGTGTCGTCGACGTTCATGTCTTCGCTAATGCGCTCTACGGTGCTGGTGTCGGCGCGCGCGTGCCACGGCGGCTCGCGACCGTGGTCAATCGCCGGGCACTGGTCGACTCCCAATTCGACCGCGCCAACGACCTCGCCAAGAAGCTTCAGGACGCCACCCATGGCGTGCTGGCCGAGGCGGCGGCGGCGATCGCGCCGATGAGCCTTCGGCGTCGGCATAAGGACGGGCGCGAGCACGGCCCGTTGCGGGTCGTCAGCCTACGCGGTGGCCAGCCGACCGACCGCACCTGGGTGGACGACCCGGGCGCGGTCATGATCATCGCCGCGACGCCCGACATGTGGGGCAGCAGGGTGATGTTCCGCGGCTATGCCACATCGAAGCGGGCCCGGCCGCGGGATGCGAGTCTTCTGGTGATCGACAGCGTCGTGGTGGTCGACGAGGCGCACCTGAGCCGGCAACTGGCGCGTACGGCCGAGAATGTCTCCTTGATTGCGGCGGGCACGGCTGAGTCTCTTCATCCCGTGCCCACCCTCAACGTCGTGTTTTCCACGGCTACCCAGGTCGAGGCCGTGGACGACCGGGTCAGTGTGGAGGCTGGAGACTTCGATGTCGATGAGCAGCTTGCGCGTCGAATGCAGACCCCCAAGACACTGTCGATTCGGTACTTTCCCGGTGCGGGTCGGGAGGCGCGTTCAAGTTCGAGGTACGTGGACTTCCTGACCGACGAGGCGCTCAATCTCCGTGGTGTGGTTACCGGTGAGGCGAGGCCCACCGTGCTTGTGATTGTCAATCGCCGTTTGACCGCAGCGGCGGTGGCCGATGCGCTGGCCGAACGTGTCGGCGAGGAGCACGTCGCCTGCTGGGCAGGCCGGATGCGCCCGATGGATCTGAAGTCGATGCGTGACGACCGCCCCGGAATCCTCACCACGGCGGGCCATCCGGATACCTGGTTCCTCGTGGCGACCCAGACGGCCGAGGTTGGTGTGGACCTGGATTGCGCGGCGATGGTGACCGAACTGGCTCCGGGGTCGGCGCTGGCTCAGCGATTCGGACGGGTGAACCGTCTCGGCGAGCGTCCGTCGGCCACGGTCCGAGTAGTCGTGCCTGCGGGGGAGCTCACGGACGCGCCGCCGTACGCGACGAAGGATCTTGAGGAGGCTCGAGGGTGGCTGGATCGAGTGGGTGACGAGGGAGATGTCTGCCCGTGGCGGCTGCACGAGTCGCCGCCGCCTGTCGAATGCGATCACCGTCTGGCATACAGCGATTTGTGGCCCGGAGACGCTGAACTACTTGCTCGGACGACAGAGGATCTGTTCGAAGAGCCGGACCTGGCGTTTTGGCTGGGCGACGAGTTGGATGACGAGCAAGCGCCTGTGAGCCTCGTCCTGCGGCGGTTGCCCGACGATGACTCGGCTGCGGCGGCGCTTCTCCTCCAGACCCCGGTCGAAGCTCAGGAGGTGTTCCCTGCCACAGTGGCGGAGGCCAGACGGGTTGTCGAGCGAGCGCTCGCGGAAACGAGTGCCGGTGACAGGCGCGCGCCGCGAGCGTTCAAAGTCGATGACGAGGTTGCGCTGGTATCGAAGCCGGCCGATGTTCGGCCGGGGGACACGATCATCGTCGATCACGATCAGCGAGTGGCACGCCGCAACGTACTTGTGCCGGACCCGCCCTCGTCGGGCTCACTGCAGCCTTTGTGGATGAGCGAAGTGACTCATGTCGTGTGGCCAAACGACACGAGTAGCTGGGTTGACGGGGTAGACCTGTGTACCGAATTGGCCGGCGTGTCGGTCGATGACGCGCAGGAGGTCTTTGACGCGCTGATCGGCGGCAACCGACAGGACGACATACGACAGGTGCGCATCGCGCCGGAGCTGTCGGACGGTATCGATCCCCTTCCGTGGGTCGTGCTTCAACGAAGCAACACCGTCGCCCTGGACGAGACCGTACGGCAGACGTGGACTCCGTCATCTGCTGGGCGTGATCCGGTCCTCGTCTTTCTCGCTCAGCACCAAAGGGCCGTTGCGGACCGCGTGGCGCGGATGGGCGAGCAGGTGACTCTGCCGAGCGTCGTGATTGAGGCTCTCCGCGACGCCGGATTGCACCATGACGACGGCAAGCGCTCGCCTGCTTTCCAGCAGATGCTGCGAAGCGTTTCACAAGATTCGGTACCGATCCCCGATCAGGACCTCGCCAAGTCGGTCGGGTCGAGTTCGCAACGAGTGCGACGCGCGAGCGCGCTGCGCCAGGGCTGGCGACACGAGCAGTTGTCGGTGGCCTACGCAGTCGCTGAGCTGGGTACAGATGACCACGCCGCCGTCGTTGCCAGGCTCGTCGGTACGAGTCACGGCTACGGGCGGCCCTTCTTTCCTCATGGGCCTGCGGGCCTGGTTGGAGGCGAGAGTCACCCCGACGGTGTCCTCGCTGCCGTGAACTCTCTCTATCGGACCGGTGCAGGCTGGTCGGACGTGCTGGAACGCACCGACGAGCGATACGGCGTCTGGGGAATCGCCTACCTCGAGGCCGTTCTTCGCGCGGCCGACGGAACTGTATCTGAGGAGGGGTCATGACTGCCATCGCCCTCACCGGAGGCATTGGTGAGGCGCTTAGTCACTTCGCTGCGGTCGGCGCCGCCGCCATCGCTCGGCAGGCGGGGTATGCCGCGTATTTCCACTGGTCGGACGAGTCTGTCCCCGTTGTCATGCTCGACATCGACCTCGACATCGAGGGCCTCGCCACGGTCGTGCGAGAACATGCCCGGGAGCACTCCTCGGAGGACTCGTGGGCCGCGCGGACTGCGTCCGGTGGACCTCGTGATGGTTCTGGTCTATTCAGCGTTCGGGCCAAAGGCGTTGGAACGGATGAGTGGACAGCCTATGGGGAGCAGCGTCGACGGTCACGCCGGGCGTTGGTTGGCGTGGGACTCGACGAACGTCTCGTGACGGCCCTCGGGGAGCCGGCCTGGTGGCTTATTGATGCGCAGGGCCGGTCCCTTGACGACGGCGGCTCACGGTGGGAGATGAAGACACGCAATCGGGGTGAGGAGTTCTTCGTTCACCGATTCGTGCCGCTCGGACGTGCCGTTGCCCAGCGGGAGGTCGGCGACGTCGCTGCAGGCATGACAGGGCGTACCGTGATCGATGAGCTGGGCAGCGGCGCCACGTCTCGCACCGCCACCGGCTTGCGGACGCCGGGCCCAACGGATTCGGCGGTCGCCTGGTGCGCTCTGTGGGGCCTGCATGTGATGCCGACGATTGCGCGCCGGACGACTGTCAGTCAGTCGGCGTGCGTGTGGCCGCGCCAGGGGGTTCATCCCCGTATGGCCGTGCTGCCGGTGTTCACCGAGCCGGTGTCACCGAGACGGTATGGGGAGATCTGCGCGAGCGTCTCTCTTGATCGGGCCGGGGTTCGAGCGGGTGGCCAGTCGGATCCCATCACCGAACTTCGGGCAGACGTGGCACGCAAGTGGCTCGCCGAGCAGGGGGTTCGTGCGTTGGTCCGATTCGAGGTCAAGAAGGGCGGCAGCTCGAGCGCACCTGAGAGGCAGATCCTCGCCGGTGAACTGGAGGTCCTGAATGGACGCGATTAGTCCCGAGCCGCTTCCGATCAGCCTCGTGGCGCACACGGTGTTCTGCGAACGGCGGGCGTGGCTCGAGGCGTCCGGCGAACGGGTGGACAGCGTCGCGATCGAACAGGGGACGGCCGATCACACGTCCGTCGACCGGCGCGCTGACGAACGGATGAACCTCCGCAAGTCAATCGATCTCTACCACGATGGTCTTGGGATCATCGGCAAGTGCGACGCGATCAAGGTCGACGGCGATGAGGTCGATCTGATCGAGTTCAAGTCGTCGCCACTGCGGCGGCGAGCCGAAGTGACCGATGCTCAGCGGGTGCAATTGGCCCTGCAGCGGCTATGCCTTGAGCGGGCCGGGTTGGTCGTTCGATCGCAGGCGGTGCACTTCACGACACAGCGACGGACCGTGGCCGTTGACCTGGCCGATTCGGATTTTGCGGAGGCGATCGACTTCGTTCGACGGACACGGACTCTGGTCGAGGCGCGAAGACCTCCTGCACCGTTAGTCGACGATCGTCGGTGCGGTGCCTGCTCACATGTCTCGGTGTGTCTGCCGGACGAGGCGCGCGAGAAGCGCGCGGCACGACGCATCGGCGTGCGCGACCCCAACGGCGAGGTGCTCCACGTCACTCATCCGGGTGCTCGGGTCGCTCTCCGTGCTGGCCGTGCGGTGATCACCGCTCTGGGCGAGGAGATCGGGTCGATCCCGATCGAACGCGTCGATGCCCTGGTCCTGTACGGCAACGTTGACGCGTCTTCGGCGCTCATCCGGGAGTTGATGTTCCACCGTAAGCAGGTGCTTTGGACGTCCTGGTCCGGACGGCTGGTCGGGTACGCCCGTTCGGCCTGGTCGCCGAATGGCCAGGCGAGGGTCGAACAGCACACCGCATCCCGCGATGGGCGTCTCGATATGGCGCGCGAACTCGTTGCGTCGAAGATCGCGAATCAGGCGACGCAACTCAGGCGCAATGCGCGAGGTGACGGGGCAGCGACCGCCGGCGCGATTCGACAACTGGCGCGGGAGTGCTGCGCCGCCCACGACATCCGGCAAATCTTCGGCTTTGAGGGTGACGCCGCCGCGCTCTACTTCGGCAAGTTCGACCAACTGCTCGCTTCGCCGCAGGGCGACTGGTGCCGCTCCGGATGGCCAGGGCGACAGGGGAGGGGAGCGGGAGATCCGCTCAACGTCGCCCTCAACTATCTGTATGGCGTTCTCCTTGGAGACGTCATCCGCGGGGTCGTGGCGGCCGGGCTCGACCCGCATGCGGGCTTCGTCCACTCGAGTGGGCGAAACAAGCCGGCTTTGGCGCTTGATCTCATGGAGCAGTTCCGCCCGGTCGTCGCCGACTCGGTCGCAGTTTCCGCCATCAACAATGGTGAGTTCACAGCCACCATGGTGCTCGACGACACTCGCCTCCGGGACACTGGGCGCCGCGCGCTGCTGGCGGCCTACGAACGTAGGGTCAGGACGGAATTTACCCACCCGACGTATGGATACAAGGTCACGTGGCGTCGCGCAATTGAGATCCAAGCCCGGATGATTTTGGGCGTCCTCGATGGAAGCTGCGATCGTTACGTCGGGGTTCGAGTCCGGTGACTCGCGCGGACCGCCGAAGGATCTTGGTGTGCTATGACGTGGCCGATGACCGGAGGCGAACCCGCCTCGCGAAGACGCTCGAGTCGTTTGGTGATCGGGTGCAGTACAGCGTATTCGTCGTCGACGGAACCCCTGCCGCACTGAACCGGATGAAGCGCGCCGTGGAAAACGTCGCCGATCTGAGTCACGATTCTGTCCTGTTCTGTGATCTCGGCAGCGTGGCCACAGTTGAGCCGTCGCGGTTTGTCTACCTGGGCCGACCGAAGTCGATCACCGGCCCGGAGTCGTTCATCCTCTGACTGCGAGGGGTCTCGGGACCCGCCCGCTGGCCCGGGAGCGCTCGCTCATCGTCCGCCCTAGTCGGAGCCCTGTTGACTTGCGGGTTGCGTGCGTAGCCGATCGCCGTAGGCCACAGGACGACGGACCGCTCGCGTCGCCCGACAACCACCCTTGTCGGGCGCGTATTCTGGTGCTGGCAGTCGCTGGCCCTCCGGGGTCAGCCCTTCGTTGAGGCGCCGATGACGAGGCAGATCGGGCACTCCTGGCGATAGGTCGCTGGCCCTCCGGGGTCAGCCCTTCGTTGAGGCCAATTCACGGTCATCCTTCCGCGAATCGGCACACAACGTCGCTGGCCCTCCGGGGTCAGCCCTTCGTTGAGGCCAGGCGATCTGCCCCGGGTGCCGCTGGCACCGCATGTCGCTG
>JAANMX010002246.1_pt1 | contig 19771 bp, 14 predicted proteins | sample 7279681 | NCBI WGS metagenome assembly JAANMX01 (sample SAMN14094542, study PRJNA606508) | bioreactor metagenome | isolation source: A lab-scale SPAN reactor treating ammonium-rich wastewater day 351 | place: Ireland: Galway | collected 2018-01-01
CACCATCACCGGATACGGATTGACACATAGATCAATTGAGCGAAGAGGTCGGTCCCTTTTTGCGCGGGCGGCGGACGCGTCGTGCCTCTATCGCGATGGATCAAGGTGCCTTGCATTTTGCGATGAAGGCTACGATGTTGTCGAGGGCTTTCTGGGCCTTGTCGGTGTCGGGCGGGACGCGGTTTTCGGCGGGCACGCCGTCGTGGACCCAGTTTGAGGCTTCCGTCATTCCGGCATCGATCTCGGCGATCAGTTCGTCGGTGATCTCGAGGTATTTAAGTTTCTTGGTCTGGATCTCCGGCGAATAACGTTCGATCACGCCCTTGAGCAGGCGTTCTTCCACTGCGCGTTCCCAAGTCTGTCGAAGCTTCATGAACCATCGTTCGACGGCGTATTGATATTCGTTGGGGTCCCCCTCTTTTTCGATCTTCCGCAATCGGACCAGTTGATCCTTGAGTACACCGACGCGGGCGTTTACCGACTTCGCCGTCCAGGGAAGATCGGGCATTACCTTTCCGGTCGCCGAACTCGTTCGCCAGATGTAATTCTCAGAAACCTGAACCGATTCACGCTTGGTGATGTGCAGCAAATGCACCAGCATCGCGATGTCGTGTGTGAAGACGATCACCTGCTTCGACTTGGCAAGCTCTGCAAGTCGCTCGGCTATAAGCTCGCGTCGTTCGTGGTCCTGAGACGAGCACGGGTCGTCGAAGATGAGGCCGCGGCATTGGGGGTTGAGTTGGGCCTCGGTGATGAAGTCGGCGATGGAGATGGCCCGCTGTTCGCCCTCGCTGAGAACCTTGCCGGCGGTCTCGTTGGCGATCTTCAGTTTGCGAAGGGTGGCACCGCGCTGGTTGCGCTGCGCCAGTTTGATGAAATGCGGGGCGTCCAACCGCTTGCACTCCGAGGCGAACATGTCGACGTATTCCTGCGTGATGTGTTCGTCGTAAAGCTGCCCCTGGATCGTGGTGATCTTGGCAGTGCTCAGCTTGCCATGCAAACCCCGAGCCCTGGCCGTCCATTTCGCAGTCTCGACGAAGGCTTCCACTTTGTCGCGTATGTTGGCCAGGATCCTGCGATCGTTATGGAGATCGATCTCCGCTTCGAGCCTTGCGGTCTCTTCCGATGGGTTCGAGACGATCAGGGCCGCTTTTTCATCGTCGAGGTTCTTACCGCAATCGTCGAATTCCGCGACCTCGGCATCGAGCGATGCGGGAAGCTTCGCCGCAGCGATCCCGTCGATCGCCGCGAGGGCCACGGCGCGTGTTTCGGCGTACGTCTTTACAAGACCCATCCAACGTTCCGTCAGTTCCGGATCGAATTTGTTGACCGTTTTGAATACGTCGTATTCAATGTCAAACGTTAGCGGGGGCAATTCATCGATCTTCTTGCGAATCTTCGCGAGTGCATCCTTCGCTTTGGCCAGCTCAGTTTCGGCTGTGCTCTTCAGCAGATTCCAGTAAGCATCGATCAGTATGGTCTCTTTGTCGCCGAGCGGCTGCAGACAGAAAAGGCAATTGTCCTGATCGATCGGGTATGTTTCACCGCGGCGGCCCGCAGCGATCGTCTTGGCATATACCCGGCCCGCCTTGATGAATGCCCGCCACGAATCGGAACCGACCTCGGCGATCTGGTACCGATCAAGGCTCTCGACCCCTTCCGCTTTCGCGATCTCCTCGAACGTACTCACGGCCTCGATCGCCGCTCGCGCCTCTTCAAGCTTTTCCGCCCGCAGTGGTTCAAAGGCTGCCGTCACCGCATCGCAGAATTTGTCTAGTTGGTTGCGAGCCGCAATGATCGCTCTCACCTGCTCGGCCCTGTCTTTGGTTCTAAGTTCCGCAAGTCGCGTGGTCTTTTCAAGCAGTTCCGCCTCGTCCTTTTCGGTCATCGTCGCGAGCTTTTCGACCTCTTTTAAGTCGGTCTCGGCGCCGAGAGTCTCGATAAGGGAGCGGACAGGATTATCATTCTGAAACAGGTCGAGAAAACCGTGCGGGGCCGACTTATTGTGAATCTCGGCTTCGAGCCGGGCTTTGACCGCGCCGTGCGCGGCCATCAGCTTTTCGAAAAAATCGAACCCGCTAGGCGTGAACGAAAGGCTGTTCTCCTTCTCGAGGTGTGCCGAAACGCTTTTCGTATCGAAGACGCAGTACTGCGAAAACTCCGACCGGTCCTTATCCGTCGGGAAGACGAGGTCGTACGGATCTTCGGTCCGCTGGTAAGTGATATGGCACTCGGGCGGGCCGCCGTTTCCGTTGGAGCCGAATACGTCAGGCAAGATCACTTTGTCGCCTCGCGAAGGAAACGCATTGTTGAGCAGCCGCACGTATCCCGACTTGCCCGAACCGTTTTTGCCGTAAACGACGGTCAGGTTCGGGCCGACCTTTATGGTCTGTTCGAGGGCGAGGGCGTTGACGTTCGCGATGTTCTTGATCGCTACAAGCTTCAGAGTAACGTCGGGGTCCTCTTCGGCCGCGGCCGCGCCGTTGAACGCGATGGCGGGGCGGTCGGCGACGGGGGCGAGCCCCTCGTCTTGTTTGAAGTACTCGTACGCTTGGGCGACCAGGGCGTCGTCCACCGCGGCACCTTCAAGAATGCCGTCCCCAAGATACTGAAGCCAATACGGCTGGGCTTGCAACCATTCGATGATCTGATTTTTCAGTTTCTGGTTGGACATATTTCGACTCGCGACCCAATTGCAAACGCACCGTGTGCCGGTGCAACACCTGTCACCTGCGAAACCCACATTCAATGGTCGGGGGTGATGACAAGCCGTCCGCGGGGGGGAGACCGGGATTGAGGACTGGTGATTCGGGCACACGTATTATACACGAACCGGCGACTGTGGGTATACGTTTGCAGTGGACTTCTTCAGCCGGGGAACGAGGGACTAGCTCGGCGTTGGCGTCTTTTTGGTTCTAGTTTTCGTTGGAATGATCAGCTACTAGTTATGAAATAGACGCCGTGGCCGTCGATCGCCAATTCAACTTCAACCTGCTGCGCGACGGGACGACACATTGTGCGTGGGCCTTAGCGGTCTCCCCAGGACGGCGCTCAGCGGATCGCGCGATAGAATCGCCGGGGGAAGGGTGAAGGGCGTGCGGTGGACATCATCACGGGTCTCTCCAGATCCGACAGCACATCGACTTCTTTCCCTCATCATCAAAGCGATCAACTACCGCTCCTTCGATCGCAATTACTGGATGTAGAAACGTGCGAGCATCTCAACCGTTGGCGCGGATCGTGTCCCAATCAAGTCCGTAGCGTTTGAGGAAAAGGTTCAACAGTGAATTGTAGTTCGTCGCCGAATTGTTCGACCGTGAGGCCCCGTAAAGCGTCCGCCCCGCCTCCGCCCTAGTGCGCGAATTCAAACATGTCTCGATCACCGTCTCAATCTGCACCAACGCGATCCGGTCCAGCTCCGCCATTCTTTCCGCTCCGAGCACCTTTCGCGTCAGCGGGAACCGTTCGCGTTCCGCGGCGGAATCGCTCCACTTTTTCCTAAGGTGTTCGATCTCCCTGTCCACACACGCGATCGTTATCCTCCCTCCGTCCGCGTAAGCGGCCATCCGCACGACCGAGGCCTTCAGGTCGCGAAAGTTGTTGTTCCACGTCGCCGCGGGCGAGGTCGCGAACTCGAGGTACTTCCTTCGGGCCTCCTTGCTCATCGTCACGTTGATATTGTTTACACCCTGGAAATCTTCAAGCTCGCGATCAAGATTCGGTTCGATGTCCTCCGGGCGATCCTTCAGGTCCAAAAGATGAAAGGGAAAGGAATCGATCCTCGCCAGCAGATCCTCACGAAACTCCCCCGCCGCCACCTTCCCCCTCAGGTCCGAATTGGTCCCCGCGATCAAGTAGAAATCCACCTTCTGCGATTTTGTGTCACCGAGCTTTCTAACCTCCTTGTCTTCCAGAACCGTAAGCAGCATCTTCTGCACCTCCGGGTCCAGTTCTCCGATCTCGTCAAGGAAAAGCGTCCCGCCGTCGGCCGATTCAATTAACCCAATGCGATCGACCTTAGCATCCGTGAACGATCCTTTCGCGTGCCCGAACAACTCGGACTTAACGATGTCGCCACGCAATGTCGCACAGTTTACGTGTATGAATCGTCCCTTCGCCCGGTTCTTTTGCACCCGAAGTTCATGTATGCGCTTCGCTAAACTCGTCTTACCGACACCCGTGCTGCCGGTTAGCAGGATCGGATAATTGAAGTTTGACGAGACGTGCAGGATATCGTCGACCATCTTTTCCACTTTTGAATTAGCCGTCGAAATGTGACCTTTCAGCAGGGCGATGTCATCGTCCTTTTCTTTACGGAATCGCTGCGCCAGTCGGTTATAGCGTTCTAGCTCGAGATCGATCACGAAATAGCTCCCCTTGCCGTTCACGAAGGACGACTGGATCAGCTTCGCCGGCGCATAACGGGCCTCCGCCAGCATGAACAGACAGATCTGCATAACGTGCGTACCCGTACTGATGTTCAGGAAGTACGACTCCCGTTCCGGATCGAATTCGTAAGACGTCATGAGGTCGAAGAAAGCCGCATAGACCGTTTCGAAATCCCAGGGCTTCTTCTGCAGATCGATCTCATGCAGCCGCACCTTCGTCTCCGATCGGGCCTCTATGTCCTCCGCCACCTGCACGGCTAGCGCCTTGTGAGTCTTCTGATAGATAAGCTCATACCGCGCGACCGGGAAACCCTCATGCATGCACAACCCCACCGTCGGCCGCCACTCCTCCCAACGATCCGCTTCAACCTCTGCCGCATCCTTATCCGGCCCCAGGCACCCCAGCACTACGATCTCTTTTTCCATTGTGTGACTATCGAGAAATATAATTGTTATAGCATTAAATAGAAACCAAACCTTCGCCATTCGATGGACGATCCCAATAAATCCCGCAAATACAGTAGTTAACCTAACAAACGTCCTTTGGCACGTCCCTCGCACTAACTAATGTTGACAGTCGGGACGAAGTTCCTTCAAACCGGCCGTCGGCGACAAATATTTGAACAAGGAGTAAGGAAAACCTTTATGCATAAAGACGAAAATGGGGAACTCAATTCCGAAGAAGTGATCGACGTGGAGGCCTCGGCGAAGGCGGGGAAACCGGTCCCGCCGGGGAGCAAATATCGCATCCGCGTCGACAAGGACAATTTCACGGTGGACCGGTCGACGATGACCGGGGCGGAGATACTCGGGCTCGTCAAAAAGACCCCCGCGACGCACAACCTGTACCAGCACGTGCACGGCGGGCAGACGAAACTGATCGGGGCGGGGGAGTCGGTGGATTTCACGGAACCCGGCGTGGAGCGGTTCACGACGATGAAGATCGCGAACCAGGAAGGGGAGGAGCGCGCCGCACGGCGCTCCTTCGCGCTTCAGCCCGCTGACGTTGAGTTCCTCGACCGCACGTTCCGGTTGTGGGAAGCGGTCGTAGATGGAAAGAAGCAGTGGGTGATCGCTGAAGGGTTCAAATTGCCGGCCGGGTACAACGTGGCGGAGGCGAGCATCGCGTTGCGGATCGCCCCGACCTACCCGGACGTGCAGATCGACATGGCGTACTTTTCACCGGCCCTTACCCGGGCGGACGGGCGGCCGATGAACAATCTCACGCAATTGAAGATCGACGGGAAAGAGTGGCAGCAGTGGTCTCGGCACAGGGCGGCCGGCGACTGGCGCCCGGATGTCGACAACATCGAGACCCACCTGCTTTACGTGACCGCATTCCTCGAGGGGGAACTGAAAAAATGAACAAGTACTCTCTCAGGATCTCCGGCCGCCATCACGATCAGCTCCGGCGGCATCTGTTCCCCGGCGACGGGCTGGAGGCGGTCGCGTTCGCTCTGTGCGGTCGGAACCGCACGGATGAAGAACACATCTTCACCGTTCACAAGGTCGTCCCCGTGGCGTATGCGGATTGCGATCGCACACCGATCTCCGTAACGTGGCCGACCGAGGCCCTCGCCGCCATCCTCGACGACGCCCGCCGACAAGGCCTCGCGGTGATGAAGTTCCACTCTCACCCCGAGTTCTTCGAGCGGTTCTCCAAGCTCGACGACGAGTCCGACGCGGAAACGTTCGCGTCGGTGTCCGCCTGGCTGGATGACGGTGAACCACACGGAAGTGCGGTCATGCTGCCGGACGGCCGGGTCTTCGGGCGGGCAATGACGGAGGGAGGCGAACAGGCTTTCTCGAGCGTGACGGTAGCGGGAGACAAGCTATCGTTTTGGTATCAGCCGGGTGACTGCGATCCAGATTTCGATGGAAAGCTGGCCGCACAGCTGCAGCTCTTCGGATCCGGCACGACGGCCCGGTTGCGGCGGCTTCGGATCGGCGTGGTCGGGTGCTCCGGCACGGGCAGCTTCGTGGTGGAGCTGCTCGGTCGGCTGGCGGTCGGCGAGCTGGTGCTGATCGACGACGATCGCGTCGAGGACCGCAACCTAAACCGCATCGTCAACGCGGGCGAAAGGCACGTTGGCGAATACAAAGTGGACGTGCTCAAGCGGGCCGTCGAGGCGATGGGGCTCGGAACTAAAGTGGACGCGATTCCTCGCAATCTATACGATCCGGTCTGCGTGAAAAAGATAGCTCACTGCGATGTCGTGTTCGGCTGCATGGACACCGCCGAGGGCCGACACCTGTTGAACCGAATCGCGGCGTTTTACGTTCAGCCGTATTTCGACCTCGGCGTGCACCTGTTGGCGGACGGCGAGGGCGGGATCGACGAGGCGAGCGGGGTGGTGCACTACCTTCAGCCGGGCGGCTCGAGCCTGTTTGGGCGCCGTGCCTACACGCTGGAGGAGGTTCGGGCGGAGGGGCTCCGACGCACGGACCCGGAAGCATTCCAGGCGGAGCGGAAGGCCGGCTACATCGAGGGGGCGGACGAGAAATCGCCGCCGGTGGCGAGCCTGAACTGCACGATCGCCGGGATCGCGGTGAACGAGTTCCTCTCCCGCCTGCACCCATTCCGGTCGTGCGACCCGCGGGATTGCGACGTCGTCCGGTTCAACTTCATGGAGACGTTGACAACGAAGGAGAGTGCACCGGAGGAGTGTCCGCTGCTGGCGCCCCACGTGGGGCGCGGCGACGTTGAGCCATTGCTCGGATGGTCGTCGCTGAGCATGCGGGAGGTGGAGCCGTGATGCTGCTGAATTTGATCCGGCGATTATTTGGCAGGTTGTGGACCCGCAAGCCCTACCCTCTGCGGACCGTGCTCGCTGACAAGATCCCTGACGACATCGATCCGGGATCGATCTATCTGCTCGGCACCACCGGCCGGCCATGGGCCGCCGCCTTCGCGTGCCCATGTGGGTGCCGCGAGCTTATCGAACTGAACCTGCTGCCGGAGGGGAACCCGAGCTGGCGGGCCGCGGTGCATAAAGACGGCACCGCCTCCCTGCACCCCTCCGTCTGGCGGACCATCGGCTGCCAGAGCCATTTCTGGATACTACGCGGCAGGATCGTTCGGGTCGGGGACTTGACTGATGATTGATCGGCACCCTTGGGTACGCCGAGAAACGGGTTCTCCGCACGAGGGAACGGTTCACCGCAAAGTGAAACGGTTTCGCGGTCCGGTTCAACCACTCACGGAACCGTGAAATGCTTGCGTGGATCGGCGAAACGGTTTTGCGGATCGAAGGCGGGTCATTTGTTTAGCAGCCGATCGTGATCGCGCGTTCGAGGTCTTTGACAAGGTCGTCCACACGTCGTCCTCGATGCCAACGGACCGGCGGAATAGACCGGGCGTGGGAGCGAGCCGGCCGCGAAGCTCTACGGGTAACAGGGAAGGATCGCGTTTTCGAAGAGCAAATTCAGTGCACCGCTGATGTCCGCGGAGTCCTCCACGATGAGAATCATCTTCGGCGTAGAGGGGCTAAATCGCCGGTCAATTGTTGCAGAATTCTTGAGCGATGTAATGTGGCCCAATTGGCCAGTAAAAGTTATCGGCATCGCGCCCCGTCAATGACATTGCTCCAACCTGCTAGTCAGGAATAATGTATTCCGATCAAACGATGCACTCCGCCCATAGGAGTTATTGCGAATCGTCAGTGTCGGACGCGGGTGCCGCGGAACAGGGGTTTAGCGTGGTAAAATCGGCGACTGAACCGCTGAATATATCCAAAAACAATAGCACAAACAGGCAAAAGTTACGAGGATAGGAATCTCGAGGGTCGGCAGATAGGAGCCCGAATTTGGCACCTACGGTTCATCTAAAATCGCCCAACGCCGTGAAGGAGGACCAGAAGTATGGCTCATGAAAACCTTGCTGCTTATTTTGAATCAAAGACAGTGCTGCTTTTTGCATGGCCTTTGATGTAGATTGTGTTTTAAGGTACTCAGCGTAGAACGCGACGGCGAAAAAGTTGGTCGATTTGTCAGTTGCCTCCCACTGCGATGCGATGATCGTCGTGCTACCCGAACCGAGCATCGCCCAAGGGACGCTGATGAGGCCTTCGCCGTTGTGGACTTTGCTGGTGTCGCACGAGGCGAGGAACGCCAGGCTGCCGGGTTTCAGGCGGAGCGCGAGTAGATCGTTGACCGTGACTTTCCCTGAATCGCCAGGTCCCGGAGCGAAGGCGAGAAAGGAGGAAAGTGGATCTTCGCTGTCGAGTTGGGCGTGCATCGAAAAATGGAGTATATCTGCGCCGGCTGCGGACCTCATGAAGGTCTTCCTCGTGGAGCGAATTACAGGAGCGGTTCCGAATAATCCCCCGATGCTTTTCGCTTCGTCGTTTACATGGGCGAGTCGCTGATTGTTGAAGGTGTCATTTGCAAAGATCGCAATTGTCTTTCTGCGAGGTGGCTCCGACGAGAGGCTTTGCTTTAGCAAATAGACCGAGGGCGAGTACGAGATGGTATTGGTTTCTATAAGGTATTTGCTCCCGTCCGGGCTTAGGGCTTGAAACGGGATACGCCACAGAAGCTTATCGGGCACGAACACTAAGTGACTCGATTTGAGCTTCAAAGGCTTGAGTAACAGATCGAAAAGTCGCTTGCCGTTGCTTTTGAAGAATATCCGGTCATTGATCTTTGATCGGGTTTCTTCAGCGAGTTGAGAAATTTGTTCTTCCCCGAGCCCCAGTTTCACGACCCGAAGGGCCTCACCGGGTTCGATGACGAAGGCCAGGAGGCTACCGGACGGGGTGAACTCGTATGAGATCACGGACGTGCCAGGCGGCAACTTTAATCCGACGGCCGAGAAATCCTGATCCAACTGGCTCTCAGTTCGTCGTTCGCTGACGATCTGCTTTTCTAGTTTGATGAGAGACTCCTCGCTAATCTTTCCATCAACAAATTCCTTTGAGGTCGAGAAGAGCTTCGTTCGACGAGACTTCGACAGGTCGGCACGGGGCTTGAGCCCCGATTCTTCGATCCGATCCCTTAGAATATTCGCTTTCAATTGCTCGGAATACTCAAAAGCTTTAATAGGGGCTTGCTCGGACTCGATCTCGGACAGCAACCGATAAATCGAATGATTGACCTCCATCATCCCGATCGAGAGGGACGGCGCATCGCTGTTGCGGAACGGCTCGAATGCCCCGAGTGCCTTGCTCGCGAATTCTCTCGCCGATCGCTCATCGCCCGATCGCCAAGAGCCCAATGCGAGTTTGTAATAGATGCCCGGCAGATCGTCACGGTAGTTTGCCTCCTCGGTCAATCGGCGTAGGGTTTCGGAATGGTTGATAAGCTCTTTCCAATTCTTATCCCGCTCCGCGATCGTGCTTTTCCAGTACGGAATGAGGAAGTCGGAACTCGCCTGCTCTTTCGCGAGCTTCGAGAAATACTCCTCCGAGAGCAACCGGTTACCCTTATAGTTCTCGACCAAAGCGCGTCCGAGAAAACGCCCAAAGCCAAATGCATTCCGCTTGTCAATCAGTTCGAGTTGCTGAAGATACTTTTGAGCCGCCGGAATGTCATTCTCGTATAGTGATCGGAGCAATAGGCTTGTTAGAAATTGTCCGGAGTGCTCGTCGACACCTGCTCGAAACGAAAGGCTCAGGCCCTTCAAATAGTGGTCGGTTGCCTTACGCGGTTGGCCCGTGGCATCGAGCATATTCGCGAGTTCCAGATGCGCCACGCGGTTCCTGTGCTCATATCCGACCCCTGATGAAGCCTCGATCAACTTCTCGGAGTAAGCGATGGCCTTCGCTTGATAGTGCTTTGCGCTCCAGGCAAGACTTAAGAAGCGCAGTGACTCCTGGTAAGTGGTAGTATGCCCGCCGGCTAAGGCCAGAGATTCCGCCTTTTCGAACCAGAGGATCGCCGAGAAATCGTGCCCGGCTGAAAACAATGTTCGTCCGACCTCAAGGTAGTAGCTCGCGAGCGTCGCAGAATCGTTCGGAGCAAGTGATAGAGCAAATTTAATGTTGTCTAAGGTTGGAGGGAATTCTTGTTTCCTTCGATAAACCGAGGCCTTGCAGAAATAGAGGTTGGCTGCGTCTCTAGGAGAGTTTTCCCTCAGGGTCCGATCGGGTGCGATTCGATCGACCGATTCAATGGCGGCATCGAATCTTCCCAATTGGATGTATGTCCGGCATAGATACGAAGAAGCCTGAGCAGCTTCGACGATACGCCTCGCTTTCATCAGGCGTTCTACTTCCGAAGGACCGCGAGCAGCTATCTGGTCGAATAGACCCTGCGCGTAGAGTCTCGCAATACTCTCCGGGTTGCGCTGCGCGTCCGCCGTAACCGAGATGAGGACCAGAATGAGCGCGAACGTTACGGTTCGCTTCAATCTAGTCCTCAAATTCGGGTTATTATCCATTGATCGCTCCTAACTTGCAGGTGGTCGGCAATTGCCACCGCCGTCATCATCGCCGCCGTCGGCTCCATTGTTCGGACGACAGTCGGAACACTGACGTACGGGGCAGTGATCATCCGCACCGAAAAACGAGAGTAGTTGTCCCACCGCATACGAGGCGAAGCTCACGGGCAGGACCGCGACCGAAACAATGCTGCTTGCAGCGAAAATGTTTCCCGCGAGCGTTACAATCAAGGCCGCAGCCACAAATAGGGTTTTGAGTCGTTTCATTTTTGTTTCCTCCCAATATGGGTCTTTAGAAATTCATACATCGCACCCGTGACGAAACGACCGGATACACCGTGCCCCGCCTGTGTCGCATATATGAACCAAACATCGGTACCCGCCTCTCGCAATTGAGATTTGAGGCCGAGAACGTCCCCTTCGGGGACCCTTGAGTCCAGCTTCCCCCTGGTCAGGAACAACGGTGTGCCTTTCCATCGCGACGCGCTGTTAAGCGGGGAAAGCTCGTCAAGCTTTTTCATTAATGCTTCATCGTTGGGATCTCCGTATTCATTTCTAGCGAATTCGTCGATCCAGCTTTGTTTCAGATAATTTCGGATTGATACAAGCGGATATTCCGCTATCACCGCGCGGATGCGGGAAGACTCTTTCAGTCCCGTCGCCAATGCTACGAACCCCCCGTAGCTCTCGCCCCGAACGATCACATTGTCTGGATCGAGATCAGGCTGCTTCGCAATCCAATCTAAGAGTGAGCTTATATCCCGGACGGCATCTTCTCTCTTGGGCCCGTTATCGGCATCCATGAATTCGCTGCCGAACCCTCGGGAGCCGCGAATGTTGGTATGAATGATCGAGAGTCCGAGAAAAGCTGCGAACCGGACGTCAAGTGAATTGAATGTGGGGCGATCAAGAACTTGCGGACCCCCGTGAATGAAGATCAAGACCGGAGTCTTGCGCTCCACCTTCGAGGGCTTAACGATGTATCCGGAGATCTCTTTACCGTCGAATGATTTCCAGCGAATGGTCTCAGGCGACCTTACTTTCCCGGCGAGTACTCCCGGCATACTGGACTCGGTCCAATTGGTCGTTTTCTTCGACCGTATATCAAATGATCTGATCAGTGCCGGCCGAGCGATGTTCTCGATGGTGAAGACCACCTCGCTGTCCGAAAGCCAGCGCGTATTCCAGACCACGTATGAACCATCCAAGAAATTGGTCGTTTCCGGTTTGATCCGTTCGTTCTTGATCTTGCCTACCCAGAGAGTGTCGATGCCATCGAATGCCTCCTGTACGAGGATCCGCTTCCCATCCGGTGACGGTTTAATATCGCCCAAGTGCCCCCGAACATTCTGCAGGCTCACGATTTTCTTTCGGTTGTTTCGAAGGTCGAACGAAAGGAGGCAGCTCTTGCCGCCACACTCGGGAGAATCTTCATTAAGTATCAACGCCTTCCCCGAAGCGAAGAACGCTTTCGTCGAGTTTCCCGACTCCGACAGCGGCGAAAGCGCTCCGGACTTGATCGAGTAATTGAAGATGTTCTGATTGCTTGCGGACTTCCAGTACTTGAGCAAAATGTTCCCGCGGTCTACGTCTATTACATTCCATAAACCTTTGAGATCGACCTGGAAGCAGGTGCTTCTATTCAGATCATGTTGGCAAAGTTTGGTCACCTTCGCTTCGTAATCGTTATGGGTGTAATAGATCGACTTGCCGTCTCGAGCCCAGATGAATGAGTCGACCGAGTCATCCTTGCCCGTGAAATTCGAAAGCTTCCGAAGGTCTTTCCCGTCCCACAGAAACAGCGCGTAATTATCCGCATCGTCTTTGTCGTTATTGAATGCGATCAGAGACGAGGTGGGGCTGACTCTTAAGGTATTAGGGGAGCGACCTTCGACGAGTAGGCTCGGCTTCTTCAACGGAGCTTCAACAGAATAAACGGCAGTCTTCTCATCGGTTACAAGCAATTTGCGAGCCTTGCGGTCCACGTCCCATATGAGATTGCTCTTTATCGCAGAGGGCTCATAGAACAAATGCTTCACGTCATCGTTCTTGATGCGCGGCACACCTTCGACCTGGAACGATGCCGGGACGGGAAAGTCGCCAGAAGGCTGGGCTGGCGTCAAACCTGCAAACACCCCGATAAGCGTCAAAGCTAGAAACGCAGTCTGCCCAAACTTGTTGATTCCACTCTTCATCTCGTTCCAACACATCGCATTTCAAATGATGTCCGCTGTTTTTCTATGGCTTCGGACCTAATAGGATCAGTTGTGCTTGTCCCGGGCTTCTTGAGCCCTTGCGGCGGGCCAACGATACGATTGCCGTTCGTCAACGTGATAACCAGTTTCCATCGGTATGTTTTCGCAGGTTCGAGAACGACGCTCGAACGATAGGAAGTCTGAGATTTCGATTCGAAATGATCGATCAGATTTTCATCAAGATCGGCGATGTAAATTTCATACGAAGCAGCACCCCTAACGGCATTCCATTTAAGGACGACCTCCTTTCCGTCTGAGACAGATTCAAGGTTGACCGTCGTCCTGTTCGAGCACGGATTCTCATTACCACGCGTTTCGACATTTCGAACGGTGGGCGCCGGAGATAAGGCTTTTTGTGTTCGTCCCTGACCCGATTTCTCGTTCTTCTTTGTGTTTACGGGCCCGCTACGACGATCCGGATCTTCTGGAGCCGGAGGATGATCCACCGGCGACGGCAACGTTTCGGTCCCCAGCGGAGGAACCGAATCCACATTCATGCCTACGTCACTATGGCCGCCTCTCGCCACGGTCGTCTCAGACGGAGCAAGTCGATCCCCGGCAACCAGGTAGAGCCCAATGATGAGCACGAAGATTAACCCCGCAAAGGCGGATGCTCTTGCGATCGGAAACGTCGAAAAGCGGGGGACAGCAAAGGCGCTCCGTGGACGTTGGGATTCGACCTGCAGCGAGTCTTCCAGGACGCAGTTCAAAAAATCGTGCGGTGTCGCCACCGGCAGTTTTGCCCGACATTCTTTACAAATGAGTAGGTGTCTGCCGATCTCCATCGAGCGAGACGCGTTCGCCCGGTAAATCGCGATATCAGAAGTTGATAGGTGATTCTGACTCATTTGTTCATCAACTCCTTCAGTCGTTTGTGAGAGTCGCACGAGCTTCTTCACCACTCCCGGGCTGAGCACAAGTGGCGTTCGCCGCCCTTCATTCAAACTCGCCATCTCCGCGATTTCCATATCAGTCGGTACACCTGAGCAGATGCCCCCCAACTGCATGCGACTCAGCGACCGAAAGCTCCTTAACGGCGAAACGCGAAATCTGACTGGTTGTTAAATAGTCTGACGCGTTCATTTTCGTATCGATCCTCCGAGCCTCACTCGGGCGTCGTGCCGGGCTTTCTTGATCGCCGCCGCGGTGCTCGCGGTTTGTGCAGCGATCTCCGCGTCCGTCATGGGCAGCCGGCCAAGGATGCTAATCCATTCAGCGGAGGTAACATCGAGCAGGTCCGCGAACTGCTCATCGGAGATCCCGATTTGCAGAAAATATATAATCAAGTCTTGCGAATGAAGCAGCAACGACTGACGCTGCCGCAGAGTGAGCTGGCAAATTGCTTGCCACACTTGCTTGATCAGTAAAGCAACTTCGATTTCTGTTTGTTTCTCGATCGAGGTCTGAGCGGCTTCGTTGACGGATTCCAGGGGTAAGCTTTCTGATCTTGTCGCGCGAGAAAAGTGCCGCTTCACCTCGTTGTAGGCGGTCCGAGCGGCAAAGGAATTCCACTCGCCCTCGGACATCTTCTCGCTCTTTTGTTGATGATTCAGTCGCCAGCGCCAGATCCTGCAGGCGATCTCCTGAACAAGATCGGCGGCTTGGGCGGGATCTCTCGCCGCTTGGCGGCGGGTCACTATTCGCTTGACGATTCGCAGGGACGCCAGAAAAGAATTTTCCGCCGCCGCATCTGCTTTTGGATCGCGCTTCGGATCCTGTCCATCATACCCGCCATGCTGCGGGAGTTCTTCTAGAAGAGATTCGATCATGCGGACTCTCTTGTCGAAGCAGGATTTCAGATCGGTTCAGGGAGTGAGTTCCCTGAGTTGGTCCTTTCCTACAAAGACGGCTGCGTATTACTGTCGTCGAGAACATTGCGCTGAAAGTTACCTCGGGTCTTGTGTTGGTTTGTTACAACTGGATTAGTGAGCTTCGCGGCTCCGGCCCGGTGATTCCGAATCGCCAAAGCCTTCGACCGCCACCTGTTCGCTTAGCATAAAATTTTGCATTAGCCCGAGAAAGCTAGTCAAATGTTTCGAGCTTCAACCGAAAACGCCGGCCTAGGCCCTTTAGCGCGTCACGACCCTGTCGACACATATCTTCTTGGTAAAACGGGAGCAAAACTCGTACCGTACGGCTTATTTGTGCCGTGCGACTATCGCTGATCGTCTTATCCTCGGTCAAGCGCGCCGAACTCCCGACCGAACCTAGCTGATTGACGTCACTGGTCTTGGTAAGTTTTTTGACCCGTTGGTGCAGAAACGCACTGAGGCCGGTTCATTTTTGCACCAAGCGGCATATCGGCGATCCAAGATCTGCCCAGCTTCTCTACCTCATGAATGTGAGGTCATTCCAGTTCTTTCCATGCCGCAAATTCGCTCGGTCGAACTTTGTATCTCGCGACGTTTCCGTCGTGCAGGCTGACCATCTCCGTTTCGATCGCGCGGAAAAGGTCCTCGCGGTCGCTCTCCGGGATGTCGTGCGCTTCGATAAGCTCACGGATCTTACTCACAACGTCCTTGCCCGGCACCCTATCGACGATGATCGATCTGACAATTTCGTGAATCGGTTCCCGGTACCTAAGTTTCAGAAGATTCGGCTCGCCCATCGACTGCTGGATCGCGGTGTACGCACGCGAGGAACGATCGTAAGCCCATAGGTAAAGGTCCCGGATCAGGCTGATATCGTTTTTCTCGTACACGGCGAGCAGGGCGCTCACGTAGGCCCCGTTGTCGACTTCCGTGAATGAGAGCGGCTTGAGGTTTTCGCGAATCAGGGGGATATTCGCTACAAGTCTTGCCGTCCGCTTGTTCACGTCCTCGAACGCCTGCAGGTAGGACAACTGCACGATCGAGAACAACGACTGCTCGAACGGGTCCGCGATGCCGTTCACCTTCTCCACGAACAGGTCGAAGCACTCCTGAAGCACTTGAGGGTTCTCGAGGGGAAGGTATGTCGTTCCGCTGATCCCTACGCGGATCGTGCGCACGCGACCCGAAGCCCTCGGGTCCCCCAAGAGGTTTTGGGACAAGAGTGCGTGGACGCTGCATATCTCGTGGGAGCTTATGCGGTGATCCTGAACCGAATCCACGATGTATTCGATGGCCGCTTTGTGGTTCAGGATCATCTGGGCTTCCGATGCGTCCTTCCCGGTCGCCGTTTCGCCCAGCTCGATCAACCGCTTGGTCTCGAGCAGGGAATACGTGTTCCCTTCAAGACGGCTCGAGTTCCAAGACAAATCGATCAGCAGCCGGTCCAATATGTCCCTGGCATAGGTGCCCGCGAGCCGCTCCACCGATTCCACGCGCCCGGCCGTCTGTAACCGATCGCGCTGATCGGCGGAAAGGTAGAAAGTTCGGTTCGGTTCGTAAGAGCGCAGGAATTCCTGATCGTATCCGACCGGCACGCGTTGTGCCGTGTCTTGTGAAACATAGCGGAGGAGGGCCTTGGACTCCGGTGAGAGATCTATACCTTTAAAGGAACCGTTCTCGTCCGGCTGAGTTCGCTCAAGGTCTGGGCTTTCGACTGATTTTCCTGGGGCACTGCCCTGATCGGCGAGGACGTACGCACGAGCGGGGCCGCTGCCTTTCGAAATTATCAGGTTGCGGTTTTCCAATGAACTCAACGCTCGCCGGATCGCTCTACGTCGGGTTTCGTCAAGTTGAGATATGCCTCTCGCACGCGCGATCGAGCGGACGCTGACCTGCGGCTCTAGGCTCAGCAATCTCAAAATAAAATCTTCGATCTCAACTTTCTTGGTCGGCACTGCTCTCCTTTTAGTAAATAGAATTTCTATTTACCTTGGTGATTATGCACAGGATCCAAGCTGAAAACAATCATTACTGGGACAGAAACTGTCCCAGTAGATGCCTGTAGGGACAGAATCTGTCCCATTATAAACCTAATGGGACATAGCCGGGACAATTAATGTCCCAGCAAAAACTTGATTCCGTCGATATTTTCTAGTATCGAGATCGACCCTCCGATCCAGTGAAGACCCTAACCCTGGGTAACTCCCGCGCGCCGAGCGGCCCCGCAGTCGCGTGTTCCAAAAAAGGACCATAGACCGCCACCGCAGTTCGATCACCGTTACCGGATCGTCCGCGCCAAATTGAAACAAAAAGCTGTCGGCAACCCAGATAACGCCTACGAGTTCTTGTCTATGGCATTCGATTCGAACACGCCGGACCGCGCCCGGAAGGCGGGATTTGAAAGAAACAGCTCAATGGACCAATCGACTAGTCCTGGACGTCGTCCACCCGCGAAACAAAAGTACAAGCGGCGGACAGGTCATGGCTCGGGCGGCCGTCGGGAACTCTCCGAAAGCGGTGACGACCAGAAGCAGGTGCCCGTCGGGCATATCGAAGACTAACAACGATCAGGAGAATTGCATCATGTCAGCAAACATTTCGCTTATCGGCAACCTCGGCAAGGAACCCGAAACAAAGATCACCGACAACGGGACGTTCATCGCGAACTTCTCGATCGCGTCGAACACATTCCGGAATACCGCGGAGGGACGCGTCGAGAAGACCGACTGGTTCCGCGTGACCGCGTTCGGGAAGCAGGCGGAAACGATCGCCCGCTACGTCCGCAAAGGCCACCGGCTTTACATACAGGGCCGGCTCACGTTCAACCCGTGGCTGGACAAGAACTCTTCGCCGCAGTCCGGCGCCGAGATCGTCCTGCAGGAATTCCAGTTCCTGACCGGCAAACAGGACGGTGACGGCGGAGCAGACGTCGTCGTTCCGCAGGCGGATATGCCGACGGAAGTCCAGCAAGCCGCGGCGTACTGATTCCCCCGATCTCAACCTGCCCTACCACCCGTCGACCACGGACCGCCGTCCCTCCGCCTGCACCCAGGCAACGAGGGCGGCGGTCCGCCCCTTCACGAGCTACCCATAGGTGCGAGGGACCATGAACCATCGGATCGAGCGGATGCGGCATATCTCGCGCGCGTACGTGCGGGCGAACCGCGACAAACTGTTCCTCTTCGGCGACAACCTGGAACGCCGCGGCTTTGGCGGGCAGGCCGCCGCGATGCGCGGGGAGCCCAACGCGGTCGGCATCCCGACCAAGAAGAAGCCGAGCTACGCAGGTGACGCCTTCTTTTCCGATGAAGAATTCGAGCTGAACGCGGTGGCGATCGATGAAGCGTTCGCCGAGGTAACGTCGGCCCTGACGGAAACGACCCGTGCGATCGTCATGCCCGAAGCCGGCCTTGGCACCGGACGCGCCGAACTCGCCAAACGAGCGCCGCGCACCTTCGCTCACTTGGAGGCTCGGTTGAAGTTGCTCGAAAGACTGTAGCTGCCTGACGCCCGCACGTGTTCCTCAAAGTGTCGCGACTCCAACTTGAAAGGGATTTTCGAGCCTGAATGAAAGTGATTTTCATTCGGGGCGTGGAAAGCGCTGGCCCCCAAACAACGAGCGTTTTCACCCGGTGCAATCCGGGGCAGATGAGGAAGTTATGGCCGAACAATTGAACATCGAACAGCTTAGAAAATTCACCCCGCAGAACGCGATTCTCGCTTTCTCGCCGGTCAACACCGGGTCGCCGATGCAGGACTGGTGCGCCCATCTCGGGAACTACCCGATGCGCCGCATGGAACTCGAGGAGTTCGCGATCCTCGGCGACGTCGTTGTACGGATCGCCGACGAACTCGAACCGGAGCCGGTCGATCGCGTCCGGATAATGTCGCTCGAATATGCCGTGCGGGTGCTCGGCGATGAGGAAAACGGACGCGAGTTCGTTCGCTGCGTGAAAGCGATCGCGAGCCCCGACGCGGGTCAGTTCGAGTACGAGCAGATCGCGGCGTATTACTACGGCGAGATCCGCAGGCGGAATGTGAGCGATGTGCTCAAGGAAATGGGAATTCTCGGGATGCAGCTCGAAGCCGTCGCCGCGACCATCCCGGACCGCGAGATCTCCTTCGAGGAGTTCGACCGCCCTGATCAGAAGCTGACGGTCGCCGACCAGCGGCGGGTGAAGGAAGCGGCAAAACTTCAGAAGCCGCTGCCTCCACGCGCGTCGATCTTCGACGATGAGATGAAGGCGGTCCTCGCGCGTGTCGGATGCCAAAAGGCGAGCCGCATGATCCACGACGAACTAGCCGCCTTCTACCTCGAAGACGGTGACAAATCCGTCGAGGAACTCGATCGCGACTTCCTCACATTCGAGAACCTGGACCAATACGACGAAAACGGGATCATCGGCCTCACGATGAACAGCGGTCAACGCTCCGTGGTGGTATTCGATCTCGATTGCGAGGTGGACGCGTCGTGCCTTCCGCCCGAGACCGGTCACCTGGCGTCCGAGGTGGGAAGGCTGTTCGTCGGCCACGCGATGGGCTCGAAGTCGGTCCAGAACGGACGCAGGATGATCGGTTGCGCCGGATCGCCGATGCCGTCGAATCACCCGTTCACCGATCAGGAGTTCGAGGAGTGGATGTCGCTGTCGCTCGACCGGATCTACGATCGCAGGGTTGTGCGTTCGGGACGTCGATTGTTCACCCTCGGGAAGGGTTCGGTCGTTGAATTAGCGGTCGAACAGGAGGTCAACCCCGAATACGAGGAGATGCAATACGCCGCCGCTGTGCTGAGGCTACTGTGGCGACGTCAGTACGCGGACTTCCACCTGCGCAGCCTCCGTCGCGAAACCTATCAGGACGCGTACCTCGCCCTCCGCGAAACCTCCGACACGGCGGACGTGGCGGCGATCAAGAAGCGGATTGCGGAAGTCAATTCCG
>JAANMX010002248.1_pt1 | contig 19765 bp, 32 predicted proteins | sample 7279681 | NCBI WGS metagenome assembly JAANMX01 (sample SAMN14094542, study PRJNA606508) | bioreactor metagenome | isolation source: A lab-scale SPAN reactor treating ammonium-rich wastewater day 351 | place: Ireland: Galway | collected 2018-01-01
GGTACATGGGTGGCCTCCTTCAGGAAACCTCCCATCTCGCGAGAAGGGATCTACCCTCATTATAGGATCGATACCAAATTGTCAGAAACGACCTAGGGCAAAGACCCTACTCGACGCCCCACCGAATTCAAGACTCAGCCGGGAGATGGCTGCGTCTTCGTCACGTTGAAACGCACGACGCAGAAGTAGGAACCCGACAAGACGCTATTCGCCGGGCACGGCAGTCCCGTGTGGACTTGTAAGCTGAGGAGTAAGTTGACTACTTCGATGCCCCTCCCCTCGTCACCTTGATCCACTCGACTTCCAGCTTGAACGCCCCTGCCTTCTTGTCGCCCAGCAGGAAACCGAGGCCATTGACCTCATGCGGGTCCACCGGCCCGGCATCACGCACGGGTCTGCCGAAGCTGGTTGCCACGAACTTGTCGAGCGCTAGCTCGACCTCGATCCACTCGCCCTTCTTGGTCTGCACCGTGGCCCGGTACGAGAAGGCGACCAGCGGCCTGGGAACGTGCAGGTTCATCGAGTATTCCCGGCCATCACCACGAACCCGCACCACCAGGGCATCGCCTTTCGCCAGGCCGAGTTTCTTCGCCTTTGCCCGCACCGAGGCGAAGCCGCCGTTGTTCTCCAGCGACAACGTGCCGTAGAACTCCAGGGTCTTCTTGTCGGTGATCTTGAACTTGCCCTCGGAGATGCCGCCCATCACGCCGTCGTTGATGGTCTGCCACTCCTTGGCGGCGTCGGCCCCGGCGAAGTCGAAAAGGACTTTCGGTGTGTCATCTGCCATGAGAGACGATCCAAGGACAAGGAGCAGTAACGCCGATGCGCTGACAAGACGGGTATATCTCATCATTTTACACCCCCCGACTGCGGTTGCCTGATCGACCATTCCATTCATAGTCGCACCCTTGTCACGGTCAAACTCCCGCACCTACCGCCCGGCACATCGCCGCCGCTGACTCCCGACCGAACCGCTTCTGCACCCGCCGCATCCAGGGGTAGCCGAGCCTTGCCAGGAAATGCCGGGGCCGGGAGAAGGCCAGGATGTCGTACCACACGCTCCCCTCGTGTCGGTCCCACTCGACCAGGAACCGCTCCTCGCCACTGCCCGGATGGTCTGGCAGCGTGCCGTAGGCAAAGCCGAAGCGCTTCACCGGCCCGTCGTCATCCACCACGGCGACGATGCGACAGGCGTTGAGCCACCACAGGCCGATGGACCGGGCCAGGATCGCCACCACCTGACCTTCCTTGATCGGCGTGTCCTCTGGACATGCCTCCACCCAGCCGAGCCGGAACTGCTGCCAGCGCTCCAGGGCATCCTTGGCGGCGGCGAAGACCTTCTCTCCGTCGCCCAGTTTGATGCGGGTGTGGTCCACGACGTAGCCGGCGGGTGGACTTGTGGCGGTTGCCCCGACCGCCGAGTAGGTGAGAGCGAGCCGGGACTGCGCCGCCAGGAACTCCCGGATCACTTCCGCCGCCGGCCTGCGCAAGAACAGCATCGACGCCCCTCGAACACCACCCACTGCTATTCTTAGAACCGGCAGGCCGTAAAATGCACAACACGAAGCGGTTTCGCCCCGTGGAATGAGGGCCGATGGCGAACATGGACGATGAGAACCGGCCCTTGATCTTGCTCACCGGCGGCAGCGGCTACGTCGGCGGGAGGCTGATCCCGCTACTGGAAAAGCAAGCGGTGAGGCTGCGGTGTCTGGCCCGCAGCCCGGAGAAGATGCGGTCCCGTGTCCGGCCCGGCACCGAGATCGTCCAGGGCGACGTGCTGGACCCGGCCTCGCTGGACCGTGCCTTGCAGGATGTCTACACGGCCTACTACCTCGTCCACCTGATGTCCGGCTCCAGGGACTTCGAGAAGGAGGACCGCCAGGCGGCGCTGAACTTCGCCGGGGCCGCAAAGAAGGCCGGGGTGCGGCGGATCATCTACCTGGGCGGGCTGGGCGACGACGCCGACCCGAAGTTGTCGCCCCACTTGCGCAGCCGCCACGAGGTCGGCAGGATTCTGCGGGAGTCCGGGGTGGAAACCGTCGAGTTCCGGGCGTCCCTGGTGATCGGCACGGGCAGCTTGTCCTTCGATCTGGTGAAGTCGTTGACCGACCGGCTGCCGGTCATGCTCTGCCCCCGCTGGCTCTCGACGCCCACGCAGCCCATCGCCGTGGACGACGTGCTGGCCTACCTGCTGGCGGCGAAGGACTTGCCGCCCGGCCAGAGCCGCATCTTCGAGGTCGGCAGCCCGGACGTGACGACCTACGGCGGCATGATCCGGGAATACGCCCGGCAGAAAGGGTTGCGGCGCTGGCTGATCTCGGTGCCCGTGCTGACGCCCTACCTGTCCAGCCTGTGGCTGGCGCTGGTGACGCCGACCGCCTTCGAGGTCGGGAGGCACCTGATCGAAGGGCTGAAGAACCCCACCGTGGTCCGGGACAGGACCGCCCTGGACGTATTTCTGTCGATCCAGCCGATGGGGCTTCGGGAAGCGATCCAGAAGGCGCTCACCAGTTCATCGCCGTGATCGACAGTTGCAGCACCGTGGCGACGGACACCCATACGAAGTACGGCACCTGGGCGATGGCAACCCACTTGTAGAGCGGCCAGACGACCACGACGCACCAGAGGATCGTCGCCCACACGATCAGGATGTCCACGCAGGCCAGCGGCACGTTCCGCAACCCGGCGAAGATCGGCATGAACAGCAGGTTGGCGACGAGGTTGACGGCGAACGGCAGGGCGACCTTCCAGCCGACTTTCCCACGGAACGCCTGCACGAAGACGAAGCCGAAGCTGACGAGGATGATCGGGTAGAGGACCGTCCAGATCAGGCTGATCGTGGACGGGGCCGGCGTCCACGACGGCTTCACCAGCGAGTTGTACCACTCCATCCAGGTCATGCTGGACCAGCCTCCTGTTCCGGCACCGCAACGAACGCCTCGCCGGCCCGCACGATGATCGGCTCCACAAGGTCCACCCAGCCAGCCCCGCCCACGGTCGCCGTCGCCAGCAGGAGCAGGCGCTCGCCGCTGCCGAGGTTGATCTTGAAAACCGAGACACGCCGCCCGGCCTCGACTCCCTCCAGGTGGAAGCGAGGGATCAGTCGGTCGTCAGCGAAGCGGAAGGTGAAATGCGGGTCGTGGTAGAGCGATAGCATCTTGAGCATCCTCATCCGGCACGGTGGTCAGCCGGCACCTTCTCTTGCCTGCGTTCCGCCATCGTCCTCGCAAAGATGTCCGATTCGGCCCAGGATCGCCTTGCAGTCGTCAATCTTACACGCTGGTCAGGCGCTTGTTACAGAGCAAGAGCGGGGCTGGCGGGCGGCTCGCCAGGGAACAGCAGCAGGAACCTGCTGTCTTGCAGCCAGTTGCGCCGACCTCGCTCACGGCACGACCTCGCCGGCACGGTGGTTGCATTGAAGAAAGGCGACCCAGCCGACCACCGAGGAAGGCGGTCCTTCGCTCTGATCGCAGGAGGCTTCCCCCAGCCTCCCGTACCCCCAGGAGCGAACCGACCGTTCCCTCGTCTTACTGCCTCCCCCATCCCCGTCAACGAACTTCCTTCGGCCACCTGCCTCCCCCCGGCAGGTGGCTCTCTTTCCATCTCCGTTTCATGGACCTGACGGCACCCAGCGTGCGTCAAATCCAACTCCTGCTGCACGACCTTACGCATGGGGCAGGCTACCCTTTACGTCAGGCAATCCCGTGAGGAAGATCGCCTCGGTCTGATGGTGATGGTATGCCTGGAAAATGAACTCGTTCCACGACTCATCCGGCTTCCGGGAATGCGCCGCCTTGCCGAATTTGAGGTACTCGTGCAGCGCCTTTCTCGTGTCAGCCGACCCCAGCACGGACTTCTTCAGATACGCCGTCCAGTCAGTCTTCGTAGCCCCAATCAGCACATACGGCGTGGTGAAGGCGACGTAGTAATCGACCAGATCGAGCAGCGGCGGGCACAGCCGGACGTACCAGAGTTCGCCCGGTTTGCCCCGGTAGCCGGAAGCGACGTGACAGGTAAACTCGTCGTCCGTGACCAGTTCTCGCAGACGAAACCGACCACCCTCGCTCCCGAATTGCTCGTAGATGCCCATGCGGGAATCCTGAAAGCGCCGGATCGTCTCGGCCATGAAGGGGTCCATCTCCAGCAACTCGGCCAGGTCGAGCAGGCAGGTGCCGATGGTTTCCCCGTCCGGGCCGAAGCGCACGTCGAAGAAAGCCCAGGTCGTGAAGTAGCTCATGGTCAGCGGACTCATGGGCGGGCTGCTCGGCATGTACTCGTCCTGGGCAGGACCGACGATCTGGCAGTACGGGTCGAACTCCGGGAACTGCGACACGGCCTCGGCAAAGTACGACGTGAAGTTCTGGGCCGCAACGTAAGCGGCGTGGAGCGGATCGTGGCCGGAGCGGACCAGGGCCTCCACGCCCTTCACGTCTTTGGGAACCTGGGCGAAATCCGCCGTCACTTGTCGCCGCATCTCGCCAAGCTGCCTCTTGGCCTTGCGGAACCGGGACGCCAATTTCTTGCTGATTGCACCCATGCAACACCACGCCTTCCACCTGCGTTTGACCAGCCAGGCTTCTCGCTCGTCACCTGTTGTTCCAGAACCAGTAGGCATAGTCCTTCAACAGTTGCCGGTTGGGGCTGCTCTTCTTGGCCTCGCACTCGGCCAGCGGCACTTCGACCAACCGCCCCTCGACCCTCGCCTCGCACAGCAGACCGTACATCTCATCCGCACAGGCATCGTCAGGATCGCCCAGGCCAGTGATCTCGATGATCGGCCTTGGGCCGTACTCCGGCTCCCACTTGGCCTCGAATGGGAAGGTCAGGTGCGCCGCCAGGTAACGGTGGTAGGCCAGAAGGGTGTTCTCATCGACCTCCGGGAGCGGATCGTCGCTGCTCAGCCCCAGCGCCAGCCGCACCCGGTCGTCCTCGTCCTTGGGGTTCAGTGGGCGGGTCAAGAGGCTCGTTGGCTGTTCGATGACGGCTGGTCCGCCGCTGTCCGTTTCGATGTCGTCCTCGCCCAGCCACATGCGTTCGAGTTCGAGGCCGTCCCGCTCGCAGCGCTTGCGATAGACGGGGTGCATGTGTCCCAGCGTGTGCCGGTCCCACTCGATCAGGTACGTCGGCGGGGCTGACCTCTGGTCCACTTCCCGAATCGTCCCGGCCCAGCCGCCCAGCGGGATGTCGGGGAAGTCCGGGTCGGTCGTGCCGGGCTTCACACGGACCTGCGCTCCGGTGACGAACCGAGCCGGTGTCCGGGGTGTCTTCTCCTTCTTCTTGGCCACGGCAGTCCCTCCTGTGTCGTCTCTTGTCATCTTGCCGAAGGACCGGCCTGCCGGACAAGCCCCAGCAGGGTATTCTCCCGGTGACAGGCACGACCAGCCAGGCCGACCGCAACAGACTACAACGACTTCATGAAAATCCTCTTCCTCCACGGCTGGCACTCTGTACCTGGCGGCGTCAAGCCGACCTTCCTGGCCCGGCACGGCCACGAGATCGTCTACCCGAAGCTGCCCGACGAGGACTTCGCCGAGGCCGTCAGGATCGCCCAGGTCGAGTTCGACGGGCACCAGCCGGATGTGGTTGTCGGTTCGTCACGAGGCGGGGCCGTCGCCATGAACATCAACAGCGGCGAGGCGAAACTCGTCCTGCTCTGCCCGGCGTGGAAGAAACACGGGGCGGTCAGAACGGTGAAGGCTGGCACGGTGATCTTGCACAGCCGGGCCGACGACGTGGTGCCGTTCGGTGACAGCGAGGAACTGGCAAGGAGCAGCGGGGCGACGTTGATCGAGGTCGGTACGGATCACCGCCTGGCCGACCCGGAGCCGCTGAGGAGGATGCTGGAGGCGTGCGAGGGGGCCGGGGTCCACGGGAGAAATCGCAAGGAGTGAGGGCGATGACAAAACCAAGAGAACCGTGGAATATCCACCCGGCCAGGAAACGAGCCTCCGTAACTGCCTCACTCAAGACCGAGGTAGAAACGAAAGCCAGGGACTTGATCGAGAACGTGTTGAAGCCCAAGCACGTTCTGCCGCCCCAAACAGACCAGCAGTCCAACTACATCATCGACATCGGGGCGAAGTGGTACAGGGATTACTTCTACTTCTTCACGACCTACGCCTGCCCAGGTCCGAACGCCCTCTCGCCCACGTTTGAGTGGAGGTTTGCCCGGATGGAACCGCTCGGTCACGGCAAGTTTGCCCTCTACGCCATGCGTTACACGGGTAAAGAATGGATTGGCGTCTTCGACGCTCTTTCGGTGGACGAGTGCATGAAGGCCATCAAAGATGATGAGTGGTTCCAGCTATGAGCGACTGGTGGGGCTGGAACGATCAGCCAATAAACGATGGAGTTTCACATGAACGTGCCTGAAGAAGTGCGGCGTGACGCTGAGAAGACGGGTGAACTTGTCCGCAAGAAGCTGATGGAAATGATGGACTTGCAGGCCGACATCGACGCCCTGTTGCGAGACAAGCATCCCACGCCATTCGGATCGAAGAATTGGCAGTACGCCGACATCGAAGCCTTGCAACGCCTGGTGGCGATGACGGCGATCCAGTTCGTCCTTTTCGAGCCGGTGGAGAGGGTAAAGGGCAACGATCAAGTCAAGGTTGCTGCGGAGAGATTGGTGTCGCTGCTCGCCGAGCAATTGAAAACACTCAAGACGAAGAAATCCGATTGGTGAGGGACATGGACCAGAAGACCGTCGAACAACTCGAAGGCAAGATCGAGGAAGCCATATCTGAAATCATCGTGAAGATGGGCCTCAAGAAGCTGCCGATCCTGCCAACCCGCCACACCATGCACCTGATGGCGAAAGCGTCGGTAACGGTATACGAAGCGGCAGTGGAGAATCAGCGACGTGAGGAGAGAAGATGAGCATGGCGCACCAACCCACCCTGAGACAGCCCGCCGAAGGCCGCACCGTCGCCGTGGTCGGTGACGTGTACCGCTTCCTGGCGACCGGCGAGGACACGGACGGCAAGTACGCCCTCTGGGAAGCCATCGTGCCTCCGGGCGGCGGGCCTCCCTCGCACGTCCACAGCCGGGAGGAGGAAGGCTTCTACGTCCTCGAAGGCGAGATCACCTTCACGATGGGCGACCAGCGCCTCGTTGCCAGCGCCGGGATGTTCGCCAACATGCCGGTCGGTACGCCGCACTCCTTCAAGAACGAGAGCGGCAAACCGGCCAGGATGCTGATTTCGGTTGCGCCTGCCGGGTTGGAGCAGATGTTCTTCGAGGTTGGCGTGCCGCTGCCCGAAGGTGCCACGTCGGCCCTGCCGCCCACGAAGGAAGAGATCGAGAAACTGCTGGCGGTTGCACCGAGCGACGGCATCGAGATCAAGCATCCGCAGGCATGAGCCAGGACACAATCCATCAAGAAAGGAGTCTCCGATGGCCTATAGCGAAGCCCTGGCCGAGCGCATCCGGTATCTGCTGGCCCGGCGCAAGAACGTCGAGCAGAAGAAGATGTTTGGCTGCATCTGCTTCTTCCTCAACGGCAACGCACTCGTCGGAGTCTGGAAGGACCGGCTCATCGCTCGCCTCGGCCCCGATGAGGGAGAAGCGGCGCTGCGAGAGCCGCACGTCCGAGCGTTCGACATCACCGGCAGGCCGATGCGGAATTGGGCGGCGGTCGAGCCGAAGGGGGTCGAGAGCGACGACCAGTTGACCGGCTGGATCGACCTGGCGCTGAAGTTCGTGAAAACACTGCCGGCGAAGGAGATGTAGCCGTGTCTCGACTCCAACTCGCCATCGAGCAGATCGTCTTCGCCCGCAACTACACCATCGGGCTGCTCGACCAGACGCCCGCCGACGACTGGTTCCGGCTACCTGCGGGCGGCGTCAGTCACGTCGCCTGGCAGGTGGGTCACATCGCCTTCTCCGAGTACCGCCTGGCGCTGTGGCGCATCCGGGACGAGCGGCCCGGCGACGGCTTACTCTTCTCGCCCGAATTCAAGCGCCTGTTCGGGGCGGACTCGGTGCCACAAGCAGAATCGGCGTATCCTCCCGCCGAACTGCGGGCGATGCTGGACCGGGTGCATGAGCAGGCGCTTCGGGAATTGCCCGGCCTGGACGAAGCGGAACTCGATCAGCCGGTGCCGCACCCGCACCCGTTTGCGACGACGAAGCTGAAGGCGCTGCTGTGGTGTGCCCACCACGAGATGCTGCACGCCGGGCAGATCGGCTTGCTGCGCCGCCACCTGGGGTATCCGCCGCTGTGGTGAGGAAAGGACTGACCATGCGCTACGACTTCATCGCCATCCCTGATGCTGATGTGCCCCAAGCCGTCGAGCCGGTCTTCCAGCATGTCGTCACCACCTACGTCAGCGAGGCCAACAAGACGGCGAGCGTGTGGCGGGCGGTGCCGGACGCCCTGCTCGACTTCAAGCCGCACGAGAAGACTAACCCGATCCGCACCATCTTGGTCCACCAGCTTCTCTCCGAGCGCCGCTTCTTCGCTCAGTTCGTCGGCACCGAGGAGCCGCCCGTCGAAGAACTCCTGCCTTCGGGCGAGAAGCCCGTCGTCCTGGCGTACATCGACAAGTACGTTTGGCTGGTGAAGCGACGGCTGCCGCAGTTGGCGCAGGGCACTGTCGCCTGGTGGCTGGAGCCTCGGCCCTTCTTTGGCGGATTGCAGCGGGAGAGGATTTGGGTGTTCTGGCGTCGGGTGCTGCACACTTGCCACCACCGAACGCAGGTGCAGACCTGGCTGCGCCTGGCCGGGCACGAGCCGGTGCCGGCCATCTACGGCCCTTCCGGCGACGTGAAGTGGGACGAGGCCGATCCGACGTACTCGCTGGAAGCAGCGAAACGAGGAGGGTAACAGAGGGTTCCTGTTGAGCGGCAGTATATCCGAAGGACTCGGCAGTTACTCCACCATCTCGATCTGGCTGGGTTCATTTACTTCGATGTAGGGCCGGTTCTCTTTGCGGACCACCACCCCACGAACCTGGATGTTCTTGCCGCTGAAATGGGTGGTCGGGTCGTCAATGCCCGCCTCGCTGAACTTCGCCCGTCCAATCTCGGTGACAACCACACCCAGGTTTTTCGGATCACGGTGGTTCGCCTCGGAGTCGAGGAAGACTTGCCGGGAGCCGGTGCAACGCTTCGTCCTCTGGACGAGCATTTCCACCGTGACAGACTCGTTGACTCGGTTGATGGCTTCCACGGCGGACAGGTTCATCGCACACTCCTGAACAAAGATGCGGCGCTGCGAAACGTGATCTACGAATGCGACTTCCCGGTTTGGCCCCAATTCTCCCTGTTGAACTGCTCTGATCTTCCCCTGGGAATCGTCAACGTATTCCACTCTTGCCCGGCGTGGATTCTCGCAACCTGAACGATCTGGCCGACATGGTAGCAGGTGTGGCCCAGGGAGCGTTCCAGCGCCAGGGGCACCGAATGCGGCTCCCCACGGATCAGGACGGTCTTTCCGAGGTCTTCGGACTTCAGGCTCTTCAGCGTCGTCAGCAGACAGGCCCAGCCCCGCTCCCACAACTCCAAGACCTCCGCCCGGCTGGCGAAGGAGTCCACGAACTCGTCGTCCCGATTCCGCCACGGCTTCTCGCCGTCCGTCGTCAGGAAGTCCGTCCAGCGGGAGGTCAGGTTCCCGGCGACGTGCTTCATGATGACGGCGATGGAGTTCGTGTTCGCATCGAGAGCGGCGTGGAGTTTGTCATCCGGCACTTGCTCGACGGCTCGATCCGCCAGACGCTTGTTGGCCTCGAAAGCGTTGATGGTGGCTGACACGAACTCGGCGAGGATGTCCATGCGGTGTCCTTTCATTTGCCGCAGTGCGTGGAAGCCCATTTTACCGAAGATGTCCACCGCCGCCAGTGGCCCGCTCCTTCTCGCAGGAGGCGGCGAAAAAGGGCTGGTGATCCTCTCGCTGTTCCCACTGGCGGTCCTGCGAGCGGCCAGATTGGCTTCAGAGTTGTCTTGACTTCAACCGATACTTGCATATACAATCATCGTGACAGCAAAGGAGCGGCACGATCATGGACAAAGCCACGACCAGCAGCATCGACACCATCGCCAAAACGTGCATCGCCGTGCGCCTGCGCCTCTTGAACCGGGTGGTCACGAACTTCTACGACGACGCCCTGCGCCCGCTGGGCTTGAAGGTCAGCCAGTTGAACATCCTGATCGTGACCGCCAGGCTCGGCCTGGCCCGGCCCGCCCAGGTCTGCGACATCCTGCAACTGGATGCCTCCACCCTCAGCCGCAACGTCAAGCCGTTACAGGCGCACGGCTGGTTGGAGGTCGTGCCGGACGAGGACGCCCGTACCCAACCCTTCCGCCTGACGCCCCAGGGTAAACGCCTGATCGAGAAGGCGGTCCCGGCCTGGGAGGAGGCCCAGCGCCAGGCCACCGAACTGTTGGGGGAGGAGGGGATCGCCCTGCTCGACAGGGCGGCGAAGAAGGTGGGCATGTCCCAGGCCGACCGCTGACCCGCCGTGTTTTTTTCGGATGATACTTGCATATGCAATAAACGAGGCGGTCATGAACCTTGCTGAACACCCGACCGTGCGGCGCTTCCGAGAAAGCAACAGCCCCGGCAGCGCCGAGCCACCGAAGCCCCTGGATGCGGCCTGGCTGCGCCAACTGTGCCTGGACTGCGGGGCGGATGACGCCGGCCTGGTCGAGATCAGCCGCCCCGCTCTCGACGACCAGCGGGCCGACATCCTGCGGGCCTTCCCACACGCCAGGACGCTCCTCAGCTTCGTCTGCCGCATGAACCGAGAGCCGATCCGCAGCCCGGCCCGCTCCGTCGCCAACCTCGAATTCCACCATACCGGCGATCACGTCAACGAGGTCGCCCGCAAGGTCGTGGCGGCGCTCGAACGGCAGGGCGTCCGGGCGCTGAACCCGGCGATGGGCTTCCCGATGGAGATGGACCACTTTCCCGCCAAGATTTGGGTCGTCTCGCACAAGCCGGTCGCCGTCGCCGCCGGCCTGGGGCACATGGGCATCCACCGCAACGTCATTCACCCCCGCTTCGGCAACTTCATCCTGCTGGGCACGGTCCTGATCGGTGCCGAGGCGACCGCCTACGACCAGCCGATCTCCTACAACCCGTGCCTGGAATGCAAGCTGTGCGTGGCGGCGTGTCCCGTGGGGGCCATCGCCCCGGACGGCCAGTTCAACTTCTCGGCCTGCTACACGCACAACTACCGGGAGTTCATGGGCGGCTTCACCGATTGGGTCGAGCAGATCGCCGACAGCAAGGACGCTCTGGACTACCGCAAGAAGGTGTCCGACCCGGAATCGGCGTCGATGTGGCAGAGCCTCTCGTTCGGGGCCAACTACAAGGCGGCGTACTGCCTGAGCGTCTGCCCGGCGGGCGAGGAAGTCATCGGCCCCTACCTCACCGACAAGGCCGGGCACCTGCGGGAAGTCGTCCGTCCGTTGCAGGAGAAGCAGGAGCCGGTCTACGTCGTCGCCGGGTCGGACGCCGAGGAGCATGTGGCCCGCCGCTTCCCCCTCAAGACGATCAAGCGGGTCGGCAACGGCCTGCGACCCCGCTCGATCCAGCGATTCCTGTCGGGGCTGCCTCTCACGTTCCAACCGGGGAAGGCGGCGAAGCTGAACGCCGTCTACCACTTCACCTTCACTGGCAAGGAGCCGAAGGAGGCGACCGTCACGATCCGGGACGGCACCTTGCAGGTCCAGGAGGGTCATCAGGGAAAGGCCGACCTGCGTGTGACCGCCGACAGCGAGACGTGGCTGGGCTTCCTGGCGAAAGAGCGCAGCCTGCTGTGGGCCTTGCTCCGCAGGAGAATCCGCATCAAGGGGTCGCCCAGGTTGCTGGTGGCCTTCGGCAAGTGCTTCCCGTCGTGAGAGAGGTTGTTGATGACAAATTTCGATCCTGAAAGGAGGCGGACGATGCTGAACGACAAGACGGTGCGGGGCGGCAACTTCACCTGTTTCCACGCCGGCCCGAAAGAGGGGTGGACGCAGTTCCGGCTGGAGCCGCCCGACGTGCCGCTCCCAGCGAGGGGCAAGCTGTTCCTGCGGAGCCTGCTGGGGTCGGCGGGGCTGGAGATGTCCCTCAACGTCGTTCCGCCTGGCAAGGCCATCCCCTTCCTGCACAGGCACCGGGAGAACGACGAGCTTTACGTCGTCGTCGGGGGCCGGGGCCAGTTCCTCGTGGACGGCCAGTGCATCGACGTGCAGGAAGGCTCGGTCCTGCGTCTCGGCCCGGCGGCGGCACGAGCCTGGCGGAACAACTCCGACACCCCGCTGTACTTCCTGTGCATCCAGTACCGGGCCGACAGCGTGATCCAGGGCGGCACCTTCGACGGCCAGAGGGTCGAGAGTAAACCCGCCTGGCCGAACTGACAGCCACCGTGGCGTGAGGGAGAGCAAGCATGGCGGCCACGTTCGCCTGGCGACCGGCAAGCTGTTCGAGGACGTGACCACGGCCTTCGAGCGGCAGTTGGGGCGATTCGACCCGACGTGTACGAGGCGCTCGTCGCCAGTGGCGATACGGAGGGAACCAGGGAGAATATCGAGGCGATGGGGGGCGAGCGGGTTCATGCTGTTCGGCACGCAAAACCACGGCACTGCGCCTCGCCGGGCAGCACCGGAAGGCGGTGCAGTACGTCGTCGGCAATCCGCTGTTCGCCCTCCAGATGACCCGGCACGACATCCGGGCGAGCCTGTACGCTCCGCTCCGGGTGCTGATCTACGAAAGCGAGGAGGGGAAGACCTGTGTGGAGTACGACAGGCCGTCCTCGCTCATCGGCCAGTTCGGCGACGACCGCATCTCCCCCACCGCCGCCATGCTCGACCGGAAGCTGGAGGCGCTGGTTGCGGCGGCGATTGAATAACCCTGTGGTACGAGTCAAGCGTGCTGGCCGGGCGGGTCGCCCGGTTCGGCCTGTCGTTGCTCGGCCCTGGGTTGGTAGCCGCCACACCGCACAACCGGCTGCGGTGGATACTTCGGGTAAGAGGCGTCCGTGACGGACAACTCACAGAGCAAGAACCGTGACCTTGCCGTGCGGACTTCTCGCAGGTTCTTGCACGTTTCACAAAGGCTTGGCGTCTTCATCTCTGGCCGTCCGGGGTGGCAAGTAGCACTACTGGCTCCTAGCGCTGCGTGCCGCCAGTTCTCGTTTCCGCTGGGCCGTGTACGCCCACCAGGGCTTCTTCGGCCCCCCTTCCATGTAGCGGACGGCGGCGATGAACGTGTCGAGCAGGCAGGGGTCGTGGCGCTGGCCCGTGATGCGGCACAACTCGTCGTACAGCGCATACGGGTCACGCCCCGGCAACTCGCCTGGCGACGTGATCCCCAACTGGCGCAAGTCGGTGGCGACGGCAGGGCCGACATTGGGAATGTCCTCCAGGCGAGCGATGCCGTCCCGGCTGGAGGCCGGTCGGGTGGTTGACGCTTTTCGCTTCATCGTTGCCCCTCACACAATGGACCGGAGCAGGCCACCATCGACCCGCAGCGCCGCCCCGTTGGTGGCCGAGGCACGAGGGCTGCACACATAGACCACCAGCGCCGCCACTTCCTCCGGGGCCGCAAACCGCCGTATGAGCGACGTGGGGCGAGCGGTGCGGAAGAACTCGGCCTCGACCGTCGCCGCATCGGTGCCCTGGCCCTTCGCCAAGTCCTGTACGAACTGCTGTACGCCTTCCGAGCGGGTCGGGCCGGGCAGCACCGAGTTGACGGTCACGCCCGTCCCTGCGGTCGTCTCGGCCAGGCCACGGGCCAGGGCGATCTGCGCCGTCTTGGTGACGCCATAATGGATCATCTCCACCGGGATGTTCACGCCCGACTCGCTGGAGATGAACACGATCCGGCCCCAATTCCGCTTGAGCATCCCCGGCAGGTAGAACCGGCTCAAGCGCACCCCGCTGAGGACGTTGACCTCGAAGAAGCGCTGCCAGTCCTCGTCGGGGATGTCGTGGAACGGCTTCGGCTCGAAGATGCCCAGGTTATTCACCAGGATGTCCAGCGCCGGGAGTGTTCTGGTCAAGAGGTCCACACCCTCCTTCGTGCCGAGGTCCGCCGCCACCCCCGTCACCTGGGCGTCCTTGTTCTCCCCGTTTATGCGCTGGACGGCCTCCTCGACCCGCCCCTGCGAGCGACCGTTGACCACGACGGCAGCCCCTTCCTGCGCCAGTAACGAGGCAATGGCAAAGCCGATCCCAGCGGTCGAGCCAGTGACCAGCGACTTCTTGTTCGTCAGTTGCAAGTCCATCGGTGCCTCTCTTCAACGGGTGGAAGGGCGGTCACTTACGGCAGTCGTCCTGCCGACTCGCATCGAGGCGACCAAGCAATTTCGCCAGGACTGCCTCCGCATCAAGCCCTTTTTGGCGACAGGCAAACCCCAGCGACTTCCCGCCGCAACAGTAGTCGATCCCCAACTCCTGAAACACGGCCAGAGTTTCGGGATACTCGATGACCCAATCGGGGACGGGCGTATCGAGATCGCATTCGCTCATGTCGCTTGACCCTTGATCGCCCGCCGGTATCGCTCCGCTGACCGCCCGACCGCCGCCTTGCCGTCTCGGTCGATCACCGTGTCCCAGAACGCCCCGTACACCCGGTCGTACTCAAACGGCTCGACCGCCTGGACGATCCGCTCAACGGCTTCTTCCGATAGCGGAATGTAGTTGGGATACGAATACATGAAGCTGACGTGCTTGCGGTCGGCAACGACCTGAATGATGTCGCCCGTCAACAGGGCACCCTTACCGTCAGCGCCTCCTGCCCAATGCAGGACCGTGCCGCCCTCGAAGTGCCCGCCGCAGCGCACCAGCGTCAGCCCCTCGGCCAGCACCCTGGTTTCGCCCTCCCAGGATACGATGGCCTTGTCGGGCCTCATCACCCACTGGCGGTCGGCGGCGTGCAGGTGGATCGGGACGCCGCCGAAGGCCCGGCTCCACTCGACCATACTGGAGTAGTAGTGCGGGTGCGAGACGGCGATGGCCGAGATGCCGCCCAGCGCCTTGATCGCCTCGACGACGGCCTCATCCAGCAGCGGCAGGCAGTCCCACAGGACGTTGCCATGCGGCGTCCGCAGGAACAAGGCCCGCTGCCCGATGGCGAAGTGTGGCTCGATGCCGATGCCGATAAGCCCTGGCTCCTCGAACCGGATCGAGTTGCGGTGCGTCAGCCGCAGCCTGTCGAGGGTGGTCCACTGCTGGCCCGTCACTTTGACGTACTGCCGGTCGTCCTGGCAGATGGCGCATTCGGCGGGCGGCTGCTCGCTCTCGGCGTGCTGCGTGCCGCAAGTCGTGCAGATGAAGTAAGGCATGATCCCGCCCTCCCTCCTGTCAGTTTACCCACACGAGACGGGATCGACCGGGTGACAGGAGAGCAGAACGCAACGGTAGAATGAGGAAGAGGAGGCTCGGTCATGGCAAACCCCCGAAAACGAGTGCCGGAAAACGTCCCTGGCGATTTCTTCGTGGACTCGACCTGCATCGACTGCGATGCCTGTCGGCAGATCGCCCCTGTGGTCTTCGCTGAGGCCGCTGCAACGTCCTTCGTCAAGGCGCAGCCGGCTTCCAGCACCGACCGGCGACAGGCGTTGCAAGCGCTGCTGGCCTGTCCCACGGGGTCCATCGGCTGCCTCGGTGACGACGACGTGAAGGCGGTCATGAAGGACTTTCCACTGCTCATCGAGGAGCCGGTCTATTACTGCGGCTACAACTCGCCCAAATCGTATGGCGGTAACAGCTACTTCATCAACCACCCCGCCGGCAACTGGCTGATCGACTCGCCCAAGTTCGTCACGCCGCTGGTGCAGCGGTTGGAGGCGCTGGGCGGCGTCGCCCACATCTTCCTGACCCACCGGGACGACGTGGCCGACGCCGAGCGCTACGCCGAACATTTCCAGAGCCGACGCATCATCCACCGGGACGAGTTGTCGTCGCAGCCCGGTGCGGAGGTCGTCCTCAATGGCGCAGTGCCGTGGGAGTTGGCTCCTGGCTTCCTCGCCATCCCGACGCCGGGCCACACCAAGGGCCACTGTGTCCTTCTCTTTGAGGACCGCTTCCTCTTCACCGGCGACCACCTGGATTGGGACCGGGACGAACGGCGTCTTGCGGCCTCCGAGGATTACTGCTGGTACTCGTGGCCGCAGCAGGCCGAGTCGATGGAGCGCCTGGCGGACTACCGCTTCGAGTGGGTCTTGCCCGGCCACGGCCAGAAGGTGCGATTGCCTGCGCACCAGATGCGAGCGCAAATCTTGCGCCTGACTGAGACGATGAGGGGTGGCTGATGGCGAGGAACACCCCCAGGAGTGGCAAGCAGACACGCCCGAAGACCGCCGTGAAGGGCAAGCGCTACCGCTGCGCCGGGTGCCGCAAGCGCAGCCCGAAGCCTGTCAAGACGCCGGCCCCTTGGTATTGCCCGAACTGCCGAACTCAAAAAGCCGAATCTGCATCGGAGTAGGGGGAATCGCCATGCCCTTCGTGAAGTGCAGCGTCGATGGCTGTAACCGAAAACTCCAGCCGATCTTGAAGGTAGACCCCAGGGACCGGGACACCTGGCTCTACCGGGATGGCGACGTGTGCCTCCAACCTGTCTGCGAGAAGCACTCAGCCCAGGAGCAAGGCCGGATCATCTGTGAGCGCTGCCGCCGAGAGGCCGAGACCCAACAGCAGTCAGCCGGGCTTATCGGCCTCGGTTTCCGGCTGCGCCGAGAACCGGAATAAAGTGCGAACCGCAGACGTTCAACTGCCTACAGCGTCGGATCGCCCAACTCGTCGCAGTTGCGGCACACGGTCCTGTCGGGCTTTGGGTCGTAGTCCATCACGTTGCCTCGCCGGTCGAACTCGAAGTGGCAGCACTGCTCCAGCACGCCCTTGAGCATGACCCGCCCCCGCTGAATGCGGGACTTCGCTCCGGACAGCGACAGGCCCAGCCGGTCGGCAACCACCTGCTGCGGCAGCCCCTCGATCTCCGACAACTGCACGGCCTCCCGGTAGCCATCGGGAAGCTGGCCGACCATCTCCTCCAGCCACTCGGCGGCCCGGCACCGCAGGCAACCCCGGCCCTCGTCCGCTTCGTCCACGGGATCGTCGGTGAGAGTCACCGTGGCATTCGTCGCTTTGCGGTAATGGTCGTGGATGACGTTCCGGGCGATCTGGTAGACCCACGCTGCCAGGCGATCCGCCTCCTGGAGCGCCGTCAGGTTGCGGTGGACCCGCACGAACGTCTCCTGGAGCAAATCATCGGCAAGGTGGTCGTCGGCAACCCTGCGGCGAATGAACCGCCGCAGGTCCGCACTCAAGCGTGTCCAGATCGCCTCGGTGGATGGCTGACTCGGCATCAGACGGCCTCGACGTTGGGCTTACACGGAGCAGGCACAGGCGGTCGGCTGGTCGCCGGCTTTCACGGCCCCTTCCGAATCGGGCAGGGGGGTGCAGCAAGCGGTCTTGTCCTCGCAGCAGTCGGGCCTGTCAGCGCAGCAGGCGCTCGACGCATGGTGCTGTGTGGCATCGTTGTCGAGGACGACGTACACTTCCCACTTGTTGCCGTCCGGGTCGGTCGCCCACACCTTGTTCTGAAGGGCGTAGCAACAGGTCACGTTCTCCTCGACGGCGGTTTCCAACCCGGCCTCGGTGAGCCGGGCAGCGACCTCACCCACCGCCGCCGCCGATTTCACCTGGATGCCGAAGTGGGCGACCGGGTTGTTCGGGCCGGTGTCGCCGCCGACCTCGTTGAGCGCCAGGTTGACTGGCGGCTCGGCGACCTCGAACTTGGCGTAGCGGGGCCGGGCCTTCGTCGGCCCGTGCCCGAACAGGGTGCGGTAGAACGCCAGCGACCGCTCCAGGCTCTTGACCGCCAGCCCCATGTGGATGCGGCTCTTCGTCCCAAATTGTACGGCGGATTCGTTCTTCATGGCTCTGTCCTTCGTCTGTCGGTCCCGTTTCGGCTGACTGCCAGCCTTTCCGACCAGACAGACGCAGGACGGGCGAAAAAGACGCAAGGAATCACCTTGGGTCCAGCAACCCCTCGAACACGTCTCGTGGGAAGCCGTGGGTTGAGCCGTCCTGCTTCAGCGCCGACATGGGGATTCCGTTGAGTCGGGGGCCGATCTCGGAGGGCAAAACGTCGCCTGCCGCCAGCCAGTAGGCCGCATGTCTGGTCATGTCGTTCATGGACCCGGTAACTGACCGATTAAGCGATTTGGCGAACCGCACGGACTCGCTGGCCGGTGCGATGTAGCGCTCGTAGGCCGCTCCCCGTCCTGCGGCCCCCATGAACTCCCGGAGGCCGATCAAGGCACGCTCGATGAATTGGCCCTCGGTCGTGATGCCCTTGCCGGGGATGACCGTGGAGTAGAGGGACCGGGTGTTGCTCAAGAGGACGTACTGCGTCCGCCCCGCCACGAACAGATGGGCCGACCAGTCCGCCAGCGGGTTCTCATCCGGGGCCAGCGCCGCCAGCGTGCCGGCCTTGATCTTGTCCACCAACTTTTGCGACAGTCGGAAGATCATCGTCTCCTCGCTTACCCCGGTATCGTCAGGCGTCCCGTCCCGGCACCGCAACGAACGCCTCGCCGGCCCGCACGGTGATCGGCCCCTCCAGGTCCACCCAGCCGCCTTCGCCAACGGTCGCTACTGCCAGCAGGCCCAGCCGCTCGCCACTGCCGGGGTCGATCTTGAAGACCGACACCTGCCGCCCGGCTTCGACGCCTTCCTAGTGGAAGCGGGGGATGATCCGGCCCTCGGCGAACCAGAACGTGAAGCACGGGTCTTCGTAGAGCGGCAGCATCTCAACAACGTCCGTCAGGCTGCGTCCACAGCGGAAGGGTGAATTTCGGGAACGTAGCCGGCCCGGATCGTCTCCACGGTCGATCTCGGCGTCAGCACTCACACGGTTTCACCCTTCGGTCGCCGCCGTTGCTCACCGTAACCTCCCGGCGACCAGGCCAGCAAGTAGTGTCCCCGCACCAGGAAGACCCGCTCTCCCCACGCCGCAACGGCCACGATCACCCCGTCCGGCAAGTCGCCCAGTGCTGCAATGAAGGAGCGTTTGGAGCGGTCGGCGGCGATCCGCTCGGCGTGCAGGCGGTCGTCGATTTCCGTGGCAGTGGGCCTCGCCGGGGTGCCGTCAGCCGGGTGCGCCGCTCCCAGGCGTTGCAGAAGTTGAGGAAGCGGGTGTGCCGGCATTCCACACAGGGGCGGTGGCCGGCTGACAGGGTCGTCGCTTCGTCCAGTAAGAACAACTCGGTGTAGCGCCCTGGCGTCATGACCTGGCGCTTGCGGCCCCGAAACTCCAAGACGCACACGATCCACCGCTTCACCTGCCAGGCCCGCCCGATGCGCCCTTCGGCCTCGTGGAGGATGCCCCTGTTGCCCATGAACATGCCCCGGTCGGGTGTGGCGATGATGTCGCCGAACGGCGTGACACGGTTATGGTTCGGCACCGCTACTCCTCCGCACCCCCAACTCAGACGACTCGTTCTGCGCCCGTTCCCTTCAACCAGCGATAGGATAGCGGTGAGCGGCATCCCAGGCCGGCAGGGCGCAGAAAACGGGCCGGGCATTTGCCGACCTTACCTTCAATCGGTCGTGTCGGATGTTGGATGGTTCCGGCTGTTGGTGGGTGACTCAATGGGCGACAGAACTCTCCGTGTAAAGAAGTCTCTGAACTCTGCTTCCTCGCACTTTCCCCCTTGCGCAAGGTTGGTTCCCGCCCAGGGCTGACGCATCAAGCTCCCGTCCAATTATTCGCGGAGCCTTGTTTTTGTCAATCTGCCACGCTTATGATTCTTTCCGGAACAGAGCCTTTCTG
>JAANMX010002252.1_pt1 | contig 19720 bp, 15 predicted proteins | sample 7279681 | NCBI WGS metagenome assembly JAANMX01 (sample SAMN14094542, study PRJNA606508) | bioreactor metagenome | isolation source: A lab-scale SPAN reactor treating ammonium-rich wastewater day 351 | place: Ireland: Galway | collected 2018-01-01
AAGACTGTTGAGGGAAACCGGACACAGTAAAATCCGGTAAATGCAGGAAAACAAAGAGGATTTCATGGCTAAGACAACACCGGTCGAATTTATCCGTCAGGTCAGAAATGAAATGAAAAAGGTCACGTGGCCGACCGGTCGCGAAACGATGATCAGCATGATTGCGGTCTTCATTATGGTCCTTCTGGCGTCCACCTTCCTGTATTTCGCCGACCAGATCATCGCGTGGCTGGTCCGGTCGATTATGAATTTAGGGCTTTAAAGGTTCCATCTGGGATAGAAGTTTTTGAAAGGATAAGAAAATGGCTGCACGCTGGTATGTTTTGCACGTTTACTCCGGCTTTGAAAGCAAGGTGGCCGAGGCCATCCGCGACAAGGCAAAGAAGCAAGGTCTTGAAGACAAGGTCGAGGAAATTCTCGTGCCGATGGAAGAAGTCGTCGAAATCAAGCGCGGCCAGCGTGTAAACGCCGAGCGCAAATTCTTCCCCGGCTATGTTCTCGCGCGCCTCGATATGGACGATAACGTCTGGCACCTGATCAAGAACACCCCGAAAGTCAGCGGCTTCCTCGGCGCCGGCGGCAACAAGCCCGTTCCGATCAGCGAGGCCGAGGCCCAGCGGATCTTGCGTCAGGTTCAGGAAGGCGTGGACCGTCCCCGCCCGTCCGTCATCTACGACATCGGAGAAGAAGTCAAGGTCACCGACGGCCCCTTCGCGTCGTTCAACGGCTTCGTGGAGGAAATCGACGAGGACAAGGCCAAGCTCAAGGTCTCCGTCTCCATCTTCGGTCGTGCGACGCCCGTGGAGCTGGAATTCAGCCAGGTCGAAAAACTCTAATCTCTGGTCTATGGGCTATTTGCGCTGGTCCTTGAAAAAGGACCAGACTTCTTCCGCCATTTCGAAATCCTTGTTCTGGCGCTTGACGATCGCTATGAACAAACGCCCGTAGTGGCGCGTCAGGCTCGGCTCCGTATGTCCGCCGCCGATCACCTTGATGAACGCCACGGGCGCGTCTCCCGCATAAACATATCTCTCTGCATGGCTGCCGTCGTCCGGGTCTCTATCGGGAAAAACGGAATGGACGGGCTTTTGAGCCGTGCCGTTATGCCTGACCCACCACGCGACGGACTCCTCGACGGAGAGGCTGCTACCCCGGTCGCCCTTGTTATTAAAGATCGGCCCGCCCGCATATTTCACCATCGGATCGTCCGTCCCGTTGATAAACAGGACCGGAACCTTGCCTTGGCCGATTGTGCATTTGTTAATCGCGGGCATGGCGGCCACCACCGGCGCCGCCGCCGCGATCATGTCTTGCGCCTCCAGCGCCATCCGCAGGCTCATGAACCCGCCATTCGATGTTCCCGTCACATAAACCCGCGCCGGATCGGCCTCATAATCCCGCACGGTCTGCTCAATAAGCGCACGCAAAAACCCCGTATCGTCGCTCGAGGGGTTAGTACCCGTATCCTTACGGCAGTCGTTCCAGCCCTGACGCTTGTCCGGGCTGATGGTGCCGTCGGGGATAAGCAGAAGAATCCCCTCCCGCTCCGCCACATCCAGCCAGGCATTATGCGGGCTGCGCTTGCCCGTCTCGCGCGTAATGTGCGCCGCGCTGCCCCCGTGACCGTGCAGAATGACCACAAGCGGCCTGCGCCCCCCCGGGGTCCCCGGCGGCACATACAAATCGTAAGCCCGCTCCAGCCCGCCGTAATCCACCTTGAGATTGGTGGACAGCCCGTCCCGCGCCATGCAGGGCAGGGGAGCCATAACGATAAGGAAAGCCAGCATAATCAGGATGTTATGAAAGGCCCGCATCTCAAGCGCTCCACATGACTCTGAACTGCCCGGGCCGCAAAGGGACTTGCGCGAGCGTATTCCCCGTGCGGTCCAGAAACTCGACTGTGCAATAAGGCTCCGGCGCGTCGTGGATCGCCACGATGAACCCGTGCTTGCCCCGCGCCAGCGAATGTTCGGGCAGGTCAACGTCAAGAGTGACGACATCGTCGATTTTCATTCCGGGCTTGCTCTTCTGGTTCTGTCCCGCCGCAGAGTCTCTATAACCCGCCGCTGCCGGGCAGACAAGGCCAAGCGCCGCCGGACTCATTTTTTTCTTGATCGCAGGGGGCCGAAAGTCTATGGTCCCCCGATTATTGTGGGAGGCGTTCTCATAAAGCCCATTGGGCGCCGCACCACGAAACCTTTAACCTAAAGGAGAAAACAATGGCAAAGAAAATAACAGGTTATATCAACCTGACGATCCCCGGTGGAATGGCGAACCCATCCCCGCCTGTCGGTCCCGCTCTGGGTCAGCACGGCGTGAACATCATGGAATTCTGTAAGGCGTTCAACGCCCGTACGGAAGGCCAGAAGGGCGTGCCCACCCCGCTGATCATAACGGTTTTCGAAGACCGTTCGTTCACCTTCATCACCAAAACCCCGCCCGCCAGCTACTTCCTGCTGCAGGCGGTCAAACGCGAAAAGGGCGCAGCCACTCCCGGCCGCGAAACGATCGCGCAGGTGAAAAAGTCGCAGGTTCGTGAGATCGCCGAAAAGAAGATGGTCGATCTGAACGCGAACGACATCAACGCGGCAATGAAAATTATCGAAGGCTCGGCCCGTTCCATGGGTATCGAAGTCGTGGAGGGTTAAGACATGGCCAAAGCAGAAACCAAGAAAAAAGCAGCCGGCAAAACGCCGAAAAAAGAACAGGTCGCTGTGGACCGCAACCGCTTCTATCCTCTGGACGAAGCCGTTTCCATCCTGAAAACCGCGACTAAGGGCCGTAAATTCGATGAAACGATCGAAATTGCGATCAACCTGTCCGTAGACACCAAGCACGCTGACCAGCAGGTCCGCGGGATGATCTCTCTTCCCAACGGAACCGGGGCGAAGGTCCGTGTGGCCGTGTTCGCTAAGGATGAAAAGGCCAAGGAAGCCAAAGCCGCAGGAGCCGATATCGTCGGCGCCGACGACCTGGCGGAAAAAATCCAGAAGGGCGAGATCGACTTCGACCGCTGCCTGGCCACGCCGGACATGATGGTTCTGGTCGGCCGCGTCGGTAAGATCCTCGGTCCCAAGGGCCTGATGCCCAACCCGAAACTGGGCACCGTCACGCCCAATATCGGCGAAGCGGTCAAGTCCATGAAGGGCGGGGCCGTTGAATTCCGTGCTGAAAAGGCCGGGATCATCCACGCCCGCGTCGGCAAGGCCTCCTTCGACGAAGCCAAGCTGGTCGAAAACATCCGCGCCTTCATCGAGGCGATCGTCCGCGCGAAGCCGCCGGGCGCGAAAGGGAAATACATCAACAAGATTTCCCTGTCCTCCACCATGGGCCCGGGCATCAAGCTTGAGCTTGAGAACCTGACCTCCGGCGGACAAAGCCGCGCGGCGTAACTTTTTTGAAATAATGCTTGACGGGCCTGTGCTTTTTACTTAATACAGGCCCGTCGAGTGCAAGACCTGTCCAGGACTGTAGGGGCCAAAAGGCTTAAAAAACCTGCATAGACGAGGAAGACCAAGACGAAATATCCCGCATGTCGGGTTTGTCTTTTTCTCTCTTTTTCTAGACCATCGGACAGGCGGCTGTGAAAGCCGCCTTTTGTTTTGGGGCGGCACAGAATTTTTGAACAGAGTTTTGACGAATAACAAGGTATCCGGGAGATTTTGACCATGGGCATGAGCCGGGCAAGAAAAGAAGAGGAAATCGTTTCCCTCAACAAGCGTTTCAGCGATGACGAAGTGGTTGTCGTAACACACTATTCCGGCCTGACGGTCGCCGAGATCACCCAGCTCCGCAACGAGCTGCGCAAGAACGGCGCATCCTTCAAGGTTATCAAGAATCGTCTGGCGCAACGCGCGGTCAAGGGCACGAAGTTCGAGAATATCGGCGACATGTTCACCGGACCCACCGGGATCGCAACGTCGAAGGACCCCGTTGCGGCGGCTAAAGTCACCTATGAATTCGCTAAGAAGAACCAGAAACTGGTCATCATCGGCGGCGGCATGGGCGAAACCGTTCTCGACACGAAGGGCGTTGAAGCGCTGGCAAAACTGCCGAGCCTCGACGAAATCCGTTCCAAACTCGTTGGTCTTCTGGTTGCAGCACCCACCAAGCTGGTTGGTGTTCTTCAAGCCCCGGCCCGCGATATGGTCGGCGTAACAAAGGCTTACGGCGAGAAACAAGGTTAGGTTTTTTTAATTTTCAGCAAAATTGTTAAGTTTAAATTCTAAGGAGGAAAAAATGGCTGCTGATCTGAATAAAATTGTTGAACAACTCTCGGCTCTGACGGTGCTGGAAGCTGCTGAGCTGTCCAAGCTGCTCGAAGACAAGTGGGGCGTAACCGCTGCTGCTGCTGCACCTGTAATGGTTGCGGCCGCTGCTGCTGCTCCGGTTGAAGAGAAAGACTCCTTCGACGTCGTTCTCGTTGACGGCGGTGCGAACAAGATCAACGTGATCAAGGAAGTTCGCGCAATCACCAACCTCGGCCTGAAAGAAGCCAAAGACCTCGTTGAGGCCGGCGGCAAGACGGTTAAGGAAGGCGCGAAGAAGCCCGAAGCCGAAGAAATCAAGAAGAAACTCGAAGCTGCTGGCGCCAAAGTCGAGCTCAAGTAATCTTCATCCGAAACAATGCGCATTTCCCGCACGTGCGAAAGCTGTGTGGGAAATGCGTTCATTCGGCATCATGAAGGTTGACAAGAGTGGGGCGATGGTTCATATAGCAATCAAAATTTCTGAGACAGACGTGAAAACCGTACGCGTAACGGAAGCCGCATTGCGGAACAACTAGGAATTTCAGGCCGGTTCGAAGCCTCCAAAAGGGGGTGGCGGACGGGCTGTTTTTGTTCGCCCCCTGTGTAATGCCTGCGGCCCGCTTCCGGGCAGGGTGCGGCGAAGACTGTAAAATTAAGGCGTGTAGGCGCAACCGGCCGAAAACGGCAGGCCGCGAAGTTTTAAGAGATCTGGTTAAGACAAAAGGTAGGACACGACATATGTGCGCAGCGAAATCCAAAGCATCTGGGGAAACCACACAAGCCAACGATATCAAGAGTTTCACGGGACGCAAGAGGATCCGCCGCGATTTCGGCCGCATCCGCGAAGTGGCCCGCATGCCGAACCTGATTGAGGTGCAGCGCAACTCCTACGAACTCTTCCTCCAGAAGGACATCCGCGCCGAAGACCGCGCAATGACAGGACTTCAGGAGGTTTTTTCCTCCGTATTCCCGATCAAGGATTTCAGCGACCGCGCCGAGATTGATTTCGTTAAATTCGAATTCGAGGACCCCAAATACGACGTAGAAGAGTGCCAGCAGCGCGGGATGACCTACGCCGCGCCCCTGCGCGTGACCCTGCGCCTGTCGGTTTTTGACGTAGACGCCGACTCCGGCCTGCGCTCCATCCGCGACATCAAGGAGCAGGACGTCTACATGGTAGACATGCCTCAGATGACCGAAAATGGAACCTTCGTCGTCAACGGCACCGAGCGCGTCATCGTCTCCCAGATGCACCGTTCCCCGGGCGTGTTCTTCGATCATGACAACGGCAAAACCCACGTTTCAGGCAAATACCTCTTCTCCGCGCGGGTGATTCCCTACCGCGGCTCCTGGCTCGACTTCGAATTCGACGCCAAGGACGTGATGTACGTGCGGATCGACCGCCGCCGGAAACTGCCTCTGACCACGCTCCTGCGCTGTCTGGACAGCGCGGAAACTGAAAAGCTCCGCAAAAAGGCCGAGGACAAAGGCGAGGAACTCGATCCCCTTCTGGTTCAGGGCATGTCGAATGAGGAAATTCTCAAAACCTTCTACGAAGTTGTGACCTACAGCCTCGACAAAAAGGGCTGGAGAACCGCCTTCAATCCCGACCGTATGCGCGGCGTGAAGCTGAACTACGACCTCATCAACGCCAAAACCGGCAAGGCCGTCGCCAAGGCCGGCGAAAAAATCACGGCCCGCGCCGCCAAAAAGCTGGCCGAGGGCGGCCTTGAGGAAGTGCGTATCGAGAGCGAAAACCTCGCCGGAAACTTCCTCGCCGCCGACATCTTCGATGAGAAAACCGGTCTGGTCGTCTTCGAAGCGGGCCATGAAATTGCCAAGGACGACTTCGCAAAATTCGAGGAAATGGGCGTAGAAGAACTGCCCGTTCTGGCGATCGACTTCCTGAATGTCGGCCCCTATATCCGCAGCACCCTGATTGCCGACAAGTGCGACACGCGCGAAGAGGCGCTGGTGGACATCTACCGCGTCATGCGTCCCGGCGAGCCTCCGACTGTTGAATCCGCCCAGGCCTTGTTCCACTCGCTCTTCTTCGATGCAGAGCGTTACGACCTGTCCGCCGTGGGCCGCGTGAAGATGAACGCCCGTCTGGACCTTAAGGCCGACGACCAGTTCCGCGTTCTGAGCAAGCAGGACATTCTGGCCATCGTCAAATATCTGCACGAGCTCAAAGACGGCCGCGGCGAAGTGGACGACATCGACAACCTCGGTAACCGCCGCGTACGTTCTGTCGGCGAACTGATGGAAAACCAGATGCGCGTCGGCCTCCTGCGTATGGAGCGCGCGATCCGCGAGCGTATGTCCTCCGTCGATATCGACACGTACATGCCGCATGACCTGATCAACTCCAAGCCCGCTCAGGCGGCGGTGCGCGAGTTCTTCGGATCGAGCCAGCTCTCCCAGTTTATGGACCAGACCAACCCGCTCTCCGAGATCACCCACAAGCGCCGTCTCTCCGCGCTCGGTCCGGGCGGTCTGACGCGCGAGCGCGCGGGCTTCGAAGTCCGCGACGTGCACCCGACCCATTACGGCCGGATCTGCCCGATCGAAACGCCCGAAGGCCCGAATATCGGCCTGATCAACTCTCTGGCCACCTTCGCCCGCGTGAACAAGTACGGCTTCATCGAAAGCCCCTACAGAAAAGTCACCAACGGCAAGGTCACCGACGAGGTGGTCTACATGTCCGCAATGGAAGAGGCCCGCTACGTGATTGCGCAGGCGAACTCCGTGCTCGACAAGGCCGGCAAGTTCGAAAGCGACCTCGTCTCCTGCCGTCAGGCCGGGGAAAACATCATGTCCCAGCCCGACCAGATCGACTATATCGACGTTTCGCCCAAACAGATCGTCTCCGTGGCCGCATCGCTCATCCCGTTCCTTGAGAACGACGACGCGAACCGTGCGCTCATGGGTTCGAACATGATGCGTCAGGCTGTTCCGCTGCTTCGCGCCTCCGCGCCGATCGTCGGCACGGGGATGGAAGCAACCGTCGCCCGGGACTCCGGCGCAGCCGTGTCGGCCCGCCGCAGCGGGGTCGTCACCAAAGTGGACGCGACCCGTATCGTCGTTCAAGCGACCGATATCCAAAGCGCAGACGAGCCTGTGGTGGATATCTACAAACTCTCGAAATTCCAGCGTTCCAACCAGAACACCTGCATCAACCAGCGCCCCCTCGTAAAGGTCGGCGATGACGTGCGGGCGGGCGACATCATCGCGGACGGTCCCTCGACCGACCTCGGCGAACTCGCTCTGGGCCGCAACGTCCTCGTGGCGTTCATGCCCTGGAACGGCTACAACTTCGAGGACTCCATCCTCATCTCCGAACGCATCGTAAGCGATGACGTCTTCACCTCGATCCACATCGAGGAATTCGAAGTCATGGCCCGCGACACCAAGCTCGGCACCGAGGAAATCACCCGTGACATCCCCAACGTCGGGGAAGAGGCGCTCAAGCACCTCGACGAGGCCGGTATCGTGCATATCGGCGCCGAAGTCGCCCCGGGCGATATTCTGGTCGGTAAGGTCACGCCCAAGGGCGAAAGCCCGATGACGCCGGAGGAAAAACTCCTGCGCGCCATCTTCGGCGAAAAGGCCGCTGACGTGAAGGACTCCTCCCTGCGCCTGCCGCCCGGTGCGGTCGGGACCGTGGTCGAAGTCCGCGTGTTCAGCCGCCGCGGCGTCGATAAAGACGCCCGTGCCCTCTCGATCGAGCAAGCAGAGATCGAGCGTCTGGCGAAAGACCGCGACGACGAGCGCCGCATTCTCGAAGACGGCTTCTACGGCCGCCTCGAACAGCTCCTGACCGGACAAAAGCTCGCCTCCGCTCCCAAGGAAGCCAAGCTGAAAAAAGGCGAGTCGATCAAGAAATCCGACCTCGCCGAAATCAAGCGAGGCCTCTGGCGCCAGATCGGCGTTGAGAGCGAAAAGCGCATGTCCGAAATCGAGGCGATGACCAAGACCTTCGATGCCGCCGTTGATGACCTCAAGAAACGCTTCGAAAACAAGGTCGAAAAACTCCAGCGCGGCGACGAACTGCCTCCGGGCGTTATGAAGATGGTCAAAGTCTTCGTGGCCGTAAAGCGCAAGATGCAACCCGGCGACAAAATGGCCGGACGTCACGGAAACAAGGGGGTCGTCTCCAAGATCATGCCGGTCGAGGACATGCCCTACCTTGAAGACGGAACGCCCGTTGACATGGTTCTGAACCCGCTCGGCGTTCCCTCGCGGATGAACGTCGGCCAGATTCTCGAAACCCATCTGGGCTGGGCCTCTGCAAGCCTCGGCAAGCAGATCGGCCAGATCATCGACACGTTTGACAAGGCCGGAAAGCCGAACGAGCAGGAACTCAAAACCCTGCATAAGAAGCTCAAGGATGTCTACGGCGAACGCGAATTTGCCGAGAAAGTGACGCAACTGGAGCAGGGCGACCTGATCGAGATGTGCCGCAACGTCAGCGTGGGCGTGCCGATGGCCACCCCCGTATTCGACGGCGCGCACGAAGGCGACATCACCGAGCTGCTGGAAAAGGCTGGCCTGCACCGTTCCGGTCAGGTTCGCCTGATCGACGGACGCACGGGCGAATCCTTCCACCGTCCGGTCACCGTGGGCTACATGTACATGCTCAAGCTGCACCACCTCGTGGACGACAAGATCCACGCGCGGTCCATCGGGCCTTACTCCCTCGTTACGCAACAGCCTCTGGGCGGTAAAGCCCAGTTCGGCGGACAGCGCTTCGGGGAGATGGAGGTCTGGGCCCTTCAGGCATACGGCGCGGCGTACACGCTTCAGGAAATGCTCACCGTCAAGTCTGACGACGTGGCGGGGCGCTCCAAGGTGTACGAGGCCATCGTTCGCGGCGAGGACAACTTCGAGATCGGTATTCCCGAATCCTTCAACGTTCTGACCAAGGAACTGAAGGCGCTGGGCCTGAACGTCGATATGAAGCAAACGACCAAGACCTAAGATGAACAAGGCAACCCGGAGGATCTAATGCAATCCGTCGCCACATTCCTGTCTGCGTGTATTTTGGCCGCTGCCATTTGCGTCGCCAGCTTCTTCGTGCGCGAAGGGCTGATCCGATTCAACACGCCGCTGGGGGTCGTCTCCGTCAAGGGGCTGGCCGAAAAGGACGTGGAGGCTGATCTGGGTGTTTGGCGCATTTCCCATACCGTCAAGGAATGGGACCTGCCCACGGCGCGCCAGAAGCTTCAGGCGAACCAGCAGATCATCGAAGCCTTCCTGAAACAGAACGGCTTCGCGGCCGAGGAATATGCCCGCAAGAGCATCAACCTCTATCAGGGCCGCGAACTGGCGACCCAGACCGGCGACGTGCAGGAGTATAAAAACACCTACGAGATGACCCAGACCATCACGGTGCGCAGCCCCAAGGTCCGCGACATCGAGAAGGCCGCGCAGAACACCTTCGCCCTGATCGCGCAGGACGTTCTGCTGACCAACTCCGATCCGGTCTACATGTACACGAAACTGAACGACATCAAGCCGGACATGATTACGCAGGCGACCCAGAACGCCCGCGAGGCGGCCCAGAGGTTCGCGCAGGACTCCAACAGCAAGGTCGGCAAGATCATGTCCGCCGACCAGGGCTGGTTTAATATTTTGTCGGCCTACGGAAGCGACACGGAGGCCGAGCAGGTCTCCATCGAAAAGAAGGTCCGCGTAATTACGACTGTGAATTTCAGCCTGGTTGACTAAGCCGGCTGTCGAAAACAAAGAGAAGAGAAAAGGGCGAAGACGATGAATGAACTGATGAACCTGTTTGGTCAGCCGACCGGACCGCAGAGCTTTGACAACATCCGGATCTCGATTGCCTCCCCGCAGCAGATCAACAGCTGGTCGTTCGGTGAGGTGAAAAAGCCCGAAACCATCAACTACCGGACCTTCAAACCCGAGAAGGACGGTCTCTTCTGCGCGCGCATCTTCGGCCCCGTGAAGGACTACGAATGTCTCTGCGGCAAGTACAAGCGCATGAAGTACAAGGGGATCATCTGCGAAAAGTGCGGCGTCGAAGTCACGCTCACCCGCGTCCGCCGCGAACGCATGGGCCACATCTCTCTGGCCTCTCCCGTTGCGCACATCTGGTTCCTGAAATCTCTGCCCAGCCGGATTGGCCTCATCATCGACATGACGCTCAAGGAACTTGAGCGGGTGCTTTACTTCGAAAACTTCATTGTCATCGAGCCGGGTATGACCCCGCTCAAGCCGATGCAGCTTCTCTCCGAAGATGATTATTATAACGCACAGGATGAATACGGCGAGGAATCTTTCCGCGCCGGTATCGGTGCCGAGGCGCTCAAGGAAATCCTCTCCGAGATCGATCTGGAGCAGGAGCGCTTGAAAGTCGAGGAAGACCTCCGCGAAACCAGCTCCGAAGCCAAGCGCAAGAAACTGGTCAAACGCCTGAAGCTGGTCGAGGCGTTCATCGCCTCCGGCACGCGCCCCGAATGGATGATCTTGGACACCGTTCCGGTTCTCCCGCCCGAACTCCGTCCGCTCGTTCCGCTCGATGGCGGCCGCTTCGCGACCTCCGATCTGAACGACCTCTACCGCCGCGTGATCAACCGGAACAACCGTCTGCGCCGCCTCATCGAACTCCGAGCGCCCGACATCATCGTGCGGAACGAAAAGCGCATGCTGCAGGAAGCCGTAGACGCCCTGTTCGATAACGGCCGCCGTGGCCGCGTCATCACCGGCGCGAACAAGCGTCCCCTCAAATCCCTCTCTGACATGCTCAAGGGGAAACAGGGCCGCTTCCGTCAAAACCTGCTCGGTAAGCGCGTAGACTATTCCGGCCGTTCCGTGATCGTGGTCGGTCCCGAACTCAAGCTGCATCAGTGCGGCCTGCCCAAGAAAATGGCGCTGGAACTGTTCAAGCCCTTCATCCTGCATAAGCTGGAAATCTATGGCATGGCCTCGACGGTCAAGGCCGCCAAGCGCATGGTCGAAAAGGAGCGCCCCGAAGTCTGGGACATCCTTGAGGAGGTTATCCGCGAACACCCCGTTCTCCTGAACCGCGCGCCGACCCTGCACCGTCTGGGCATCCAGGCGTTCGAGCCGGTCCTGATCGAGGGTAAGGCGATCCAGCTGCATCCGCTCGTTTGTACGGCCTTTAATGCCGACTTCGACGGCGACCAGATGGCCGTTCACGTGCCGCTCTCTATTGAGGCGCAGCTCGAAGCCCGCTGCCTGATCATGTCCACCAACAATATCCTTTCGCCCGCGAACGGCAAGCCGATCATCGTGCCGACGCAGGATATCGTTCTGGGCCTTTACTACCTTGCCATCGCCCGCGACGGCGAAACGGGCGAGGGCATGATTTTCCGCGGCGCCGGCGAAATCGCCCACGCGCTTCAGGAAGGAGCGGTCAGCCTGCACGCCAAGATCAAGTGCCGTTACCGCGGCGTTGATGAAAATGGTGTGCCCGAGACCGTTCTGGTGGAATCTACCCCGGGCCGGATCCTGATCTCCGAACTGCTCCCGCGCCACCCGCAGGTTCCGTTCTCCCTGATCAATCAGGTTCTGACCAAAAAGGAAATCATGGGTCTGATCGACGTCGTCTACCGCTACTGCGGTCAGAAGGAAACGGTCATTTTCTGCGACCGCTTGATGAAACTCGGATTCCGTTATGCGTGTATCGCCGGAATTTCCTTCGGTAAGGACGATCTGGTTATTCCCGAGGCCAAGCAAAAGCTGGTCGATGCCGCCTACGAAAAAGTCAGCGAATTCGAACAGCAATACATGGACGGTCTGATCACAAAGGGTGAGAAGTACAACAAGGTCGTCGATATCTGGTCGCGTTGCACCGACGAAGTGGCCGACGCCATGATGAAGGGCATCTCCAACATCGAAACTGGAAAACTGAACGCCGTTTACATGATGGCGCACTCCGGCGCGCGGGGTTCCGCCGCCCAGATCCGCCAGCTGGCGGGTATGCGCGGTCTGATGGCCAAGCCCTCGGGCGAGATCATCGAAACGCCGATCATCTCCAACTTCAAGGAGGGCCTGTCCGTTCTCGAATACTTCAACTCCACCCACGGCGCCCGTAAGGGTCTGGCCGATACGGCGTTGAAGACCGCGAACTCCGGTTACCTGACCCGCCGTCTTGTGGATGTCGCGCAGGACGCGATCATCACGCAGCACGATTGCGGAACCGAAAACGGCATCATGATGCGCGCGGTTATGAACGGTCCCGACGTGGTCGTCTCCCTCTCCGAGCGTATTCTGGGCCGCGTTCCCTCCGTCCAGATCAAGAACCCGCTCAATGGCGAGTTGATCGCCCCGGCAGGCGAGATCATCGACGAGGTGACGGCTGAAAAGATCGAGACCGCCGGCGTTGACGAAGTAAAAGTCCGCTCCGTTCTGGTCTGCGAAGGCGACAATAACGGCATCTGCTCGAAATGTTACGGGCGCGATCTCGCGCGCGGAACATCGGTCAACATCGGCGAGGCTGTCGGCGTTATGGCTGCGCAGTCCATCGGCGAGCCGGGAACCCAGCTCACAATGCGGACCTTCCACATCGGTGGCGCGGCGCAAAAAGGCGCAGAGCGTTCCCACGTGGACGCGAACATCGACGGTAAGATCGAAATCCGTAACAAGAACCTCGTGCAAAACTCTTCGGGCGTCACCATTGTAATGGGGCGTAACACGGAACTTGTACTTAAGGACAAAAAGGGCGCCGACAAGGCAACCTACCGGATTCCCTACGGTTCGCGACTGCTTGTCGAAGACGGCGCAAAGGTCAAGGCCGGCGAGAAGATGGCTGAGTGGGACCCGTACACCCTTCCGGTCATCACCGAGAAGGACGGGGTCGCTCACTACTTCGATCTCGTGGAGGGTATATCCATTGTCGATCAGGTGGACGAAGCGACGGGTATTTCCGCCCGCCGGATCATCGACTGGCGTTCGCAGCCCAAAGGCAGTGACCTGAAACCGCGTATCGCGTTGCTCGACAAAAAGGGCAACATCATCAAGCTGGCCAATGGCCTGCCCGCGAACTACGAACTCTCCGTGGATACGCTCCTCTCCGTTGAAAGCGGTCAGGAAGTCAAGGCCGGAGATATCGTCGCTCGTATCCCGCGCGAAACGTCAAAAACCCGTGACATCACCGGAGGTCTGCCGCGCGTGGCCGAGCTGTTCGAAGCCCGCCATCCGAAGGACTTCGCGGTCATCGCGGAACTGGACGGTTATGTGGAATTCGGCAAGGATTACAAATCCAAGCGCCGCATCGTCGTCCGCCCGGTCAGCCTCGAAGAAGAAGCCCGCGAATATCTCATCCCCAAAGGCCGCCACTTGGCCGTACAGGAAGGGGACTTCGTTCGCCGCGGCGACCGTCTTCTGGATGGCTCCCTCGTGCCGCACGACATCCTCAACGTTCTGGGGGTAGAGGCGCTGGCCGAATACCTCACAAACGAGGTGCAGGAAGTCTACCGTCTGCAGGGCGTGCGCATCAACGACAAGCACATCGAGGTCATTGTCCGCCAGATGATGCAGAAAGTCGAAGTCACCTCAATGGGCGACTCCACATACCTGCTCGGCGAACACGTAGACCGCGAGGAATACGACATCGCGCGTCAACGCTACATTGAGGAAGGCAAGATCGCGCCCGAAGGCAAGCCTGTACTGCAGGGGATCACCAAGGCGTCTCTGCAGACCCGCTCCTTCATCTCTGCGGCGTCCTTCCAGGAAACGACCCGCGTTCTCACCGAAGCCGCCGTCAACGGCAAGGTGGACCGCCTCAGCGGCCTGAAGGAAAACGTCATCGTCGGTCGCCTTATCCCGGCGGGAACCGGCGCGTTCGTCAACCAGATGAAACGTCTGGCCGCCGAACGGGACGAGGAAGTCCTGGCCAACATGCCCCGCCACGAAAGCATCGAAGCCGGACAATCTTCCGGCGAAGAAGAGCAAGGCGGCGGCGAGACCATCCGCGAGGCGGCTGCGGGCTAACCCCTCCGCGCTTAAGACACAAAATTTAAAGGCCCCGCATCGCCGGGGCCTTTTATATTTCAAAAAAGAACGCCTCAACGAGAACGCGTGCGTTTGGACCTTGCTGCGAACAGCAAGAGCACGAGAAGAACAAGCCCGCATATGCTCATGATGCCGCCAATCCACTCTTGAGGCAGTCTCGACATGGAAAGCCGAAGCTGATACCGCCCCTCCGGCAAGGGGATCAAAACCTGCCCGTAAGGCTCGGCGGCCCGCACCTCGGGAATTCGCGGCTCCTTCCCGTCCCGGATGATCTCTACCGCCCAGCCTGGAAAATAGAACTGCCGGACGTAAAGCACCCCAGGAATCTCGGCCTCGACAGCAAAAGTAAACTGCCTGGGCGTACGCTCGACAAGGCTCGCCCTGATCGTTTCCGGTTCGGTGCGATATAAAGTAAGCGCCGGCGTCTTATCGACAAAATCAAGGATGTTGATCGTCATTTCTGGGTTATTCGGGAAAAACTCCCCGGTTAAAATTCTATGCTTTATGCGGAAATCAAAAAATTCCTGATCGGGATGGGGCGAGTTCTGCACAAAGCGCGCCGTCTGAAAGCTCAGCAAGGCAAACACCACAAAAACGCAGATCCGCGCACCATGGATTTTAAACCGATGGGTGGCCTCCGCGCTTGGCGTGAACAAAAGTCCGATAAGTCCGGCAAAAAGCAGATCGGCGACAATCATGAGACGGAATGGAAACTGAACCTTCTGCAAAGGCGAGACGAACTCCCAGACAAACAGCGAGAACGGGGTCATAAGGAAAAAGCACGCGACAATCAAAACGGCGAGCGCCCCCATAACAGCTTTCGCATGGCGGCTCATATGCCCGGAAACGGCCAAACACCCCAGAACCGGAACAAAAACAGTACCGGTCGCCACAAGGGACATCTGCATGCAAAAGCCGCCAAAGACCTCCGGGCATCTGTCTCCGCCCCAGATAAACCAGTTCTTATAATCATAAAATGGCCCGCTCCACATCACATGGGAACGCACCAGATCAAGTAAGGTAAGAGCCGGAAAAAGGTACAGACCGGCAATCAATACACCCAGCCCCAAAGAGGCAGCAAAATGAAGGCCCTCGGCCCCCAACACCCGAACAAGCTCAGGACGCGGCCCCTCATGCTTCATGAAGGCATACAAAAGCGCCCATGCCCCGGCAAACGGAGTGACAACGACCGCGCTCGGAAGGTGTGTCACGACGAACAGCGCATAAACCGCCCCGAACTTGGCGATACGGGCCTCGCGGCGGCCCCCGTCCGCTTGCAAAAGCATGAATAGCAGCGGAGTCCAAGCATAAACGGCAAACTCCGCCCCGTTATTGCGTTCGTATACGTCAATGAACAGATGGTAGGGTGCGGCCATGTAAAGGGCAGCCCCCGCAAACGCGCCCCAACGAGAACAAAACCCCGAAAGCCAGAGATGGCAGGAAAAACCTGAAAAAAGCAGAAAAAACAGCGCGTTTAGGCTGAGAATTGTAGTGGTTGGCGCATCAAAAGGCAGCAAAACATCAATAACGTATTCAACGTAGTAGATAAGCGGGGCATAAAAAAACAGGTTGGCCCCGCCGAAACCGTGATTAATCTCCTGCAGCCAGCGGGGGTAGAGGACCCCCTGTTCGATCTGCTCGCGGAAGGCTTCGAACGCGATGATCTGGTTCTTGTAATCATCGCCGATCGGATAGCCGTCGAAAAACACCGCCCAGAAGCACAAAAGCCCGACCACGACAAGACCCGCGTAATCGGCCAAGTTTGACTTTCTGATATCTCCGACAGCCACAGGAAACCTGAACATTTTGAAGCGTTTATACCCGCACAAGAGTAAGGCGGAAGGGCCGCGCGGTAAACGGTTTTTTCTTTAACTCTTTGATAAGATTCTTTTCTTGACACTCAAGGGGCCCGCCGCTATATTCCGCGCCACTGATAGGGATTGGCTGGCTGTAAGCCGCTCTCCGCCGAAGAGAATCGGCAGGGATCCAGGCTTAAACGCAGCTGTAGGCTTCATCGAAAGTAAGCCCCGTAAAAAGGGCAGAAAAGTAGGTGAAGCGCAACATCCGCCAAAAAACGTCCGGTTCTCCACGAGCGCGGAACGGACGGGCCGGATGCTCTGCGGAAAACTGCGGTTGTCACTTGACAAACCGTAAAAATCCGCGCTACATGCCGCCATCCACGAATTTAAGGTGCTCTGCGAAAGCAGGGCTTTGGTTTTGGTTAATAACATAGGGCGAAACGATGCCAACCATTCAGCAACTGATCCGCAAGCCGCGGGAAAAGACTGTAAAGCGCAAGAAAAACCGGGCGCTGAAAAGCAACCCGCAACGTCGCGGCGTTTGCACGCGCGTCTACACCACGACCCCGAAAAAACCGAACTCCGCTCTGCGGAAGGTTGCCAAGGTTCGCCTGACCACTGGTCTGGAAGTCATTTGTTACATCCCCGGCGAAGGCCACAACCTTCAGGAACACTCCGTTGTTCTCGTGCGCGGCGGTCGGGTAAAGGATTTGCCAGGGGTTCGTTACACGATCATCCGCGGTACGCTGGATACGCAGGGCGTCAAGGACCGCAAGCAGTCCCGTTCCCGCTACGGCTCCAAACGTCCGAAATAAGCTTGATTTAGAGGAAAACAGAAATGTCACGTCGTCGTAAAGCAGATAAAAGAGAAATTCTCCCCGATCCCCGCTTCGGAGATCTGATTCTGTCCAAATTCATTAATTGCGTAATGGAGCAAGGCAAGAAGGCCACAGCTGAATCGATCGTCTATGGCGCCATCGAAGCGTTGGAGAAAAAATCTGCCAATGAAAACAAAAAGTCAGACGCTCCTGCTGCGTCCGATCTCGACGATGCGATCGCGGTCAAGAGCCGTGGTCTGCGTCTTTTCCATGACGCGCTGAAAAACGTGCGTCCGCGCATTGAGGTTCGCTCCCGCCGTGTTGGTGGTGCGACCTATCAGGTTCCCGTTGAAGTGCGCAGCGAACGCGCGCAGGCTCTGGCAATTCGCTGGATCATCGACGCGGCCCGTCGCCGCGGCGAAAAAACCATGAAGGACCGTCTGGCAGCTGAACTGTTCGAGGCGGCCAATGAGCGTGGCTCGGCGATTAAAAAGCGCGAAGACACCCACAAAATGGCCGATGCGAACAAGGCGTTCGCCCACTACCGCTGGTAATCGGCAACAGGATCAAACAGACAAACGGAACGGTAAGAGTAGAGAACATGACACGCGAATATCCATTGGACCGCTACCGCAACTTCGGCATCATGGCTCACATCGATGCGGGCAAGACCACGACCACCGAACGCGTTCTCTATTACACCGGTAAATCCCACAAGATCGGCGAAGTCCATGACGGCGCCGCGACGATGGACTGGATGGAGCAGGAGCAGGAGCGTGGCATCACGATTACATCCGCTGCGACGACCACCTTCTGGCAGGGGCCTGAGAATGGCACCCATCCCGGCGAAATGTTCCGCCTCAATATTATCGACACCCCGGGGCACGTGGACTTCACGATCGAGGTCGAGCGTTCCCTGCGCGTGCTCGACGGCGCTGTCTGCCTTCTGGACGGTAATCAGGGCGTCGAGCCCCAAACCGAGACTGTCTGGCGTCAGGCCGACAAATACCGCGTCCCGCGCATCATCTTCGCCAATAAAATGGACAAGATCGGCGCCGATTTTTACGACTGCGTCGCCAGCGTTAAAAAACGCCTCGGCATCAACCCGCTCGTTCTGACGCTTCCCATCGGTCTGGAAAGCGACTTCGTCGGAATCGTTGATCTGATCAACATGAACGCGGTCATCTGGAATGCCGAAACCCTCGGTGCGTCCTTCGACATCGTTGAAATTCCCGCCGACCTGAAAGATAAGGCGAAGGAATACCGCGAAAAGCTGATTGAGCAGGCCGTCGAAATGGACGATGCCGCTATGGAAGATTACCTGAACGGCAAAGAGCCCGACATCGCGACCCTCAAGAAATGTATCCGCAAGGGCACGATTGCCTTCAAGATCATCCCCATGATGTGCGGTTCCGCGTTCAAGAACAAGGGCGTTCAACCCCTTCTGGATGCGGTCGTTGACTACCTGCCCGGTCCTCTGGATGTGGGCGAAATGAAGGGCAAGAAGGTCGACTCCGACGAGGACGAGATCCGCAAGCCCGACGACGCCGAGCCCTTCTCCGCTCTGGCCTTCAAGATCATGAACGACCCCTACGTTGGCTCCCTGACCTTTGCGCGGATCTACTCCGGCAAAATCGAGTCCGGTTCCTACGTTCAGAACTCCGTCAAGGGCAAGCGCGAGCGCATCGGCCGTATGCTTCTGATGCACTCCAACAACCGCGAAGAAATCAACATCGCGCACGCCGGCGATATCGTCGCGTTCGTGGGCCTGAAGGAAACCACCACCGGCGACACGCTCTGCGACGCCAACAAGCAGGTTGTCCTTGAGCGTATGGAATTCCCCGAGCCGGTCATTGAGATCGCGGTCGAACCCAAAACCAAAGGCGACCAGGAAAAGATGGGCATGGCGCTCCAGCGTCTGGCAGCCGAAGACCCGTCCTTCCGCGTCTCCGTCGATCACGAATCCGGTCAGACGATCATGAAGGGCATGGGCGAACTTCACCTCGACATTCTCGTGGACCGTATGCGCCGCGAATTCAAGGTTGAGGCGAATATCGGCAAGCCGCAGGTCGCCTACCGCGAAACCATCACCAGAAAAGCGGAAATCACCTACACCCACAAGAAACAGACGGGCGGTGCCGGTCAGTTCGCGAAAATCGATCTGGTCTTTGAACCCGGCGAACGCGGATCCGGCTTCATCTTCGAAAGCAAGATCGTCGGCGGCGCGGTTCCCCGCGAATACATCCCCGGCGTTGAAAAAGGTCTGGGTATCGCCAAGGAAACCGGTGTGATCGTCGGCTTCCCGGTCGTGGACTTTGCGATCTACCTCGTAGACGGTTCGTACCACGATGTGGACTCCTCCGTCATGGCCTTCGAAATCGCGGCGAAAGCGGCGTTCAAGGAAGGGATGGCGAAGGCCGGTCCCCAGTTGCTCGAACCGATGATGAAGGTCGAGGTTGTAACGCCCGAGGAATATATGGGCGACATCATCGGCGACCTGAACTCGCGCCGCGGACAAATCAACGGGATGGAAGATCGCGGTAACGCGAAGGTCATCACCGCGATGGTCCCGCTGGCGAGCATGTTCGGCTACATCAACGACTTGCGCTCTAAGTCTCAGGGCCGTGCGCAGTACACGATGCTGTTCGACCACTACGAACCCGTTCCGTCGAATATCGCAGAAGAAGTGCGGGCAAGTCTGGGCGGCAAGAGCTGATAGGTTTTTAGAACATAACTTAAGATACAATTAGGAAGGAAAAAAGCGATGGCTAAGGAGAAATTTGAGCGGAACAAGCCGCACTGTAACATTGGAACGATTGGTCACGTTGACCATGGCAAGACGACGTTGACGGCG
>JAANMX010002253.1_pt1 | contig 19714 bp, 19 predicted proteins | sample 7279681 | NCBI WGS metagenome assembly JAANMX01 (sample SAMN14094542, study PRJNA606508) | bioreactor metagenome | isolation source: A lab-scale SPAN reactor treating ammonium-rich wastewater day 351 | place: Ireland: Galway | collected 2018-01-01
GTTCGCTCATTGGCCTTGAACGTCTTCGCCAGCGCCTGCCCCGCCGCCTTGCGCTTCTCCGGCGAACGATCCTGCAACAGGTTCAGCGCCGGTTCGATCGCAAGCTCTTTTGCTCCGACCTTGAAGCGCAGCCCTGCAATCGTCTGGTCGAACAACCTGTTCCATGCCGAGTAGCCGGTCTGCGACTTCTCGTGAAAGAGCTGCTCGAGGCGATCATCCAGCTGGTATGGCTTGTCCTTGCGGCTATCCTGATCCAGGGACGATAATGCCCGAGCTCCGGGGCCTGCATGGCGCGCTCGATCACGTCGTCGTCGATGCGGTTGAGCTCCAGCGGGAAAAACAGCAGGTGCAGCGACGCCGCCGTCAGACGCTCCGAAACGTCGCCATAGAATTTCGAGATCGCGGGATCGACGCTGTCGCCGGCATGAATCAAGCCCGCAAAAGAAGCTAGCCGGCCCGCGAGATCATCGATCGCCTCATAGCGCCGTACGGCCCCCGCGAGCCAGACGCCGCCCTCCGGACCCAGCGTTTCCGTCGCGAGCCTGCCCTTGTAATCCGATTCGAACGCCCTGCATTCAGCGTCGATCCTGTCGAGATCGCGCGCGATCTCGGGCGCGTCAATCCCGGCATAGAGATCCGCGAGATTCCACTCCGGCAGCCTCCCTGCGCCCGATTTCACGGCGGACGCTTTCCTGGCCGGCTTGCGGCGGGAGACGGGTTTGCGAGCGGTCGCGGATTTGCGGGAGGCGGAGGACGAACGCGCAGCCATTATCGATCCAGACTTTCTCTATGAACACCGATCAAGATGAATACCGATCAACAGGAGAGCAGTTATGACAGGACGGCGCGGCGGCAAACCTTAAGAGCGCATTAATCCCCATCCGCCAAAGTGCCCCGATTCAATACAGATAAGTTGTAGTGCGGGGAATGCCATGACTGCCACCATTTTGATCGCCGATGATGACGCGGTGCAGCGTCGTCTCGTCGAGAACATGGTGCGGCGGTGCGGCTATGAAACCATGGTCGTCGAAAGCGGCGACGCCGCGGTCGCCGCGATAACGGCAGGCGAGGGTCCGGTGATCGATGCCGTTGTCCTCGACCTCGTGATGCCCGGCCTCGACGGCATGGGCGTGCTGGCGGAAATCCGCGAGGCCGGCCTCAGCATCCCCGTCATTGTCCAGACCGCGCATGGGGGCATCGACAATGTGGTCTCGGCCATGCGCGCAGGGGCCCATGACTTCGTGGTCAAGCCGGTCGGCATCGAGCGTCTCCAGGTCAGTCTGCGCAATGCGCTTAACGCCAGCGCGCTCAAGAACGAATTGCAGCGGGTGCGCCACAGCCGCGAAGGCCGCCTCACCTTCGGCGACATCATCACCCGCAGCGAGGCCATGGCCGACGTGATGAAAGCGGCGAAAAAGGCGGCGGGATCGTCGATCCCGGTGCTGATCGAAGGCGAGTCCGGCGTCGGCAAGGAGCTGTTCGCGCGCGCCATTCACGGCACGAGCGATCGCAGCGCCAAGCCGTTTGTTACCGTCAATTGCGGCGCGATCCCCGACAGCCTGGTCGAATCGATCCTGTTCGGTCACGAGAAGGGATCGTTCACCGGCGCGACCGAGCGCCACACCGGCAAGTTCATCGACGCTTCCGGCGGCACGCTGTTTCTGGATGAAGTGAGCGAGTTGCCGCTCGCCGCGCAAGTCAAACTATTGCGCGCGCTGCAGGAAGGCGCGGTCGAAGCGGTCGGCGGCCACAAGCCGGTCAAGGTGGACGTCCGCATCATCTCGGCCACCAATCGGCGCCTGCTCGATCGCGTCAAGGCCGGACTGTTCAGGGAAGACCTGTTCTACCGCCTGCACGTGCTGCCGCTGACCATTCCGCCGCTTCGAAAGCGCCGCGAGGACATCCCGAACCTGCTCCGGCACTTTCTGGCGCGCTTCTGCGCGGAGGAAAACCGGTTGATCAAGGGCATCAGCGGCGAGGCGATGGGCGCCCTGTCGCAACTCGACTGGCCCGGCAACATCCGTCAGCTCGAAAACGCCGTCTACCGCGCTGTCGTCATGAGCGAAGGTACGCAACTCGACCTCCCGGATTTCCCGTCGATGGCTTTGCAGCCCGCCGCAAACGCGCGCCCTGAAACACACACCCAGGCAAGCGAGCCGCTGGTCATGGAACCTATCGCGCAGCAAACCGCATCGCAGGCCATACCCGGTAATGAAATACCCCTCGCGCCTGTGCCAGATGCGGGCAGCCTGCCATTGTTCGCTCAAGATGGCGAAGTCCGCCCGCTCGATGAGCTGGAAGCCGACATCATTCGCTTTGCCGTTTCGCATTATCGCGGACAAATGTCCGAAGTCGCGCGTCGATTGAAAATCGGACGATCCACGCTCTACCGGAAGCTCGATGACATCGCCGCGAAGGAGGAACAGTAACAGGCTCGATTGCGTTCGAAACGCATCACGCGAGTGTGCGCGTGTGAAATGAACCGTTGCGGCGCAGTGACAGACCAACGGAAAACGCGCGTCGGAACAACGCATCGCGTTGCCAACAGCGTCTTTTGAGGTCAGTTTGTCGTGAGTTGCCCCTTGTGGCGCTGGCTGCCCGAATCAGGCGCGCGTATAGCATTCGTGTGTGGAAGCCGAATCAAAAAGCTTCGGCGGGCGCAGGACAGAATTCATCAGAATTGTTCCGTGGGGACAGTTTCACCCGAGGGGTGCGAGAATGCGAGACGACCCGACTAACCGGACAGGATTCGATCGGATCCTGACGGTGCTTGCAGCCACCTTTCTGGCGGTTTCGACCTCTGCCGCATTTGCTCAGGCGGACACCGTAAAGAAAAGCGCCTCGGAGCTCGCCATCGACGCAGCAATTCCAGCGCCGGAGCCGGCCAACGTTCCGCCGCCCACGGCAGCCGATTTCAAGGCGGAGGGTCAGCAGCCCGCTGCGCCGGTCGTCGGTGAATCGAAGCCGGACGAGCGAAAGGCCGACAACAGCGCAGCCGATACAAAGCCGGCGGATACAACGGCCGTGGACACGACGCCCGCCGGCGCGGTCGCATCGAACTCCGATACGCCTTCGAACGCAACGACGCCGCCGAACGAAACAGCCTCTTCCGATGTGGAGCCATCGGGCATCAAGCCCGAGCCAGGCTCGAACACCGGGACCGCCGAAACGAAGCCCGCCGAGCCGAAAACCACCGACGCCAAATCGGACACGGACGCCACGTCGAAGGATGTCACGGCGGCTTCGCCGGACGGCATCAAGACAGGTCAAGAGACCGGCAAGGCCACGGAGGCAACAAAAGACGCGACGGCAACAATCCGTCCCGACGTGACGCCTCGTCCGGAGGCCGGCGCCGCGGCAAACTCCGAACAGCCCGGCGAACCGGTCAAGACCGCAATCAACGTCCCTCCGGCGGATCAGCCGACGGCCGAAAAGCTGCATGGACTGCTTGATGCCAATGCAACGAAGTTCTTTTCCCGGAAGGCTGAGCGGGCGGCGGTTGAAAAATTCTATACCGCGCGGAGCTACGCGCCTCTCTGGACGGAAGGCGGCACGCTGAACACTCAGGCTCAAGGCGTGATCGCGCGCCTCAGGGACGCCGCGGCCGACGGCCTCAACCCCTCCGATTACCCTGTGCCGGATTTTGCGGCGGCGTCATCGCCGGAGCAGCTTGCGGAAGCCGACCTGAAGCTCACCGCGAGCATGATGGACTATGCGCGTCAGGCGCAGAGCGGCCGGATGCACTGGTCTCAGGTCAGCGCTGATGCCCAGTATCCCGAGCACCCTGTCGATCCCGAGCAGGTTCTGACGAACGTCACCACCGCCAAGGATGCCTCCGCAGCGCTCGACAGCTACAATCCACCGCATAAACTTTATCGGGAACTGAAACAGAAGCTCGCCGAACTGCGCAAGGATTCGGAAGGGCCTGTCATCGAAATCGCGGAAGGTCCAGGTCTGGTGTTCCGCAAGAATGCCGTGATCGAGGATCCGCGCGTGCCCCAGATTCGCGCAAGACTGGGCGTGACACAAAATCCTGACGACACCCGTTTCGATGCCGATGTCGCCGCCGCCGTGCGCGAATTCCAGGCTCGCCATCATCTCAAGGCCGACGGCGTCCTGGGCAATAACACGATCCGCGCTCTGAACGGTCCGAAGAAGGATCACACGATCGACACCATCATCGCCAACATGGAGCGCTGGCGCTGGCTGCCGCGCGAGCTTGGCGCTCCGTCGCTGGGCGACGCCTATGCCATCCTGAACATCCCGGATTATTCGCTCAAGGTGATGCAGCATGGCGCGCCGATCTGGAGCACCCGTGTCGTCGTGGGCAAGCCGGGTCTCCATGCGACACCCCTCCTGACGGAAACGATGAAGTACATCACCGTCAATCCGACCTGGAACGTGCCGCCCTCGATCATCTACAAGGAATACCTTCCCGCCCTGCAACAGGATCCGACCGTGCTGTCGCGCATGGGCCTCAAGCTGGAGCGCGACCGCAACGGCGGCATCCACATTTCGCAACCGCCGGGCGAACGCAACGCGCTGGGCCGCATCCGCTTCAATTTTCCAAACAAGTTTCTGGTGTACCAGCACGACACGCCGGACAAACACCTGTTTGCGAAGGAGAAGCGCGCCTTCAGCCACGGCTGCATGCGGGTTCAGAACCCGGACCAGTACGCCGCCACACTGCTCAACATCGTTCTTCCGCAGGAACATTATACGCCGGAGAAAGTCCGGAGCATGTATGGCCGGAACGAGTTCAACATCAATTTCCCGACTCCGGTTCCGGTGCATATCACCTATCAAACCGCGTTTATGGATGAGGCCGGTAAATTGCAGCTTCGCGCTGACGTCTACGACCGCGACGCCAAGATGCTGACTCTCCTCCGAAACTCCAACGGGCGCGATCTTGAAACGGTTGTCGCGCATGCCCAGCCGAACTATTCCCGTCCCAGGGGCAATATTCCGCAGCAGGGGATGGCCTTCAATGAAAACCGCGGATTTGGAGGCGGTTTCGACAACGGCGGCCCATCATTTTTCGAGCGGCTGTTCGGTGTCCAGAACCCACCTCCACAGTACGACGACCGTCGCCGGCCGATATACAGGCGCTAGCCCGCCTTTGGGCGAGCTGTCGAAAAGTCGATTACTTGAATAAAAACAAGGGCTTCATCACATGATGAAGCCCTTTTTGCATTAACCATTATCCACCCCCCTCCACGGCATGGCTCTTTTCTGCCACAGTCGGCGGGCTAATTACCGTTCAGGCGGGAAGGTTAAGGTAAATCGGCGTTAACCCTCCTGCCCTACGACTTGGCTTTATGCCCTTTCACTGGGGTCTGTTGTGGAAGGGCCTTCCGACTTGTTCGTCTTCCGGGTGGGCTCATACGTGCTTGCTGATTTTGCACGCGGCTTGAAATCGTTGTCGATTTCACGGACCGGTTCTCGCATCGGCCTGTCGTCGCTTCTTCTGTTCGCGGGCGCGGGATCGGTGCATAACGCCGCCGCGCTGAATGAGACGCGCACACTGTCCTTTCACCACACCCATTCCAACGAAAACCTCACCGTCACATTCAAGCGCAACGGCCGCTATGACGAAGGCGCGCTGAAACAGATCAATCATTTTCTCCGCGACTGGCGCAGCCAGGAGCAGACCACCATGGATCGTCATCTCTTCGACATCCTCTGGGAGGTCTATCGCGACGTCGACGGCAGGCAGCCGATCAACATCATCTCCGCCTACCGCTCTCCGGCCACCAACGCCATGCTTCGCCGCCGATCCAAAAACAGCGGCGTCGCGCGATTCAGCCAGCACACGCTCGGCCACGCGATGGACTTCTACATTCCCGGCGTGCAGCTTGAGAAAATCCGCTTCGCCGGACTTCGTCTCCAGCGCGGCGGCGTCGGCTTCTATCCCAAATCGGGCTCGCCATTCGTCCATCTCGATACCGGGCATGTGCGGCACTGGCCGCGCATGACCCACGATCAGCTGGCGCGCGTCTTCCCGGACGGCCGCACCGTGCACATTCCCTCGGACGGCAACCCGCTGTCGGGATATCAGGTGGCGATGGCCGATATAGAGAAGCGCCGCCGCCACTCGGGTGAGGACGGAGCCGCAAGCAGCAAGCCGTCGAACTTCCTGCTGGCGCTATTCCGCGGCAAGTCGGCTGATGAGGATGACGAGTCTGACGGCGCGCCGGCTGTCCGGCCGGATCAGGCAGCCGCCTCCGCCGCGCCCGCTGCTGCCTCCGCAGATTCGGTGCCGCTGCCGCGGGCGAAGCCGGGGGCTTTCAAGCTGGCCGCCGCCGACGTGCACCCCGCCCCCACCCCGCTTTCCGCGAGACAGGCGGAGGGCAGCAAACCTCAGACCCCCGCCGACATCATCAATTCCCGCGGGTTCTGGGATGATATCCCGCCGGCCCCGAACCAGGCCACGCAGAAGCAGATTGCGGCGGCCGTCAGCGCACGGCGGGCGGTCGCCTCGGCAGCCGACCGGCACACGGCGACCGGCAGCATTTCTGATCCCTTGCAGGCGCTAGCCTATGCGCCGGAGCAGGATGTCCGGCGCGCGCGAATCTTCGCGGCGACCGCATCGATCCCGCCCATCCGGCCAGCACCCCTCCCCGCGCGCAACCCGATGGCGTTGGACGGTGTGACCACGGTCGTCGCCAAAAGCGCTCAGGGCCAAAAGTCCACAGTGTCGATCTCGCGCCGTTTGGCGCCGGCGGCCTCTCGCGACAGCAACGCCTGGATGCGGGCGATGATCCTTTCCCCGAGCGCCAGCCGCACAATGCTGGCGACGGTCATGGGCGAACAGGACATGACCTTGATGCAGCCCTATTTCACCAAGCCAGACCGGACGATCGCCATGGCTTTCACCGGCGACCCGCAAATGGGCATGGTCTGCGATCGATTTACCGGATCGGCTGTCGCCCGGTTGACGACGACCGCGCTCGCGGTGCAGGCAGTCTCGCTGCGCTGAACCTTTTCGCTTACGATAGAATCAGAAGCGGACTCTATGATCTTGTTTTGACGCGTTTTATTCAAGCGAACAGGTCATCCATCCTCGCCGGGAAATGCTCTGATCGCTCGCACCGAAAAAAGCCTGGAGTCTGTTTCAACTGCGTTGAACCCGATTCAACCCCCGTTGAATCAGACGCGTCGCTTATCTCTTTATTTGAGCACGATCTTTCCCGAAAACCGGTTTCCACTTTGCGCTGGCGCGGCCCTTCGGGTCGGGATCATGCTCCGCGTGTTTGATTCCGGGCGTTGTTTGATGGACGCAAAGCTGCGCCCGCGCCTCACAGCATTCCGAGCGCGTGCATATAGGTTTCCAGAATCGTTTCCTGCTCCTGACGCTCGTTGGCGTCCTGCTTGCGCATCCGCACGATCGTTCGCAGCGCCTTGACATCATATCCGTTGCCCTTGGCCTCGGCGTAGACATCACGAATATCATCGGAAATGGTCTTCTTCTCTTCTTCCAGCCGCTCGATGCGCTCGATGATGGCCCTGAGCTGATCCTTCGCGAAACTGGTCACGGGCTCTTCCTTGGCGGCGGCGGCGGTGGCCATCCTGCTACTCCTGAATATGAATGATGATGGATATGAAAGATGACGTTGGGAATGTGAGCCCGGACGTGCTCGCCGCCTGTCACATTTTGAAGCTCGACACTCCCGAGCGGCGCGCGCGGCGTCAAGGCGGCATCGCGCTCATCCACAGCGACCCACAGGCCGCAGCGCGAGATCAGTGACCGCCCGCGTTCTTCTTCATCGCCGCGAGCTGCTCCGGCGTCGCCTCGCTCTGATGTTTCGCCTTCCAGGCGTCATAAGTCATGCCGTACACCGCCTCGCGGCTTTCGTCCTTGGTCATGCCGGCGCCCTGTTCGTCAGCGGCCTCCTTGAGCCAGTTCGACAGGCAGTTGCGACAGAAACCGGCCAGATTCATAAGCTCGATATTCTGGACATCGGTACGGGATTGCAGATGCCTGACCAGCCGACGGAATACCGCAGCTTCCAGTTCGGTTCGTGTTCTGTCATCAATGGTCATGGACTGATCTCGCCATCGCTTATGTGAGGTTGAGTTGGAGCGTGTCACGGATTTTACCACATCGCAGGGCAAATAGCAGTTCACAGGCCGGAAAATGAGCACCTTGACGTGAAAAGCCGGCTCCAGCCGTTGACAGGCGCGGCGCGTCACGCGAAATCACGCGAAACGATTTGCCCGGCTAAATGACCAAATCAGACCACCTCCTCTTTCTCACCTTCTCGCGCCGCGCGAACATCGCGGGCTTCTTGCCTGTCCTCGGCCTCGTTGTCGTTTGTCTGTGGCCGGCGTCCGCTGCTGCGGACTTCCGCCTCTGCAACAATACTTCCAGCCGCGTCGGCATCGCCCTTGGCTACAAGAGCGCGGACGGCTGGACCACCGAGGGCTGGTGGAATATCTCATCGCATGCCTGCGAGACCCTGCTGCGAGGCACGCTCATCGCACGCTATTATTATATTTATGCTCTAGATTACGACCATGGCGGCGAATGGTCGGGACAGGCTTTCATGTGCTCACGCGATAAAGAATTCACCATCAAAGGCACCGAGAATTGTCTCGCGCGGGGCTTCGACCGCACCGGTTTCTTCGAGATCGATACCGGCGACCAGCGCGCGTGGACCGTGCAACTGACGGAGTCCGGCGAACATGGACCGCAGCGCGTGCCGGGGATGCCCGCACAAGATGGAATTCCGGGCGGGTCCGATTCCACGGGCGGAACGCCTCCGGGGTCTGGTCTGACGCCAGACGCGTTGCCCGGACGCAAGCCATGAGACGTCTGCGCCGCATCAAGATACTCGCCACCCTCGGGCCCGCCTCATCCGACAGCGCGATGGTGCGCCGCCTGTTCGAGGCTGGCGCGGACGTTTTCCGCATCAATATGAGCCATACCTCGCATGACAAAATGCGCGAACTGGTGGCGACGATTCGCAACGTCGAAGCCAGCTATGGTCGCCCGATCGGCATTCTGGTCGACCTTCAGGGACCCAAGCTCCGTCTCGGCTCATTCGCCGACGGCCCGATCCAGTTGAGCAACGGCGAGACCTTCGTTCTGGATTCCGACAACACTCCCGGCGACAAAACCCGGGTCCACCTGCCGCATCCCGAAATCCTGGCGGCGCTGCGCCCCGGTCACACCCTGCTGCTCGACGACGGCAAGGTTCGGCTGATCGCCGAGGAAACCTCGCCCGAGCGCACCGTGACGCGCGTCGTCGTCGGCGGCAGGATGTCCGACCGCAAGGGAGTGAGCCTGCCAGATACCGATTTGCCGGTGTCGGCGATGACCTCCAAGGACCGCTCCGATCTCGATGCCGCGCTGGAAACCGGCGTTGACTGGATCGCATTGTCCTTCGTGCAGCGAGCGGACGATGTCGCCGAAGCCAAGAAGGTGATCCGCGGCCGAGCATCGGTGATGGCCAAGATCGAAAAGCCGCAAGCGATCGACCGGCTGCCCGAAATCATCGAAATGGCCGATGCCCTGATGGTCGCGCGCGGCGACCTCGGCGTCGAATTGCCGCTCGAACAGGTTCCCAGCCTGCAAAAGCAGATGACGCGCATGGCGCGACGCGCCGGCAAGCCCGTGGTGATCGCGACGCAAATGCTGGAATCCATGATTCTGTCGCCGGTGCCCACCCGCGCCGAGGTCTCCGACGTCGCCACCGCGGTTTACGAAGGCGCGGACGCCATCATGCTTTCCGCCGAATCGGCGGCCGGAAAATATCCCGTCGAAGCCATCTCGACCATGAACCGGATCGGCGAAGAGGTCGAGCGCGACCCGATCTATCGCGGCGTGCTCAACGCACAGCGTGCCGAGCCGGAGCCCACCGTCGGCGACGCCATCGCCGACGCCGCCCGGCAGATCGCGGAGACGCTCGATCTCTCCGCGATCATATGCTGGACCAGTTCAGGCTCGACAGCGCTGCGCATGGCGCGCGAGCGTCCGAAGCCGCCGGTGGTCGCCATCACCCCTAACCTCGCGACGGGACGCAAGCTGGCCGTGGCGTGGGGTGTCCATTGCGTGGTGGCGGAAGACGCTCATGACCAGGACGACATGGTCGACCGGGCCGGCTCCATCGCCTTCCGCGACGGATTTGCCAAGGCGGGCGAGCGCATCATCATCGTGGCCGGCGTACCGCTCGGCACGCCGGGCGCGACGAACATGGTCCGCATCGCTTTCGTCGGTCCGAACGGCGAAACAGGGGTTTAAGCAAGGTTCCGGATCGTTGTTCTGACGTGTTCTCTTCACGCGAACAGCTCATCCACTCCTCCGGAAAATGCTCCAGAGTCTGATCCAACTAAGTTGAATCAGATGAGTTGAATCAGACTCCAAGCTTAATTTTCTGATCGAGCACGATCTTATCTGAAAACCGGCTTGCACTTTGCGCTGGCGCGGCCCTTCGGGTCGGGATCATGCTCTTTCGGCCCGGGTATGGATCGATCGGGGTCGAGACGGCGCGCCTCAAACCCGTTCATCCACTTATCCTCGTTATCCACAGGCGCTGCAAATCGTCCTGCAGACATTGTTCACGTTCGTAGGGGAAAGTGAGGCGACTTCAACGGGAGTATCTCAGATGAGTTTTGAAGCTGGCGAAGCCGTCATAGATGAGATCGTAGCGTCATGTGACGGCGACCTTCGCGGCGCGCTGATGGCGCTCCTGATGGTCAACGAGCGGCTGGAGAACGAGTTGCAACGGCTTTATGCGACAGTACGCGACGGCGATACGCTGCATTAGAGCATCGGACCCGAAAGTGGGAACCGGTTTCGGGATGAATCCGATGCTCAATCAATTAACTGGAGCGGCGGCGCTGATTCCATTTGACCGGCGGCCGCTCTATAGCGTTTTCGAGCGAAGTGGATACCGGTTCGCGTAAAGAAAACGCGTCAAAACAGCAATCTGGAGCTGCGCTTCTGATTCAATCAGAAGCGGTAACGCTATAGATCACGATGATCTTGAATCGAGACGATCCAAGATCATGAACGCGAATGCCCTGCCCTTGTGGATTTTCCCTCATCGGCGGCAGTCAGATATCGCGGCCGTCAACTTTCTCGGTCAAGGTTTTGACCAACTCCCGCACCCTTTCGAGATGGGGATTGACCGCAAGCGCCTTGCGGAAGGCGTCAAGCGCGCGCTTGTCATCGCCAAGCTCCTGCATGATCACGCCGAGACCTGCCAGCGCTCCAAAGTGGCGCGGCTCGCGGATCAGCACCTGCTCGACATCCTCAAGCGAACGCTGATAATCGTTGCGCATGTAGTGCAAGGTTGCCCGCTGGCTCCATCCCTCAATGTATTCGGGACGCAGCTTTAAAACCGCATCAAGCAGCCTGAGCGCGACGTCGCTCTGTTTGGCGTCCGTCGCCGTCTTCACGCGTTGCATCAAAAGCGAGATCGTGTTGCTTGAGGTCTGGCTCCAAAGCGCCAGGATCCGCGCCTCGACATGCCTCGCACTCTCCTCATCCGGCGCGGCCTTGAGAGCGCCGAAAAGGAAATCGAGGCCGCGATCCGTCTCTTTCGGGCTTTTCGGCAGCCTCAGTGGCGATCGTGGCGGATCGCTGGGCTGAGTGGCTTCAGGCGGCGTGGCCTGCGGAGAGTTGCGCGGTGGCGACTGCGCGAAGACGATAGTTGGCGCCAGAGTCCCAGCGAGAGCGAGCAGCATTGGGAGACAAAGCCACCTGGCCGAGGAGGTTGTCGATTGCATTCACAAGCTCCGGACATCACGCGAGCTTCTGGAGCCTACACGACAGCGCTTTTCCGTTCCACGAATTGATCCAGCCCGGCGTCCACGCGAACCGGTCATCCATCCTCGGGTCAAGCCCGACGACATGCTTCCCTCGCAAACGCTATAGATACAGCAAACCCCGGCAAGGCCGGGGCGCATCAAGATCATATAATAGGGATTACGGACGACCCTGCCGTAAACCGGCGCGCTGGATCAGCCCTGGCGAGCCTTGAAACGGCGCTGGGTCTTGTTGATCACATAAACCCGGCCCTTGCGACGGACCAGACGGTTATCGCGATGCCGAGAGCGCAGAGATTTCAATGAGTTACGGACTTTCATAGGGATGTTCCTGATCTTTCAAAGCCCGTGTTACGAAAGGCCGAAACAGCAAAACGCAGGGCTCGCGGAGAAACCGCGCCAGACGCGCGGTTTCTAGGCCATCCCGGCCCGGACTGTCAATCCAGATGGTCTGAATTTCCGGGCCTATGCGAGCCCGTCTATTCCTCCACCTCATGGATGCTCGCCCACTTACAAATCAGGTTCCGCATGATTCAATTTTAAGTAGGTTTATCAAGGTTAACGATGCGCCGACATTCTCCGGTGCACGAGTGGAGCATTACGAAAACCAACCCCGCTGGAGCCATAAGAAGGGGTTCACGTTGGTATTCCGCCCAGCGAGGACTCTAAGCATGACCTACACAGCCAGGCAGGACGATCGAATCGCGGAAACGCCCTTCGGCAAGCGAAGGGTGAAGCCCCGCGCCTGCATTGTCGAAAGCAAGCATCACGTCCGGTCCCTGCTCAGCGAAGCACTCGAAGAACTGGGTTTCATTCCCCTCGCCTGCGCCACGCTGGAAGACCTTGATGCGTCTTTGCGTTTCGATTTTCCCGATATGATTGTCATCAGCTTCTCGATGAACGGCCTGTCGGTTCCGGGCATCCTGAACCTGCTCGCGACGCGGACCTGCGCCGCAAAGGTACTGCTGATCGGACCGCCGGATGCGCCCGCCGTCAAGGCAGACCGGGAACTCGGGGAGAATCTGGCGCTCGACTTGCTGCCGGTGCTATCGACGCCTTTCAGCGACAGGGATCTGCGCGCACGCGTCGCCGCCCTGGTGCCGGCCGAACCGCTATCCCCTCCGGTCGATGTGGCCGAGGCGCTCGGCGCCGGCTGGCTCGAACTCTGGTATCAACCGAAGATCAACGCGCGAAGTCTTTCGCTGAGCGGCGCTGAAGCGCTGATCCGGATGCGTCATCCGAACTGGGGGATCGTGCCGCCGGCCCGCTTCATTCCCGACGAGGGCGATCCTCATTTCCGCGCCCTGTCGGACTTCGTCATCGGCCGGGTTTTTCAGGACTGGCGTTATCTCGTCGCCAAATCGGGCAGCATCCATATCTCCATCAATCTGCCCCTCGCCTTCTTCACTGACGCAAACGCCGTCGATGACCTGCGGGTGCAGTTCCCGAATCATCCCGCCTTCGACGGCTTGACCGTGGAAGTCGGCGGCAGCGAAGTCGTGCAGAATTTACCGCTCGCGGTCGAGGCTGCGCACCGGCTGCGATTTCACAACATCGGCCTGTCGATCGATGACGTGGGCACGGAATGGTCGACACTGGCCGCGCTGAACGATTTTCCATTCGCCGAGATCAAGCTCGATCGCAAATTCGTGGACGGCAGTTCGTCCGCGCGGCTCAAGCGCTCCGTCTGCCGCCAGATCGTCGACCTCGCCAAGAGCCATGGCGTCAAGACAGTGGCCGAAGGCGTCGAGACCCGCGACGATTTTCTGGCGATGCATGGCATCGGCGTCGACTTCATCCAGGGGTTCCTGTTCGGCAAGCCGATGACCACCCGAAAATTCGCACACAACAGCCGCCAACGTCCGGCCTTCGCAGCCAATGCCTGAAAGCGGCGCCTGTCCGCTCGGCCAATGACTTACCGGTGATTTCCGGTTGCTTTCGCCACGACGTCATCGCCGCTCGCCTCGGCATTGGACTCGAATACCGCGCGGCACGGCCCACCGAGCTGAGGCTGATTGTGCCGCAGGCAGGCGACAATACGGGCCACATCGGGAATTTCGCTGCCGCACAGCCTGAAGACATCAGGCGTGCAGGCCATCCTTTGGGCGAACGTGCCGCGATATTCTTCCGCATACGCAGTGAAGGCGATGCAGGCCACCGCCAGAATTCCGGAAAACAGGATAACTCCGTGCCTGAGCATGTGCCACCTCGTCCCAATGCGCTCCACACGCCAGAGCATTTTTCGCTTCTGATCAAATCAGGAGCGAAACTCCGGATGTTGTTTTGATGCGTTTGCTTCACGCGAACCGGCATCCATCATTAGGGCTCAAGCCCGAGGACATGCTTCGCTTGAAAACGCTATGATACCTCCTCAAACCATTGAGGCGGCAGGAAGGTTCGTTTCAGGCCATACGATGGGGGTTGCGTGGCTTTCCGCGGGACGCGCGCCCCTCGCCGGTCCACCGCACCCCCGCATACCCTCTTCCGCTATGCCGAACGACGGGACGCACTTCCCCCGCGCCGTCCCGGATGCGCGAGTTGATGGGCGAGGTAATCGATCAGCACCTCGACGCGCGCCGGGCGCGGCCCGCCCGGCGGCATCACCAGATGAACCGCGCCTTCCACCTGTTTCCAGCCCTTCAGGAGAACTTCGACCTGCTTGGCGGCGATGGCGTCGCCGACGATGAATTCCGGCAGGTCCGCTATTCCCAGCCCGGCGATGATCGCGGGCAGCAGCGCCTCACCGTTATTGACGCGCAGCCGGCCCGATGGCCGCACGGCAGCCTGTTCGCCTCGCGCATTGACATAACGCCATACCCCCGGCGTCGACAGATAAGCGTAACCCAGACAACTGTGCTGGGCGAGATGCATCGGGTGCGTCGGCCTGCCGTGCGCCTTGAGATAGGCAGGCGAGGCAACGGTATGACGCGGCATCGGGCAGAGCCGCCGCGCCAGCAACGACGAATCCGGCAGGCTGGCAATCCGCACGCCTACGTCAAACCCCTCGCCGATCAGATCGACCATCGCGTCGCTGAAATGAAGATCCACCGACACCTCGGGATACATCGCAAGGAAGCCGGGCAGCAGCGGCGCGATCACGTTGACGCCGAACGTCATGGGAACCGCAAGCCGCACCAGACCGCGCGGCACCGTCGATCGTGCCAGCGCCTCATTCTCGGCTGCTTCACCGTCCGCGAGCAGACGCGCGGCGCGTTCCGACAGGTTCTTGCCTGCATCCGTCAGCGCCAGGCGGCGCGAGGTACGATTGAAGAGACGGGCGCCGAGCCGGTCTTCAAGCCGGCCGACGGCTTTGGAAACCGTTGCTTTCGACAGGCCCAGATCGGCCGCCGCGCCGGCGAAGGAGCGCAGTTCGACAACCTTGGCGAAGATCGCCAGCGCCTCGAAATCCGGAAGTCTCGCCATTCCTGTCCCACCATAGATAATTTTTAGAAACAATGTGTTTCGATAGTTTCTATTTATACACCTGACCGAAAGACATATCCAACCGTCAACCGCAGCCGACGGCCGAACACCCATCGAGCCGGCAGCCGCGACGGCATACGGGCAATCGGAAAGGACAGGTCATGATCGAACTCAGACCCTTCAATAAACTCGGTGGCGCAGATCACGGCTGGCTGAAAGCAAAGCATCACTTCTCGTTCGCCAGCTATTACGACCCCGGCAATGTGGGACATGGCAGCCTGCGCGTGTGGAACGACGACGAGATCGCGCCGAACAGCGGATTTCCGCCCCACCCCCACGCCAACATGGAGATCATCACTTACGTTCGCGAAGGCGCGATCACCCATCAGGACAGCATGGGCAACAAAGGCCGCACCGAAGCGGGCGACGTGCAGGTGATGAGCGCGGGCTCCGGTGTGCGGCATTCCGAATACAATCTGGAGCCGGTGAAAACCACGCTATTCCAGATCTGGATCGAGCCCACGAAGGATGGCGGCGAACCCGCCTGGGGCGCAAAGCCTTTTCCGAAAGGCGATCGCTCGGGCAGGCTGGTCACCCTCGCCAGCGGATTCAAGGCCGACAGCGATGCGCTGCCGATCCGCGCCGATGCGCGCGTGCTCGCCACCACGCTGAAAGCCGGCGAGAGCGCAAGCTACGCGGCGAGCAAAACGCGCAACCTGTATCTCGTTCCCGCCGTGGGGGCGATCGAAGTCAACGGCGTGCGCGTCAACGCCCGCGACGGCGCGGCCATCCGCGACGAGGCGACGGTGAGCATCACCGCGCTGGAGGATTCCGAAGTGGTGCTGGTCGACGCGGCGTAAGCCGACCACCCAACACAGTAAACGCGATGCGCGGCCCGACCGCCGCGCATCTTCCCTCAAACGCGGAGGTCAAAAATGGCGAAGGTTCTCGTTCTCTACTATTCCGCCTACGGGCATATCGAGGCGATGGCGAACGCCGTCGCGGACGGCGCCCGGGAAGCCGGAGCCACGGTCGACGTCAAGCGGGTGCCCGAACTCGTGCCCGAAGCGGTTGCGAAGGCAAAACACTTCAAGCTCGATCAGGCCGCGCCGCTGGCGAAAGTCGATGATCTCGCCAATTACGACGCGATCGTCGTCGGCACCGGCACGCGGTTCGGACGGATGTCGTCGCAGATGGCGAGCTTCCTCGATCAGGCCGGCGGCCTGTGGGCCAGGGGAGCCTTGCACGGCAAGGTCGGCGGTGCATTCTCATCGAGCGCGACCCAGCATGGTGGCCAGGAAACCACGCTGTTCTCGATCATCACCAACCTTCTGCACTTCGGCATGACGATCGTCGGCCTGAACTACGGCTTCGCCGGCCAGATGGGCGTCACAGAGGTCACCGGCGGCGCGCCCTATGGCGCGACCACCATCGCCGATGGCGACGGCAGCCGCCAACCAAGCGCGAACGAACTCGCGGGCGCGCGCTATCAGGGCAGGATGATCGCCGAGACGGCGGCGAAGCTGCATGGCTAAACAACAATCCAGAGCTTCGCTTCTGATTCAATCAGACGCGAAATGCTCTGGTTTGCGGCTCCTCACGCTGAACGGCGGGCAACAGATGCCGCGGCCGTGGCCAAGACCCTGCCGGTCGTGTATCAGACCCTGAGAACCCACAGCCATTACGGAATACGCCTTGGTCCAGGATCCGACGAACAAGCCATTTCTCGAGGTGCTATCAGGCCGTCGCCAGGCCGTGCCGCCGATCTGGATGATGCGGCAGGCAGGCCGCTATCTGCCGGAATATCGCGAGTTGCGCGCGAAAGCCGGCGGTTTTCTCGACCTCTGCTTCACGCCGGAATTCGCCGCCGAGGTGACGTTGCAGCCGATCCGCCGCTTCGGGTTCGACGCAGCGATCATCTTCTCCGACATTCTCGTCATTCCCTACGCCCTCGGACGTTCGGTGCGCTTCGAGGCGGGCGAAGGTCCGCGGCTCGATCCGCTGGATACGCCGGACAAGATAGCCGCGCTTTCGAGCGAAGCCGACATGACGAAGCTTGAGCCGGTGTTCGAAGCGCTGCGCCGCGTCAAGCGCGAACTCGACTCAAAAACAGCCCTGATCGGATTCTGCGGCGCGCCATGGACGGTCGCCACCTACATGGTTGCCGGACAAGGCACGCCCGATCAGGCGCCGGCGCGGATGATGGCCTATCGCCACCCCGACGCCTTCGCCAAGGTCATCGACGCCATCGTCGACAACTCGATCCGCTATCTGCTCGGCCAGCTCAAGGCCGGCGCGGATGCGCTGCAAATCTTCGACACATGGGCGGGCGTGTTGCCACCGCGCGAGTTCGCGCAGTGGTCGATCGAACCCACCAGACGCATCGTCGCAGGCGTGCGCAGGCAGGTTCCGGACGCAAAGATCATCGGTTTTCCCCGCGGCGCGGGCGCCCTGCTGCCGTCCTATATCGAGGCGACCGGCGTCGACGCCGTCAGCATCGACTGGGCCGCCGAACCGTCCCTGATCCGGGACAAGGTGCAGAACCGGGTGGCCGTGCAGGGCAATCTTGATCCGCTGGCGCTGATCGCCGGTGGCGCGGCGCTCGACCGCGCGGTCGATGACGTGCTGACGAATTTCGCGGGCGGCCGGCTGATCTTCAACCTCGGCCACGGCATTCAGCCGGAAACGCCGATCCCGCACGTCGAACAGATGATCCGACGCGTGCGCGGTAACGGCATACGCAACTAGGTGTACTAGATCCAGCCCTGAAGTTCGCGCAGCACCAGACTCCGGATCACATCCATGCCAGGGTCGCTATCGTTCAGGCATGGTATCGCGGTGAACTCCTCGCCCCCGTTCTGGCGGAAGATATGCGCATTTTCCTGCGCGATTTCCTCCAGCGTCTCCAGGCAATCGGCGGAGAATCCGGGGTTGACGACGGCGAGACGCTTCACGCCGTCCTTCGCGAGTTTCTCGACCGTCTTGTCGGTGTAGGGCTGCAACCACTCATCGAAGCCGAATCGCGACTGGAACGTCAGCATCAGTTTCGACGCATCGAGCCCCATCCGCTTGCGCAGCGCCTCGGTGGTCGCGACACAATGCCTCTGATACGGATCGCCCTTGTCGACATAGGTCTGCGGCATGCCGTGGAACGACGCCATGATGACCTCGGGCGTGAACGGGAGCGAGGCGAGATGAGTCTCGATCGAAACCGCCAGCGCCTCGATATAGTCGGGATCGTCGTAGTAGGGCGGCGTCACCCGCAGCGTCGGCTGCGCACGCATCTCGCTGAGAATGCGAAATGCCTCGTCACATACGGTTGCGGATGTCGTCGCCGAATATTGCGGATAGAGCGGCACCACCAGCAGCCGGTCGCAGCCCTGCGCCGCCAGCGCCGCGATACGCGATTGCATCGACGGATTGCCGTAGCGCATCGCCCAGTCGACGACGACATGGTCGTGACCTTCGAGCGCGGCAGTGAGCTTGTCCGACTGCGAGCGGGTGATGGTCTTGAGCGGTGACTCGTCGAGCTCGGTATTCCAGATCTTCAGGTAATCGAGCGCCTTGCGGCGCGGGCGGGTGTTCAGGATGATGCCGTTCAGCACCAGCTTCCAGCCCAGGCCCTGCTTCTCGATGACGCGCGGATCCGACAGAAACTCCTTCAGATACACCCGCACGCCGCGAGCATCGGCCGTATCCGGAGTGCCGAGATTGACGATCAGAAGGCCAACGCGCTCGCGCGGCGCGCACGCCGCGGTTCCAGCCTTGTCGATAGGAATGGCGACAGTCATGTCCGTCTGGCTTCGCGCGCCGGTCCGTTCTTGTCAAGCCCACGCATCTACCGATACGGTTGCGAACCGCGGGCTGAGGGAGTTGCGATGACGATCGCTGAATGGTGTATCTTCGGTGCGGTCATTCTATACCTGCTGACGATCGTGCCGTTCAAGGCGCTGGGGTTGCCCCGCTTTGACAACGCCCGGCCGCGCGACCCGGGATTCTACGACGATCCGTTGCGTGCCCGCGCGCTCGGCGCGCACCTGAACGGCATCGAAGCCTTTCCCTTCTTTGCTGCCGCCGTTCTGCTCGCGGAATTTCGCGATGCGCCCCAGCGTCTGATCGACGAACTGGCGATCCTCTACCTGATCGTCCGCGCCGCCTATGTCGTGACCTATATCGGCGACCGCCCGACGCTGCGGTCGATCCTCTGGGGCGTCGGCTTCGCCATCAACACCACGATCTTCTTCCTGCCCGCGATTCGGCACTGGCTGCCTTCCTGACACGCGAGGAAAGGGAGGCCAGTCAGCTCATCTACGCCGCCTGCGGCGTTTCCAGAGCCTTTTCGCTTCTGATGGAATCAGAAGCGAGGCTCTATGATCTTGTTTTGACGCGTTTTCTTCACGCGAACCGGTTTCCGCTTCGCTCGAAAACGCTATAGCAGTCCACGTCGCCGCAACAGCGCCTCCGGCTCCGGCTTGCGGCCACGGAAGGCAATGTAGGCTTCTTCCGGATCGCGCGATCC
>JAANMX010002256.1_pt1 | contig 19703 bp, 11 predicted proteins | sample 7279681 | NCBI WGS metagenome assembly JAANMX01 (sample SAMN14094542, study PRJNA606508) | bioreactor metagenome | isolation source: A lab-scale SPAN reactor treating ammonium-rich wastewater day 351 | place: Ireland: Galway | collected 2018-01-01
GCACGCCGAGAAGGCCGGCGCTGACGCGGTGCTGGTGGTGACGCCGTATTACACCTGCGCGTTTATCAAAAACGTAAGAATATTAACAATATATTATTGATTTACGATTTATATTGATTAAATATTATAGTTTCAGCCTTAATGTTATCGATTGTGAAATCAAATAGTTTGTAATGTTAAAAAAAATTAACATATTTGCTGCTATAATATTAAAAAAGTGTTAATATGAATGTGAAATTAAGAGTATTAAGTATTGGGGCAATGTTTTTTGCAGCGCAGAGTATATCGGCGCAGCAAGACAGTACCAAAGTGCAGAACATTGATGAAGTTATCGTTGTAGGATACGGTACTCAGAAAAAAAGTGAAGTAACGGGTTCGATTTCTTCGATTAAGGCAGCCGATATTGCAACTATTGCTGCGCCAAGTTTCGAACAACAGTTAGCGGGTAAAGCATCAGGCGTGCAAATATCTACTCCCAGCGGAGTTTTGGGTGAAGCACCGAAGATCAGGATCCGTGGTATAGCATCGATTACTTCCGGAACTAATCCGCTTATCATTGTAGACGGGGTTCCGATCTGGTCAGGCGATATCGGAGGACAAACTGCTACTAACGGTTTGGGTGAAATTAACCCGAATGATATTGAATCGTATGAGATTCTGAAGGATGGTGCTTCTACAGCAATCTATGGATCGCGTGCGGCGAATGGGGTTATTTTGATTACCACCAAGAAAGGTCGTGGCGGAAGATTTAATCTGAATTTCAGCAATTATGCTGGTTACGCAAGTCCTACAGGGCTTTATGATTTGCTTCAGACACCGGATTTTATTACCATTTCTAACGAAAAAAGAGCTAATTCCCTTTCGGCAACTAACCAAACCCCTATCGCTTTTGGTACCGAATATAATACGGATTGGCAACGTGCCGTATTGAGGTCCGCGGCTTTCCAGACTGACAATGTTCTTTCAGCTTCGGGATCCTTAGGTAAATCTAATTACTATACTTCTATGGGGTACAGTAATCAAGAAGGCGTTACGATACCTAATGCAATGAAGCGTTTTACAGGTAGGGCTAACATCGATCATCAGGTATATGATTGGTTGAAAATCGGGACCAACCTAAGTTTCACAAAAACACGATATGACGGACTAAACACAGGTACTTCATCCTTATCAGGAAATATCTTTAATGCAATTCGGCAGTTGCCAAATACCCCAATTTATAATCCGGCTCATCCTACAGGATACAATATAGACTTGCAGGATCCAAGGGTAGTAGGTAGATGGAAAAACCTCATGCTAGCCGGTGATAATATTACCAATATTATGTACACTCTTGACAATAATAAATATGGTTCTGATGTTAACAGGTTTATTGGATCAGCGTTTACAGATGTTCGGCTTTTCCCGTTTTTAACTTACAGGCTGCAGGCGAGTGTTGACCAGTCGCAGACTAAGGGGTATGTATATTGGAATCCTGTTCATGGGGATGGGCAAGGCTCCAACGGGTTTATCAGAAATGACTTTTCGGACCTTTTGAGAAATAACGTTCAGAATATTTTAACATTCGATAAGACATTCGGTGAAAACCATAACGTAACCATTGTTGGTGTTAATGAGATACAGAAACAAAAAGTACAGTCATTTTATGGTGGTGGTACCAATATTTCTAACGTGTATTTTGGAAGTGGCGTTGTCAGCGGGTCTATCGGGACTTTACAAGCAGGTGGTGGAATCACAGAAAACGGTTTTGTCTCCTTGGCTGGTCGTTTTAACTATAACTATGCGCAGAAGTATTTCTTGCAAGCCTCAATTCGTCGCGATGGGCTTTCTTCGTTACCTACGGCTAACAAATATGGTAACTTTCCAGGATTCTCTGCTGGATGGGCAATTAGCAAAGAAAATTTTATGGAAAGCCTGAATGATGTTGTAAATGACCTTAAAGTAAGAGCATCTTACGCCAAAGTTGGTAATACTGATATTGGAAACTATCCTTATCTTGGACTTTTCAGTAATTTAAAGTACGGCGATTATAATGGTATAGCATTCTCTCAAATCGGAAACGATGATTTGCGATGGGAAACCAGCAAGAAAATTGACTATGGGGTAGATTTGGCAATGTTTAGAAATAAACTGAAATTCACTTTTGATTATTTTGAAAATCAAATGGATGATATCATTCTTGGCGCGCCACTATCGAGTGATTTAGGGGTTCCAGGAAACCTTATTTACAAAAATATTGGTTCCATGGTTAATAAAGGTTTAGAGTTTTCTGCGGATTACAACGTTTTCAACACAGAGAGATTTGCACTTGATATTAATGCGAACGTTACTACCATGAAAAACACGGTAACAGAACTAGCTAACAATAATTCCGATATTATTGGTCTAAATAACATTACCCGTGTTGGAGAATCAATAAACTCCATTTATGGATTTAAATATTGGGGTGTTAACAGTGCTAACGGAAATCCTGTATATTATAAGGCAGACGGAAGTTTAGTTCAAGGAATTGTTGGACAGAATAAGTATGCTGTTTTTAATCCTTCTAATCCCACAGATGTTTCCACCGCAGCTTCATTAAGTACAAGTACTGATAAGATGATTCTTGGGCAAAGTTTGCCTAAATATTTTGGTGCTGCAGGATTTAAGTTCAAGTTCGACAACTTTGATTTAGGGACAACGATAAGATTCAGTGGAGGGAATAAGATTTTTAACTCTACAAGAAGAGAGATGATGAACCTGAATTTCACCAATAACTCTACCGAAATCCTTGGCAGATGGCAAAGTGCGAGTAATCCCGGAGATGGTTGGACTCCTAAGTTAATTTTTGGTGACAACACTTTTACAAACCAATCAAGTAACGCAACTTCCAGATTCCTTGAAGACGGTGATTATGTGAAGTTCGACGTAATCTCTTTAGGATACACTTTCCCAAGAACTATACTTGACCAAATTGGAATTAAGAGTTTAAGAATTTATGCGCAAGCTCAGAATGCATTCATCATAACCAAATATACTGGTATGGATCCGGAGATGGAGATCAACGGGGTAGACCTTAATGCAACACCGCGACAAAGAGTGATCAGCATGGGCTTTAATGTTTCACTTTAAAATTTTTGAAAAATGAAAAAGAATATAATTACAAAACTTGGATTAGTATTATCCTTATCGGTTGTATGTTTAACCTCAACCTCATGTTCTCGAGATGAGATCATTGACTTAAAACCTTTTAACAGTATTGACGAAAATCTTGCATTTTCTACGGCAGCTAACGTAGACCTTGCCGTGATTGGTGTTTATAATGCTGCGCAAAATGGCTTTTATTATACCGCTCCGGGAGCAGCAAATACGCCCCGTGGCTATGCTTTTGGTGCAGCCTACACCGAGCAGGGTGATATGCGAGGAGAAGATATGGTGAATACCGCAACCTTTTACCAACTTACGTATACGGCCACCTATGATGCCGGGACCGCAAATAATGTGCACCATTGGGAAAATCTTTACGGGCTGATCAATAAGGCAAACATCGTGATAGAAGGTGCGAACAAGGCAGCGGCCAACGGAGTTATAACTTCTGCGGCTAAGGACGCGTACTTGGGGGAGATGTATTTTTTCAGAGCCCTTGCGCACTTGGAAGCGCTTAAGCACTTTGCGAGACCGTATAACTTTACTTCAGGAGCAACACATCCAGGAGTACCTTACCGCGATTTCGCGATTACTTCTCCCGCAACAGTGGATCAAGCGTTAGCTGTGGGTAGAGGAACCGTTGCAGAAGCTTATTCTAAAATACTTGCAGACCTGAATAATGCTGAAGCGCTTGCGCCCAGTAAATCTACCCGTACAGGCAATGCGAAAATTACTAGGATTAATAAGGAAGCTGCCATTGCTTTAAAAGTCAGAGTGTATTTGAACATGCGAAACTGGAATAGTGTTTTAACTGAGGGGGCAAAGCTGGCTACTGCATATTCGCTGCCTGCAGACCCAAGCACTGTTTTTACAAATAACTATAACAATACAGAATCTGTTTTTTCAATAGAGAATTCTGCGGCAACCAATCCGGGTGTTAATGCTGCTTTAGCATCCATGTATAATAACAGGTCTTTGGTTTGTATAAGCCCGATTATCTGGAGAAATCCAAGATGGACTGAAGCGGATAAAAGAAGAGCGGAAGGTTCAATGGTGAGAACAGCTGCATCGGGTGTTAAGTTCACCAATAAATATAAAGATGTAACTAACCTTTCGGATGCAACACCAATTATCCGTTATGCAGAGGTACTCCTGAGTATGGCTGAAGCTAACGCAAGACTCGGAAGTAAAGCTACTGCGGTTGCTCAATTAAATCAGGTAAGAAACAGAGCGCTAGCAACTCCTGCTACGGAAGCGTATACAGAGGCTTCATTTGCAAACACTGCAGATTTGGTTGAAGCGGTTATAACCGAAAGAAGAATAGAATTTCTCGCTGAAGGAATGAGATGGAATGACATACACCGACTAATGTATGATGATTTAGTACCTACTCCTGGTATCCCTGCAAAAGTTGCTAATGCGATGCCAACAAGTGCTATGTTTACATTAGGTACACCGTATACAGGTCCTTATGGCGTTCCAATGATTCCAAAAGAAGACTTCAAAATTTTATGGCCATTCCCACTCAGTACTACCGTTAACAATCCTAAACTTAAGGAAGAGCAAAACCCAGGATGGTAGTATATTTATGGTCATCCTTAGAGATGAGACATAAAGAAAATTTCAGTATCAATTATTTTTTCAATCAGAATAGAGAAATCTATTCTGATTTTTTATTTACCATTTTAGCTAGAATTGAGAATTACATTGTGCTTCGATGGTTTTAAATATTAATTAGGTAACAAAAGTTACCAATAAGTATACAAGATTTAGTTTTTTTTGGCATTTAGTGTATAATTGGAAATTTAATTTGGTTATGTTAAAATAAATTAACATATTTGCGAGATTAAATATTAAAATGTGTTAATATGAATGTAAAATTACGAGTTTTAACCATTGGTGTACTGTTCTTTAGCGGACATACTTTAATGGCTCAGAAAGCAAAGAAAGATACTGCTACAAAAACAAAGGATATTGAAGAAGTGGTGTTGGTAGGGGGAATTAAACTGGATCCTGCACAGAAGGTAGGCGCATACAATGTTGTGTCTAAAGCCAATTTTGAATCAACTCCTTTTTCTTCTGTTGATGAGGTTTTGAATGGGCGAGTTGCCGGGCTTAACTTCTCTTCGGCAAGTGGTGACCCCGGCTCATCCAATATGGTGACAATCCGAGGGGTGAGTTCGCTTATCGGCACACCGAATCCACTGTATGTAATTGATGGGGTGGTTGTTGGTAAAGGTTCCGATAACGCCTCTATGATGGAATCATGGAATCCCCTTTCTTCGATAGATCCTAATGCAATTGAAAATGTATCTGTTTTAAAAGATGCTTCTGCTACTGCATTATATGGTTCGCGAGGGGCGAATGGTGTAATTTTGATTACTACAAAAAAAGGAAAATACAACCAGAAAACCAGATTCGATTTCTCCACCGAAACTGGTGTTCAGGATCGTGCATACGATAAGATGAAACTCATGAACGGTGATGAATATCTTAAGTATGGGGGTATTCTAATGTGGAATTCCCAGGGCGGCAATGGAATTGCCCAAACATTTTCTACCCTACAGGAGGCTACGGATTATTATCTGAATAATTATATCCCGGATGAAGAACCTATTAAAAGCACCCGCAACTATACTGACTGGTCCAAAGCGGTCAACAAAACCTCTTCGGTGGTAAACACCTATAACTTTGGGGTAAGTGGCGGTGCTGCAAATACGTCTTTCAGAATTGGAGCGACTTATTATAACAACAGCCCATTGGTCAGATCGTCATCATTCGACAGAATAAGTCTGAACACCGCAATTGACCATAAGGCTTCCGATAAACTGAAATTCGGACTTAACGTGAATTATTCCAATATTAAAAGGAATACCTATTTCGGTGGTAGAGCTTCTGCTAATCCCGTTACCTCTACTATTATGTTATCACCTTTCAGGTCTATATATAATGAAGATGGTACTTTCAATCAGCTAAGCTGGCCAATGGACAGTAACGAAATGACTGAAGGTTTTAATCCTGTTTCCATTCTGGAAGAAACTGGTCAAAGGTCAACCATCAACTCATTTATCGGGTCTGTTAATGCGGATTATCAGTTTGTGAAGAATTTTTATTTTAATTCTCTTTTCGGCCTTCAGGCTCAGTTCATGACTGAGAGACAATGGGGGTTGCCAGGACATCCAGTTTACATCGGAATGGATATTGATCAGGGATTCCTTGGTGACGCCCGTTCCACAATCTTAGACTGGAACTGGTCCAATACCCTAAGCTACCGTAATGTTTTCAATGGAATTCATAATATTCAGGCCTATGCAGGGATGGAGTTTCAGGATCATGCATACAATAACCTGTATGCTTTTACGCTCACTATGAATGATCCAAGACCGTATTTCCAGTTTTCAGACGACCAACTCGTTGATAATTCAGATTATGCCTGGAGACAGATTTCCTATTTTGGCCGACTGAACTATACATTAAACAGTAAATATACCCTTTCCGGTCAGATCCGTAGAGACGGTAACTCAACCTTAGGGGATAAAAAATGGGGTAATTTCTGGTCTGTTGGCGGATCATGGAATGTTATGAATGAGGCTTTCGTTCCCAAAGCTTTTTCGTCTTTGACTCTGAGAGGAAGTTATGGTGTATTGGGAAATATTCCTTATGCAGATCAATGGGGGTCTCAGTACAATTCCTATGCTACAGTAGGTTATAACTCACAAATAGGATATGGTGGGCAAGGTGGATATGGCGGTATCACATCTCCTGGTAATCCCCTTCTTGAATGGGAGCAATCCGGTCACTTTGATGTGGGTGCTGATTTCGGATTTTTTAATGACCGTCTGAAGTTCTCTATGGATTATTATGACAAACTTACCAAAAAAGCGATTTTCTACGAATTTCCTTCAACAGAAACTGGGGGACCTCTTGAATATTTAGCAAATGTAGGTGATATCAGAAACCGAGGTTTTGAAATCGTGATGGATGCCATACCGGTATCAACCGAGAAATTCCGATGGTCTATTAATGCAAACGGATCTTATGGTAAATCCAAAGTGGAAAAACTTAATGTAGATTTATGGCAGGCAGGTGATGGCACTACCGACTCAAGTAATGAACTTGTTGCACTGGCGCCGGGTCATCTTCTGGGTGAATATTATACGTTCTTGTGGGCAGGTGTAGCACAAGCTGATGATGCCGCGAACGGAATTAAGGCGGGAGATGCATTATGGTACACCGATGGATCAATGACTGCAGTGACTAATGTGAAAACAAACGCCAAAGAAGCATGGATGGGTAAAAACGCTTTCCCTACCTATAACATCGGTCTTACCAATGAGTTTAAATATAACAATCTTACGCTAAGCTTCCTGGTTTCAGGTCAGTTTGATTTCCTGGTACAAAACGGAGTACATTCCTATACCATTCATGATGGCCGATTTCCTAACAGAAATCAGGTAACAGCAGCATTATATGACAGCTGGACTGATGCACCGGGAGCGGAAAACTTTAACGCTAATAACCCGAAAGCGCTTCTTAATAATCCAAGCAATTCAAGACTTGAATCTTCCCGTTTCCTTAGAAAAGGTGATCACCTGCGATTAAAAGAAGCAAGAATTGCCTATTCGTTTGGTGAGATGTTTAAAGAGGCAACAGGAATTAATAACCTAACTATTTATGCCAGAGGAACCAATCTCCTGACTTATGCGTTTGATAAAACCTTAAATTTTGATCCCGAATCTACATCCAATTCCTGGTCTTGGGTTGGTAAAGGCAGGTATTGGTACTCTTCACCTGTGATCAGAACAGTTTCTTTCGGAATTCAAATAGGATTTTAACTTTCTTAAATTAATTTAAAATGAAAAAGTACTTATTAATAATATCAACATTAACCCTGCTGGCTGCTTCAAATTCATGCAGTGAAAGGGATTTGGAACTGTTTCCGCCTACCTTGGATGAGATTACAGGTATTGATACCAGCGTTAAATTACAGCAAATGTTGAATGGCGCTTATCTGACAATGTCATCTACGAGTGTTTATGGAACAAAAGCAATGGTATTCGGGGACATTATGGGGGACAAAATGTTTGTAAATTCAAACCCGTCATTCCTTAATACACATAACTTTAATTATAACTCCGCGCAACAGGAGGAATTCAGCGGTTTCTACAGCGGGCTTTATAGTGCTATTGCCAACTGTAATCTTGTGATTAACAATACGGTAGTTGCCAATGATGACAATGTAGTTAGGATGAAGGCCGAAGCAAAGATCGTCAGAGCATTAGCTTACTTCACTTTGGTAAATTATTACTCTCCGTCACCCACTTCTGGCATTAATCAGGAGTATGGTGTGCCTTTGGTTTTAGAGAATTACGATGTAAACATGCAGCCAGGCAGAGCTACAGTTGCTCAGGTCTATGACCAGATTATCGCTGATTTAAAAGATGGTATTCTTCATGCAGAAGACATGTCAAAACTTACCTTAGGACCTACGGCTGCTAAATTATTACTGTCTAGAGTGTATTTAACAAGAAGAGCTTCTGGGGATACTCAGTTAGCGCTGCAGTTAGCAACGGAAGTGCGGGACTTAGGCATGAATACTCCGGGAACTTTTGCTACTGGTGCTGGCCCGATTGCAGCGGCAGATTATAATACCTACTACACAGCCATGGATGATGGACTTTCCGAAGAGCAACCGGAAACAGTGTGGGAGTTAGATCTAAATAAAGATACCAATAGGGCTAATGGTATTGGTGCTAATATTTCGCTGCCGGGATATTATTACAGACTCGACCCTAAAAAAGCGTTCCTGTTTAATCAGACATTTTACAGTAGTTTCGCTGCTACGGATGTAAGAAGGGGACCTAGCGCTACTGTTGCAACAAGTATGTTAACACAGGTGGGAGCTCCTCTAATCACCGTAGATAATCCAAGAGGTTACTGGACCAACAAATATCCACAAATCTCCAGCGAGGGCAGGTATTACAGAAATATTAAAATCCTGAGATTCTCTGAAGCTTATCTGAATAGAATTGAAGCACTTCATTTATCTGGTCAGGATGCACAGGCGCTTACGGAACTGAATGCTTTTGCAGCATCCCGTAACGGATCTTCTTATACAGGTGCTAATATTCTTGAAGATATTTTAACAGAAAGAAGCAAGGAGCTTTACGGCGAAGGTCAAAGATTCCTAGATCTCAAACGGTATAATCTGCCGATAAACAGACCATCGAACTGTACGGTATGCAGCTTACCGGCAAACGATAAACTTTTTGTTTTCCCAGTTACTCTGGAATCCAGAAATAACAATCCTAATTTAACTCAATATCCGGGATATAATTAATATTCTGTTTAATATCATACTTAAAAGACTGCAATTAATTTTGCAGTCTTTTTCTTTTTGATCTAAAAGAGACAAGACCGGTTTTGGGCGGTTTTTTATTTCCCCATATTTCTTACATTTGTAACCTCAAGGAAATGAAATGTGTCAAAATAACCAATGGTTAATTGCGTTTCAATTTTGCCAATCAACAATAAAAGCAAATAGATGAAATATCTTCTTCTCTGTATTCTGTTCTTCAGCTACGGTTTTAATGCGCAGGTGATCAATAAAACCGATTCCAACAGAGTGAAGCCGCAGGATACCCTCGTTATCGATTCGGGGCAGAAAGATTCACTTCAGATCTTTAAACCTAGCATTTACGATTATCAGTACCATACGCAGTTTTCTGAGAAAAAAATTTTCGATACCGTTTTTACCCACGACAAAACTTTTATTTTTTCGCAGTACAATAACCGCGATAATTTCGGGAGAATTCAGTTCGCGAATATAGGAGCGGGATTTCAGCCTTTGGTTTTTGAAGTGAATACAGAAAAGAATCTTTCGCTTCTGCCGACGAATAAATCATTCAATATTTTGGGCATCAACGATGTGAAATATTATGATGTAAAAACGCCGACTGCTGCTTTTATTTACCACAATTCAGTGAGCAGCGGGGCAGAACTTCAGTCAACTTACACTCAAAATATTGGTAAGAATTTTAATTTCGCAGTAGAGTATCTCGGATTGCGTTCCCTTGGGATGTACCAGAATTCACTGGCATCCAATAATAATGTTGTTTTCTCAGGGCATTATACATCGAAGAACAATAAATATGAAGCGTTCGCACACTTCCTTCATCAGAATGTCAACAATCAGGAGAATGGTGGAATCGCTGATACAGAACTCTTTTTAAGCGGCAACAGCAATTTCGACAACCGCCTGAATATTCCTGTGAATCTCACCTCTTCAGATACCCGTTTTGGTTATAGACGGTATTATTTCAGTCAGCAGTTCCGGCCGTTTGCCTCGGAGAAGTTCCCGTTCAAAATCCGCCATACTATTTTCCATCAAGGGAACAAATATTATTACAACCAACAGTCACCTGAGCCCTACTATTTTGATGAAACTGCGGGTTTAACCGATTATCCGCTTTCTTCGAAAAAATATTCAAAGAATCTGAGCAACACGGTAAGTGTGCTGTTTGATAAAGAAAATTTCAAGCTCGATGCAGGTATACGTCACCAGCTTATCAAATTGGGAATTGGAACAGCTTTACCGGCATTTTTAAATGTTCCGCAGGAACTTTCAGAAAATCGGATTGGAGCCGTGGGAAATCTGCAGATCAAACTTTGGGATAAAATTGCGCTGAATTCTAATCTTGAATTTTCAAACGGAAGTGAATTCGGGACATTTCTCCGCTCCCAGAATTTAATGAAATTCGAACCTGTTGAAGGTTATTTCGTGAATGCAAAGGTTAATTTTCAAAGCGCCTCACCCACTTTCAATCTCCTGCTGAACCCTTCTGTGTACCGTCAGTTCAATTATTATCTCGAAAACCCGAACAACGAAACAGTTACAGAAATCGGAGGCGATGTTAACCTGAAATGGTTCCGGAGCAAAGTATTTGTGAATTACTTCAGAATTGATAATTATACTTATCTGGATTCCGCTGCACAACCTCAACAAAGCGGTTCAGGACTCAATATTTCACAGATCGGTGGCGAGGCTACTTTTTCATACGGTAATTTCCACCTGAATCCGAAAGTGCTGTTCCAAAGCGCCATCGGTAACAAGGATCTGTTGCCCATGCCGAATTTTATCGGACGGGCAAACTTATTCTGGCAGGCAAAAGCATTTAAAAAAGCCGCCGAAATTCAGGCCGGGATCAAAGTCTATTATTTCACAAAATTTGCCTCCCGCGAGTATTTTCCGGTCCTGAATGAATTTATTCTGCCTGGTGCAAATTCCCAAATGATTGGCGGGCAGCCGATTGCTGACGTATATTTTAATATGAAGGTGAAGCGTATGTTTTTCTTTATTGAAGCGCAACATCTTAACACCACATTTATGCAGAACAAGTCGTTTACCGCGCCCAATTATCCGATTTACGATTTCCGCCTGAACCTGGGAATCGTGTGGTATCTTTTCAGTTAAAATTATGGCCAAAAAGCACAGCAGCATATCTTTTCTTGATATTGAGAGCATCCCACTGCTTATCAAGGATTTTCTGACGCAGAAAATTGAAGGTTTCGAAAATCAGCTTTTTAATGACGGGAACATTGATAATCAGTTTAGCATCAAAGCCAGGGAATTTAATTCCGAAAAAAGGGCTTTGCTTTTCGATGTTTTAAGCGATCAGTATTCCGGAGTTCAGCTTGATGAAAAACAGAAGGAAAATTTAAATTTAATCCTTCTCGAAAACACTTTCACAGTGACGACAGGACATCAGCTGAACCTTTTTACAGGGCCCGCATTCTTTATTTATAAAATTCTGCAGACGATAAAATTAGCGGATTCGTTGAATGAGAAGTTTCCTGACCGGAATATTGTTCCCATTTTTTGGATGGCTACTGAAGATCATGATTTCGAGGAGATAAATCATTTTAAAACAGAATCGAATTATTACGAAACGAAAGCAAAATCCGGTGGACCGGTAGGCAGAATTCTGGTTGAAGACGATTTTTTCATTTCTGAATTTGAGTGTGAATTTAAAGATGCTGTTTATGGCACAGAGCTCATTCTCCTGATGAAAAAGGCTTATAAAAATGGAAATTCTCTTGCCCAGGCTACCCGTATTTTGGTTCAGGAACTCTTCGCCGATTACGGTTTGTTGGTGATCGATGGTGATGACCGGAAGCTGAAAAGCCAGATGAAAGAAGTTTTCAAAAATGAAATGCTTGATCAGGAACTGTATCATTCTACCAAAAACACGGTTGAAGTTTTAGCTGAAACCTATGGAAAAGTGCAGGTAAATCCGCGTGAAATCAATTTGTTTTATCTCAGCGAAACAAGAAACCGAATTGAATTTAACGGTGGAAAGTACAGCGTTGTCGATACTGATATTTCTTTTTCTGAAACAGAACTTCTGGAAGAACTTGAAAACTATCCGGAAAATTTCAGTCCGAATGCTTTAATGAGGCCAGTTTATCAGGAAACTGTATTGCCCAATCTGGCTTATATCGGTGGGAATGCCGAAATCATGTATTGGCTGGAACTGAAAGACTATTATGCCAAAATCGGACTCGCATTTCCTGTTTTGATCCCGCGTGTTTCCCTTCTTTTTGTCACTGAAAAAACTTTGAACAAGACAGAGAAATCAGGATTGAAAATGAATGATTTCTTTAAAAACTTTGCAACCGTAACCAAAGACATTTTGCTTGAGAATAATGAGATTCTTCAACTGTTAGATCAGCAAGGGCATGAATTAAAAAAGGGTTTCGATGATATTTCTGCTCAAGCGGCTCACACCGATAAAACCTTCGGAAGCCTGGTGAATGCAGAGAAAACAAGGCAGTTAAAATCCTTTGAAAGGATGAGGAAACGTCTTTTGCGGGCAGAAAAGATTAAGCAGAACGAAAAACTCGAGCGGCTGGAGAATTTGTTTTTAACAGTTCATCCCGGCAAAAACTGGCAGGAACGCGTGTACAACTTCTCCGTTTTTTATGCAGACTACGGTCACGAATGGCTTCAAAGTTGTTATGAGGAGATAGAGGTCCGGAAATCCGAATTAATTATTCTCAGCATTTAATTTTAAAGCAGTATTTTTGTAAATATTTATCATAACAGATGATCAGAAAACTTTTCTTACTATCAAGTCTCATCGCCTTTTCAGGGTTTTACGCCCAAAAGACACATACCGTTATTAAAGGCGATAATCCGTATAATATTTCTAAAAAATATGGGATTACCGTTGATGAATTATATAAACTGAATCCCGATGTGAAAGAAGGTAAAATCTCCATTGGCGAAGTGCTGGTAGTTAATAGAACAGGTGCTGTGAAAAGTGCGGTTGCCGAGAAGACGGGAACTTCAGGAACTGCAGCATTAGGAAAAATTATTCTGCAGCCCAAACAGACTGTTTATGGGATTACCAAGCAATACAATATATCGGAAGCCGACTTGCGGAAACTGAATCCAAATCTGGATTCACACATGAAAATTGGCGATGAAGTTATATTGCCGTTAGATAAAATAAATAAATTCGGTGGTACTCAACCTGTTGCTGCAACAGCAGCAGAAGTGAAAACCCCAATTGCTGCAGTGGAAGTGAAAAACACGGAAAACGCTACTACAGATGATTCTTATACCGTTCAGGAAAAAGACAATTACTATAAGCTCACCCGTAAATTTAATCTTACCCAAAAGGAACTTTTCGCTCTGAATCCAGGTTTGGAAGCTAAAGGACTGCAACCCGGTGAAATGATTAAAGTGAAAGGGAATATTGCTGCAACTGCTACAACTGCTGAAGAACCAAAAGCAGTTCCGGTAGCTCAAACGGTTTCTTCCAACACTTATGATACCACGTCGGTAAGTGATGATTATGTAACGTATACCGTTCAGGCGGGCGATACGGTTTTCGGGATTTTAAATAAGTTCAGCGTAAGTTTAGATCAACTCCTGAGCCTGAATCCGAATCTTTCACAAGGCTTAAAAACCGGAATGGTTCTCAAAATTAAAAAACTTGATGCCGGTTATGTGAAAAAATCCGGTGATGCACTGAACGTAGTTCTGATGTTGCCTTTCGGTTTTGATACTGATGATTCAAGAGCCAGAACACTTTCTCTTGATTTTCTTGCAGGTGCGAAATTAGCCATCGAAAGGAATGCCGCTAAAGGACAGAAGCTGGATGTAAAAGTAATCGATGCGGGAAATGAAAGCAGTTTCAAGAATTCTTTAACCCAGATCAATTCCGACAATACCGATTTAATTATCGGGCCGTTTTTCAAGTCAAGTGTTCTTCAGGTTCTGGATTATGTGAAATCGAACAAAATTCCTGTAGTAGCACCTTTTGCCAATACTGAAGACCTTTTGAAGTACGATAATCTGATTCTTATTGAAACCAACGAAATGGTTTATGCAGACAGAATTGTGAAAGAAGTGAAAAGTGCCTACTCTGATCAGAAAATATTTATCGTGGCCGATGAAGACCGATCCAAAGCCAGTTATCTGAAATCAAATATTGAAAAGGAGATCAAAAATGCTTCGGTAGTGATTGTAAATTCTCCGCTCGATATTCAACTCGATAAAAACATGATGACGGGCCAGTCGGCACCTGTTATAGCTGTTTTGGCAAACGATAAAGACTCTGTTGGCGATTCATTTGCGAGCCAGATGATTGCGCTTTCTAAGGAAGTTGCCAATGTGCGGGCTTTCAGTATGTATTATTCTCCGGTATTCGAAAAGAAAGTTGATGATCTCAGCGCAGCAAATCTTGTTTATTTAATGGACAGAAAGATCGATACTGAAGGGGATTTCGAAAAAGAAATTCTCGCAGCTTATAAAGCTAAATTTTGCAAAACTCCGTCTAAATATGCGGTGATCGGCTTCGATGTTGTAAACGATATGCTGAGCCGCGAAAACAAAAAAGGAGAAATCTTCAAACAGATGAATAAAGTGCAGACTCAACTTGCCACTAAATTCGAGTTTGAAAAGACCAAAAATGGAGCATACGTGAACAAAGGGTACAGAGTTGTACGTTTGGTTCCCAACTAAAACACAAACAGTCTTCTGAAGATCAGGAACTAAAATCGGAAGAAGACGATGATTTTTAAATATTCGGTTGATGAGGTTCACCTGTCAGCTGATACAATTTTTTTCTAAATTATATATATGAAAGCACTTGTATTTCCGGGGCAGGGTTCACAGTTTGTGGGTATGGGTAAGGAACTGTACGATTCCCGCAAAGACATTAAAGATCTTATGGAATCCGCCAATGATATTCTGGGTTTCGATATCCTGTCGATTATGTTCAAAGGAACTGAGGACGATTTAAAGAAAACAGAAGTCACACAACCCTCCATTTTTATTCATTCAGTTGCAGCACTTAAAACGATCAACGGGATCGGTCCAGAGATGGTTGCCGGCCACTCCCTGGGCGAATTTTCCGCTTTGGTTGCCAATGGAGTTCTGTCATTTGATGATGGTTTGAAACTTGTCGCGGCCCGCGCGAACGCGATGCAGGAAGCCTGTGATGCAAATCCGAGTTCTATGGCAGCCATCCTAGGTCTTGCAGACGACAAAGTAGAAGAAATCTGCGCATCCATCGACGGAATTGTAGTTCCTGCGAATTACAACTGTCCGGGACAGCTCGTTATTTCCGGAGAAACCGCAGCTGTGGAAATGGCATGCGAAAAAATGAAGGAAGCCGGTGCCAAACGTGCACTGATGTTGGCAGTGAACGGAGCGTTCCATTCCCCATTAATGCAGCCTGCACAGGAGAAATTAGCGGCAGCAATTGAACAGACTAAATTCAGAACAGCTATGATTCCTGTGTACCAGAATATTTCTACAAAAGCCGTAACGGACCAGGAAGAAATAAAGCAGAATCTTATCAAGCAACTTACCGGTCCGGTAAAATGGACCCAATCTGTACAGAATATGATAAAAGACGGTGCTGATAATTTTATTGAAGTAGGTCCGGGCAAAACGCTGCAAGGTCTTATCAAGAAAATCAACGGTGAGGTTACTTTTTCATCAGCAGTATAGCAATGACGGGTAAAATATTTTCACCGGGAAAATTATTGCTCACCTCAGAATATGTCGTCCTCGATGGCGCTTTAGCTCTTGCCGTACCTACAAAATGGGGGCAGGAGTTTTTTTTTGAGGAAATTGAAAATGGAAATCCCGTTGTTTATTGGGAAGCTTTTCATCAGGGGCAACTTTGGTTAAAAGCAGCGATCAATTATAAAACCTGGGAAATCGTAAACGCCAATCTTCAGAAACCAGCGGACTTTGTTTTAAAGGTTCTTAAGCATGTGCAGCAACTTTCCTCCACTCAATTTCAGAGAGATTCCACTTACCATATAAAAACAAATCTTCAGTTTCCTGCTGATTACGGTTTAGGGAGCAGTTCTACTTTAATGAACAATCTTGCAGAATGGGCCGGGATTGATGCTTTTGTACTGAATGAACTCAGTTTAGGCGGAAGCGGCTACGATGTGGCAGTTGCGAAAGAAAAATCAGCGATTCTTTATCAGAATACGGCCGAAAGCAGAATCATTCATCCCATACTTTTCAGTCCTAAATTTAAGGATGAACTTATTTTCATCCACCTCAATCAGAAGCAGGACAGCCGGGAGGGCATCAACCACTACCGTTCAAAGGCAAAATCACCTCAATTAATCGAAATTTTTTCATCATTGACTTCTGAAATTATGAAAGCTGAGGATATCGGTTTATTCTCCGAATTAATGGAAGTTCATGAGCGGAAGCTTTCGGAATTTCTAGGAATTAAAAAGGTGAAAGAACACTATTTTGAACAATGCCCCGTATTCGTGAAAAGTTTGGGTGCATGGGGCGGCGATTTTGTAATGAGCAGAAAATTTCCAGGTTTTGAAGACTATTTTTCGGGAAAAGGTTTTCACCGTTTTTTTTCGTGGGATGATTTAATAAGTTGATCGTAAGCAAGTTGCGTATTTTTAAATTTCTTGTGAATTCTGACGAATATCAGTAGTTTTAAAACCATTTTAATAACCTATAATAGGTAAATTTGTTTTATTAAAAAGAATCAGAAATATTAAGTCATTATGAAGAACATCAAGATTATCCAGCAATTACATGATTTAGGAATCACCGGTTATGAAGAAGTAGTTTACAACCCAAGTTACGAAGAGCTTTATAAAGCTGAAATGTCTGCTAAAAACCAGGGGTTTGAAAAAGGAGCATTGACAGAATCGGGTGCTGTTGCCGTAAAAACCGGAATTTTCACAGGACGTTCACCGAAAGACAGGTTTATTGTTAAAGATGAAGTTACAGAAAATACAATTCACTGGGATGGCAATGTAAATCTTCCTACGACACCGGAAATTTTCGAAAGCTGCAAACAGTTGGTTCTGAAACAACTTTCTTCCTCCAAAAAAATATATGTTGTTGACGCTTTTTGCGGCACCAATCCAGATACAAGGCTCAAAGTAAGATTTATTATGGAAGTGGCCTGGCAGGCGCATTTCGTAACGAATATGTTCATCCGTCCTTCCAATTTTGAACTTGAAACTTTTGGCGAGCCGGATTTCATCGTGATGAACGGTTCTAAAACCACCAATCCAGACTGGAAAGAGCAGGGATTAAATTCTGAAAACTTCGTGATGTTCAACCTGACGCAGAAAATTCAGATTATCGGCGGAACCTGGTATGGCGGCGAAATGAAAAAAGGAATGTTTGCGATGATGAATTATTACCTTCCGCTGAAAGGAATGGCTTCTATGCACTGTTCAGCCAACGTTGGTGAAGACGGCGACGTTGCTTTGTTCTTCGGTCTTTCCGGAACAGGAAAAACTACACTTTCTGCAGATCCGAAAAGATATCTGATCGGCGACGACGAGCACGGTTGGGATAACAACGGCGTTTTCAATTATGAAGGCGGCTGTTACGCAAAAGTGATTGACTTAACTGAAGAAAAAGAACCGGATATTTATAAAGCCATCAGAAGAGATTCACTTTTAGAGAATGTTGTGGTGAACGAGTACGGTGAAGCAGATTATACCGATAAATCGATTACTGAAAACACCAGAGTTTCCTATCCGATTTATCATATCAGCAAAATTGTTCTGCCTTCAAAAGCAGGACATGCTAAGAAAATCGTCTATCTTTCTGCGGATGCGTTCGGTGTATTGCCGCCGGTTTCTATCCTGAATGAAGATCAGGCGCAATATCACTTCCTTTGCGGCTATACGTCAAAACTTGCAGGAACTGAAAGAGGAATTACAGAACCACAACCGTCCTTTTCACCGGCGTTTGGGGAAGCGTTTTTGACGCTGCATCCAACCATGTACTCAAAAACCCTCATCGGGAAAATGAAAGAGCACGGCGCAAAAGCTTATCTGGTAAATACAGGCTGGAACGGAACCGGAAAAAGAATTTCCCTGAAAGACACCAGAGCCATCATCGACGCGATTATCGACGGTTCTATTGATAAAGCGGATAAAACGATTGTTCCTATCATGAATTTGGAGATTCCAACCGCATTGCCTAATGTAACCGACGGAATCCTGGATCCGAGAGCTACTTATGCTGAAGTTTCAGAATGGGAAGCGAAAGCAAAAGATCTTGGGGCGAGGTACATCAAGAATTTTGAGCAGTATTGCGACACTCCAGAGGGTCAGAGACTGGTTGCTGCAGGACCGCAACTTTAGAATTAATTAATTGTTTTGTATAATAATTCCCTCAGTTTAGGCCGGGGGAATTTCTTTATGTATTAAATACTACGGGTGATAGCACGGTTTTACTGAATCTCTGCAGAATGTTGAACGCAAAATCTTTTCTTTTTAAAGTTGAAATGGTGGTTCGTGCGATGCGGAAAACTCATATTTCAGGTGAAGCAGGTAAGTTTCATCGTTATGAAACAAAAGTTTCACAGTAATGAAACAAAAGTTTCACAATAATGAAACTAAGGTTTCAGTGGTATGGAACAGCAGTTTAATGGGAATCAGATGGCGGAACTTATCCTGAACCATGAAACCGTTATACCTTTTCTAAAAGGTGCCCAAAATAACTTTTCTATACCGTAAGATAAGATTCATTCGTTGCGTTAGAACTAATTTCCAGAGGAATTCTTTTATGAAGCAAAATACCGCTGTTGTCAAGGGATTTTAATTTTTCAGGATTATTGGTTAGTAAATTCACCTTTGAAATATTAAGTGCTTTAAGCATTTCAATGGCTACCCCAAAATCTCTTCCGTCTGCGGGAAGGCCCAATCGGAGATTCGCTTCTACCGTATCGAAACCTTCTTCCTGAAGAGCGTACGCTTTTAATTTATTGATAATTCCAATATTTCTTCCTTCCTGTCTGAGGTAGATAATAATTCCTCCGTTTTCCGAAACAAATTTCATTGCGGCATCCAGCTGTTGTCCGCATTCGCATTTTCTGGAATGAAAAACTTCTCCCGTGATACATTCTGAATGAAAACGCACATTCACAATATCATTAAAATCTGTTTTCTCTGAAACCCACACCAAGTGAGGATTCCAGTCATTTTCATTTTCAGAAAATGCATAAACCTTAAACATTCCAAAATCTGTAGGTATATTCGATTGAGCTTGA
>JAANMX010002263.1_pt1 | contig 19676 bp, 19 predicted proteins | sample 7279681 | NCBI WGS metagenome assembly JAANMX01 (sample SAMN14094542, study PRJNA606508) | bioreactor metagenome | isolation source: A lab-scale SPAN reactor treating ammonium-rich wastewater day 351 | place: Ireland: Galway | collected 2018-01-01
TACAAGCTGCAATGAGGATGCCGCGAAACTCAACGCGAAAAAGGCGGTGGTACTCGCCCACTTTGCCTGCGAAAATCCCGCGAACACCCGGGCGGACAGGAAGGCGCGACCGGGACGTCGCCGGAGCCTCCCTCGTGGCGGAACCAACGCCCCAAGGGTCGACAACGCTGGTGCGGCGCGGCTCTCCCTGCTGCGTCGGAACCCGAGCGTTCGCGTGGTGATCGCAGCGGTTGCGGCCGGCTTGCTGATGGCTCCGTACCTGCTTCCGGCATACGCAGACACTGCCCTCCCGACAGGGAGCAACCCCGTGCCTGCCACTGAGACGCAGTCGCTATTGACGAGCTCGGATGCCGCCTCGATTGCTGTAGTACGCGACGGGTACACGGCGACCAAGATCATTCCCGGGGCGTACCGGCCCTACGCACGAACCGCCGGCACGTTCGTCAACGACCCGAACTCGCCCATCCAATGGCCTTTCACTCAAGGGGTGCCGATCAGCGATGGATTCGGTCCACGTGTCGCGCCATGTGGCGGCTGCTCTACTTATCACAAGGGGTTAGACCTCAACCCCGGCGTGGGCACGCCAATCCAGGCGATCGCCGACGGCGTGGTCGCTGCTGTGAACACGCTCAGTGGTGAACTGGGAGTCCATCTGATGATCGATCATGTCGTGGATGGGCAACGGGTGAGCAGCCTCTATGCACATATGCAGCAGGGCTCGGTGACTGTAGCGGTCGGAGAGAACGTCACCGTCGGCCAGACGATCGGACGGGTAGGTAGCACGGGGCTCAGCACCGGGGCGCATCTGCATTTCGAGATCCTCCTTGAGGGCACTCTCCCGATAGACCCGTATGCGTGGCTGAAATCGAAGGTGGGATCATGAAGCGCAAGTTGAACGGTGCCCGGAACACTCGATGGTATGGGAGCGCCGCAGCGGCGGTCGTCATGGCCACGATCCTGGCCGGATGTGCTCCGACATTATCTGGGGCGAGGCCTGATGTCGTGGTTTCCGCGTTCGAACATGTCCACGGGCTGGGTGTCGATTCCGTTTCGGGTGTCGCCTATGCCGCAACCCACGAAGGCGTGTTCATCCTCCCCCCACTGGAGTCGGCAACTGGCAGCGTGCTCCAGCTCGGAGGACCGGTCTCGGGTCGGGTTCAAGACACCATGGCATTCACCGTTCAGGGGAGCCGAATGTACGCCTCCGGCCATCCCGGACTCGATGATGCCGCCAAGGGGGCGCCGCAGAACCTGGGGTTGATCACCAGCATCGACGGCGCCGCCACCTGGAAGACGCTGTCCTTGGGTGGTGAAGCAGATTTTCATGATCTTGCCGTGGTCACCGATCCCAGTGGAACCGTACGTATTTATGGGTACAACGCGGGAACCGGTACCGTGATGTTCAGCGGTGATGGCGGCAGCTCGTGGACCGCGAGGGCGAAGCTGGCGCTGCGTGACCTCGCCGCAGACCCGACACGGCCGGGAACCGTCTACGCCACCACAGCGGAAGGTCTGGCGTTCGGAACACTTCTGAGTGAAGGTTTCGATGTTCGTCTGACCGGGCAGGATGTCGGGCGGGGCACATTCTCGCAGCGCCACGCGATCTGGTACGATCAGAGCAACGAGAACAAGCATATTCCGCTCAAGCATATCCGGCCCAAGCAGTCGAAATGCGAGATTTACGACAGCCCGCTTTCGGAGATGGCGGTTCTGGGGTTCGAATACGGCTATTCGCTGGCCGATCCGAAGACGCTGGTGCTCTGGGAAGCGCAGTTCGGAGACTTCGTGAACGGGGCGCAGGTGATCATCGACCAGTTCATCTGTTCTGGCGAGAGCAAGTGGTTGCGCATGTCGGGCCTTGTCATGCTGCTTCCGCACGGATACGAGGGGCAGGGGCCGGAGCATTCTTCCGCCCGTCCCGAGCGGTTCCTTCAAAACTGCGCCGAGGATAACTGGCAGATCGTGAACTGCACGACTCCGGCCAACTATTTCCATGTTCTGCGCCGGCAGATGCACCGCGATTTCCGCAAGCCTCTCGTGATGATGACGCCGAAGTCGCTGTTGCGGCACAAGCTCGCGGTCTCGAAGGTTTCCGAGTTCACGACAGGCAGTTCGTTCCACCGCGTCCTGTGGGACGACGACCGGGAGACTTTGGCCAAGCCGGATAAGATCAAACGCGTGGTTCTCTGCACGGGCAAGGTTTACTTCGATCTTCTTCAGGCACGCCGGGATAAGAAAATCGACGACATCACGATCCTGAGGGTCGAGCAGATGTATCCGTTCCCGATCAACTCTCTGGGCGTAGAAATCGCACCCTTCAAAAACGCCGAAGTGGTGTGGTGTCAGGAAGAGCCGAAAAATCAGGGCGCCTGGAGCTTTGCCGAGCCGTATATCGAGGAAACGCTCTCACGCATCAAACACAAATCTGCTCGGCCCCGCTATATCGGGCGCGAGGCATCGGCTGCTCCGGCAACCGGGCTTAACAGCCGTCATGTGGCTGAGCAGAACAAGCTGGTGAACGAAGCGCTTACGGTTTGATCGCAGGCTCGCTTTTCAATCCTCTACTTTTGCATGCTTTTTAGGCGCTGCAAGCCCCCTTGTGCGCCTGTTTGTGGTCTTTTGGCCAGTAAAGCTTTCTTTGGGCTGTTTTTTTTGCTAAGGACATGTATAGTTTTATTCGTTGTTTTAAGGTTATAACGGCGTTTATTAAGAGATTTTGAGCATATGTCTGGTTTTCACAGGTCGGTGCGAGGGCGTGTCAGCAGGGTTTTGTTTTTTGCCCTGTTTTTGGCGTGTCTTTCGGTTTTACCGGCTGTGCTCTATGCCAGGGATTACGATTATGGCTGTCCGAGGCGCAATCCCCGCTACAAGCCTACGGTTGAGGAATTAACCGATTATATTGAGCAGATGGATATTATCTTCGAGGGCAAGCCCCTCTCGCGTGATCCTTTCGTTGTGGGCTTGCTGGTCACCCGCTTTGAAGTGAAAACAATCATCAAGGGAGAACAACCGGAGAAGGGAACTGTTGATATCATCCATACGAAGGATATGTTCACCGAACTCGATGCGAAGTATTTCGTGCGTGCCTGGCGCGCTAAAGACAATAACCTTTATCCTGAGGGGATGTCCTGTCCGAAATACTATACGGATCAGGAGATTCTGGATTATTATCGTTATTATTGGCATAAATTTTTTCTAGGTTTGTTTATCCTGCTTTTGGGTGTTTTCGCCGCCTATAAATATTTCAGCCGCGATAACGAACTGACACGCAGGTTTTCCTTGTTGAGACGGTAATATACCGGGCGAGAGAGTCCGTGTTCTCTGCGTATATTGGAAAGGCTTATGACCATGCCGTTCGACCTTTCTGTCTATTTTGTTGCCGATCCGTCCTGCTGCGCCGGGCGCCCTGTCGAAGCGGTGGTTCTGGCCGCGCTCAAGGGCGGCGCGACGCTTTTACAGCTTCGCAATAAACATTCCTCCCGCGATGAAGTGTTCGAGCAAGCCCTGCGGCTGAGCGCTCTGGCGGACGATTTTGGGGTTCCGCTTCTGATTAACGATTATCCGGATATCGCTTCTGAGACCAAGGTTGCAGGCGTCCATTTGGGGCAGGGCGATAACAACCCGGCGCAGGCCCGTGCGCTTCTGGGGGCTGGCGCGGTGATCGGGCTGACGGCTTTCCGGCCCGAGCATTTTGCGGCGATTGCACGCGGTGTGGTCGATTATACGGGAACCGGGCCGATCTATCCCACGCAGACCGACAAGGGCAAACCCGTTCTGGGGCCGGAGGCATTTTCCTTGATGATCGCCGACGCCCCGGTTCCGGTCGTCGGGATCGGCGGCATTACCGTCGATAATGCCGGGGCGGTTATCAGAGCGGGGGCGAAAGGCGTTGCGGTGATGCGCGCGATCTCCGAAGCGCCGGACCCGGAAGAGGCCGCGCGGGCTCTGGCTGCTGAAGTCCGCGCCGTGAAGGTTGCGCAAGAGATCTTGAACAGGAGAGCGTCATGATTCCGAATGTTCTGACTATCGCGGGGTCCGATCCGTCCGGCGGGGCGGGGATTCAAGCCGACCTTAAAACCTTTACGGCGCTCGAATGTTACGGCATGGCGGCGCTGACGGCGCTTACGGTGCAGAACACGCAAGGGGTGCGCGACGTTTACCATCTGGAATCCGAATTCGTCGAGGCGCAGGTCCGCGCGATCTTCGACGATGTGCGGGTGGACGCGCTCAAGATCGGGATGGTGGGCAACGCCCGCACCATCAACGCGCTGGCGGAGATTCTAAAGGCGAAGCGCCCGAAGTTCGTCGTGCTCGATCCCGTGATGGTGGCGACCAGCGGTGACCGCCTGATTTCCACCCATGCGGTGGAGGTGATGAAGGAAATGCTCATTCCTTTGTGCGACGTTTTAATTCCGAACATTCCCGAGGCGGAGGCGCTGACGGGCATGAAGCTCTCCGGCGCCGGCGGGATGGAGGCGTTGGCGCAGGCCGCCGGGAAGCTAGGCGCGAAATCCGTCCTGCTCAAGGGCGGGCACGCGTTCGACGATTACATGGCCACGGATTTGTTGTGGCACGAGGGCGCGGTGCAGAGCTTCTCCACGCCGCGCATCGACACCAACAACACGCACGGGACGGGCTGCACGCTCTCGGCGGCGCTGACCTGTTATCTTGCGCGCGGGCGGACGCTGCCTCAGGCTGCCAAGGAGGCGAAGGATTATTTGACGCAGGCTCTGGTCTGGTCCAGCGCGCTTAAGGTCGGGCGCGGGCACGGCCCGGTCAATCATTTCCATGTGTTCGAATCCGCGCGGGAGTCGTCTTGAACGAGTTCGACATCATCGCCGATTATTTCCGCATCCTCACGATGGGGCGGGCGGAGTGCGCGGGGTTGCAGGACGACGCCGCCGTTCTTTCGATTCCGCCGGGGCGCGAGTTGGTGGTCAGCACCGACACGCTCAATGCCGGGACGCATTTTCTTAAAAACGAGACGCCGGAGAATATCGCGCGTAAGGCGCTGCGGGTGAATCTCTCCGACCTTGCGGCGAGCGGCGCGGATCCGCTGTGCTATCAGCTCAGCATGGCGTATCCGCAGAAGCCGCAGGCCGATTGGCTGGCGGCGTTCACCGGGGCGCTTTTGGAGGATCAGAAGATTTTCGGGATTTTCTGCTCGGGCGGGGATACGACCTCGATCCATGGCGGGGTGCTGTCCGTCTCCATGACGGTTCTGGGCACCGTTCCGGCGGGCAAGGCTTTGCGGCGCGGCGGGGCGCGGGCGGGCGATACGATCGTTCTGACCGGGAGCGTGGGCGATGCCGCGCTGGGGCTGCATGCGGTCTGGAACGGGCGGGAAGCGGCGTATCCCAAGGCCGTTGCGCGTCACAGGCTGCCCTTGCCGCGTTTGGCTGCGGTCGAGACCGTGCGCAATCACGCCCATGCGGCGGTCGATATCTCCGATGGGTTGTTGGCCGATCTTGGCCATATTTGTGAGGCCTCGCATCTGGCTGCCGAGATCCGGCTGGCGGGCGGCGGTTCCGAGGGCGGGCTGGTTCTCTCCGACGAGGTTCATATGGCCCTGCTCAGCGCCGAGATGAAGATGGAAGACGTGCTCTCCGGCGGGGATGATTACGAGCTTGTGCTGGCCGCCGCGCCGGATCAGGTCGCGCCGCTGCTGGTCGGGCTTGAAAAACTCTCCATTCCCGCGCAGGTGATCGGGCGGTTCATGGCGGGCGCGCCGGGGGTCACGGTTCTGGACCCTGCGGGGACGAAGCTGCCCCTGAAGGCGCATGGCTGGCAGCATTTTTAGTTCCGCTGTGGTTTTCCCGGGATTTCATAACTCAAGCCCTTGCGTTCGGGGCGCTTCGGGGGTAAGAAAAGGGGCAGAGATTGCGGGGCCGGGAAATAGCCGGACCGCTGCGTTTTTTGAATTCACAACCGAGAAGCCAAAATGACAAAAATCGTTGTTCCCACGCTGGGTGAATCCGTTTCCGAGGCCACTGTCGCGCAGTGGCTGAAAAAAGAGGGCGAGGCCGTGAAGGCCGACGAGCCGATCGTGGAGCTGGAGACCGACAAGGTGACGCTGGAAGTTCCGGCGCCTTCCGACGGCGTGATCGTCAAGATCATCGTGGGCGAGGGGCAGAGCGTCGGCGTCGGCGCCATTCTGGGCGAGCTCGAAGCCGGAGCGGTGGCGAATGACAAGGGCAGCAAGGTTGCGCCGAAGGCGGCAGCCGCTGCGCCCGCGCCCGCCAAGACCGAATCCGCCGAAGAGGGCGGCAAGACCTCTCCCGCCGTGCGCAAGCTTCTGGCGGATAACAACCTCGATGCTTCGCAGGTTCCCGCCTCCGGCAAGGATGGCCGTTTGAGCAAAGAAGATGTTGAGAATTACCTTAAGGGCGGGGCGAAATCCTCCGCTTACGCGCCGCCTCCTGCGGCGAAGGCTCCGGCTCCTGCGGCGGCTCCGGCCAAGCCGCGCGAGATCGGCCCGCGCGAAGAGCGCGTCAAGATGACCAAGCTGCGGCAGGTGATCGCCCGCCGCCTCAAGGAAGCGCAGAACACGGCGGCCATGCTGACCACGTTCAACGAGGTCGATATGGGTCCTGTCATGGATCTGCGCAACGAATACAAGGACATCTTCGAGAAGAAGCACGGGGTGAAGTTGGGCTTCATGTCGTTCTTCGTTCGCGCGGCCATTCAGGCGCTTAAGGATTTCCCGGCGCTGAACGCCGAGATTTCCGGCGACGACATCATCTACAAAAATTACTACGATATCGGCGTGGCGGTCTCGACGCCGCAGGGGCTGGTCGTTCCGGTCTTGCGCGACGCGGACCAGCTGAGCATGGCGCAGATCGAGGCGAAGATCGTCGATCTGGGCGTCCGCGCCCGCGACGGCAAGCTCAGCATGGACGAAATGATGGGCGGCACCTACACGATCACCAACGGCGGCGTGTTCGGCTCCCTTTTGTCTACGCCTATCCTCAATACGCCGCAGTCGGGTATTCTGGGCATGCACGCGATCCAGAAGCGCCCCGTGGTTGACCCCAAGACGGGCGCGATCGTGGCGAAGCCGATGATGTATCTGGCGCAATCCTACGATCACCGCATCGTGGACGGCCGCGAGGCGGTCAGCTCGCTCGTGCGCATCAAGCAGGCGATCGAAGATCCCCAGCGCCTTTTGTTGGATGTCTAAGGCAGATATTTCTGATCTCACGACCGCTCTTTTGGGGTCGGGGGTTCATTATATCGAGTCTTTGGCTTATTTCCCCGAAGCTCAGAGCTTTGTGTTGACCGTGAGCGTTCTTGCGCTGCCGGGGTTGAGAACTTTGCGCTTTTCTGAAGTCTCTGATTTTCGTGAGGATATTCATGACCTTGACGAGAATTGCAGGGAATCGATTATCGGTATTCATAAAGCGGATGAACAGACCTACTTTATTCATACAGATCAGCGGGAATTTATGATCAAAACTCCGGCTGAGCCTAAACTTACTCTGCCTTCCGATCCGGCATCTTCTGGAGATTGAGAAGTTCTTCATTGGCGCTTTCGTCGCCTTTGTCGGCGGCGATTTTGAGCCATTTTATGGCCTCTTTACGGCTGGGATCTGTCCCTAGACCTCTCAGGTATAGGTACCCCAGAAGTTTTGTCGTTTGCCGGGTTTCTGTTTTGTATTGCTCGTTTGAAAAATCGGATGATTGCGTGATTAGAATAAACAGTTCTCTGGCTTTTGCGTAGTCCTGCTCGACATCCCTTCCGTTTAGATAGGCTAGTCCGAGGTTGTGGAGGGTTGTGATATCTACCAATTGTTCGGCCTTTCCATACCATTCCTTAGCTTTGTCTAAGTTTTTTTCTCCCGCTAGGCCGTGATAATAATATCGGGCGAGGTCGATCTGCGCGTTTCCAAAACCTAATTCTGCGCCTCTTTGAAGCCATTCTTGCGCTTTTTGAAAATCTTGGGGCAGTACTTTTCCCTTTTCGTATTCAAGCGCCAGTAAGTGCATGGCCTTGGTTTCACCTTTTCCAGCCATCGTTTCCAAACGATCTATATATTTGTTTGGTCCAGCTTGTTCAGGTGCAGGCTCTAAAATTAGTGTTGCGACCGTTAGTATCAGGCCTGTGATCATGATCGTTGCAATTTTGGCGCGGGTCGTCATGGTCTGAGCGGCATCACCGTCAAAATCCCCCGGTTTTCGAGCTGCCCGAGGGCCTGGAGGCCCCATTCGTCGCGGGAGGTGGCGCTGTCGCCGATCATGATCTGCGTATAGCCCGCGCCGACGAGGTTCACGAATTCGCGGGCCGTGGGCACGTGGGCGCTGTAGAGGTAAGCAGGGTCGATCTTCAGCCCGTAACGCGCGGCGGTGATGAGGGCGCGGTCGATGGGCTGGAGCGTCAGGCTGTATTTTTCCAGCAGGGGCGCGAGCTGCGCGGTGCGGTCCTCGTCGAGCCCGATGGCGAGATGCGGGCGGACCAGCAGGGCCGTGTAAGAGCCAAGGCGCGTGCGGGCGTAGCAGGCCACAAACGGTTCCTTCGGCCCCAAGCGGGAGCGGGCGCGTTCGGCCATGCGGGCGAAGGCGGCCGGGTTCATGTCCGATTTATCCAGAAGGCTCATCTCCACGGGTTTTTCGACCGGGATGACCGCGCCCTGCGAGATTTCCGCCAGCGGTGTCACGGTGCGGGCCGCGCGGTCGATTTCGTAGATGTTTACCCCCGCAAACTCCAGCAGCGGGCGGGAGATTTTGTTGTAATACGCCTCCATTTTTTGTCCGAGGGGGGCGTGGTGGGCGTGGGAGTCAATATAGACTTTGCCGATGCGTGCCTCGGCGATGGATTTGGCGCAGTTGGGGCAGGGCAGGTCGGTGATGTACAGCTCCGCGCCTTCGGTGCCGGGGGCGTTGAGCAGCACGGCGATCTCGGCGTGGACGGTCGTGCTGGCGTTGCCCAGCTTTTCAGAGGCCGAAAATTTCCCAGCCAGAGCGGGCGGCCAGAAATTCGGGTGGCCGATCTCGAAGTTGGATTTCGCCGTGTCCTGCCCGCGCAAAAGTGCGCCGACCTTGTGCACCGTGTGCAGGCTTCTGGCCTCGACCTCAAGGGCTTTTTCCATCAATTCAAGGGGGGTGGCGGGCATGGCGTTTTTATGATTTCCGGGCCGGTTCATGCCGGTTTTGAGGGTTTCGCCGCTTTACGATACAGTCTAGCGCTTTGAAAATAAACCGTTATTTTACGGGTTTTGCGTATTCTAAAGGCGGGTCGGGGCGTTTGCGAGGCGGCGAAAAGTTTGCCCGTTTTGCCCGAATATGTTATGGATAGGCGCAACGAAAAAATACAAGCGTATGTGCGGTTTAGATGGGTGAATCTGCGGATAATTTCGGAAGAGTTCTGGATGCGCTGCATGATGTCGAATACAGGCTCGATTCGATCCTGACCGGCAAGAAGCTCTATCTCGATCCCGATAATCCTCTCGACGCGCTCTGGATCAAACAGATTCATGCGTTTTATCCCGATGAGTACGATAAGGCCTACGAGCGCAACCTCGATTCCAAGCCGCATATGTATTACATCACCCCGCAGGATACCGAGCGCGGGATGGGGCCTGTGCTGCGGGAGGCGGATACGTCGGTGCACCCGCTTCATACTAACCTGTTCCGCGCGGGTGAGTCTTTGATCCGCGGCTGTTCTTATTCCTCTATCCATAATGTTGCCGTGGCCGGGGCCGACCCGCATTTCCGCAATACGCGGCATTTCATGGGGCTGATGGAGCGCTCCGAGAATCTCTATTTGCATGAGCGGGGGGATGTTGTTTCACTGGCTCAAACGGTGATGGCGCTTCGACGCGTTCTTGAGGGTCGCGAGACGACGCAGCGTGCGATCTTTATCGACAATTCCACCGATCGGTTCGAGCCGTTCCTGGAAATGATCGGGCTGCATTACGCCGAGGGTGTGCAATGGCTGAATCAGGAGATGGCCAAGCGCGGTTTGCACGCGCGGCTGAATGTCAACGAGGTACCCAAGTCGGGCATCGCGCGGGTCAAGGCGCTGGGCTATGACGTGGAGCGGCGACTGCCGAGTTTGCGTCCGCTTTACGGGCATATGTTCTTCGAGACCAGCAGCGAGGAGAAGGAAGACGATATCCGCAATACGCTGGACCGCCAGCGTTTCGATCTGCAGGTCCGTCATGCCAACGAACTCCTGGGGCATAGCGAGCACGCGCCGGAATGGAAGTGGAGCTTCGGCGGCAACGCGCTGGACAAACTTAAAACCACGTTGCGCGACAAGCTGGCCGACCCCTCTTTGGACGAAACTTTGGCGAAGATGGGTTTGACGCGCCAAACTGCGTTTATCATGGTGGCTGACGGCGGGGAAAGTCTTGCAGACGAGCGGGTTCGCAACACTAAAACCATGCTTCCGGTTCAGCATCTGACGCATCCTTTTGCCGAGTTTCCGGGTTCGGAGACCAAGCCGGTGGCGCAGCGTCAGGGGTCGAAGGAAGACGGTTACGGCAAGTTGCGGCGGGCCTATTCCGAACTGGGCGGATTTCCCGACCTGCGGCTGACCGATAACTGCCTGATCCTCGTCGCGCCCTTGGCGCAAGAGGACATCAATAATCCGGTCTATTACGCCTTCAAGAACAAGGCGAAGATGGAACTGGTTTTCGATCCGCGCCCGCACTACCACCCGCATAAGACCCAGCGCCATTTCCAGAAGCCCGAAGGATTTTCCAAGACGGTCGCCGAACTGGCCGAGGACGACGACAAGTGGATGACCGAAGGGCTGGCGATTGCCGGGGCGCTGAACCTGATGGCGCGGGCGGGGTATGTGCCTACACAGCCTTTTGATCTTAAAAAGTCGTTCGACGCGATACGCAATATGGAGGTTGTTTCGGCTTGGCCTCTGCCCGAGGACAGCCCGTTGCCCGAGCTGTTCGCCGGGGAGGATCTGAAGGTCAAGCCGCTCAGGAAGCCCGTGTCGAGTTTTGACGAGGTGCGCCGGGTGATGCGCAATTGCAAGGCGTTCATGTTCACCGACGGGCCGCTTGGCAAGGGTGAGAATTTCTGGATGTCGCGGGTGTTTCTGCCCGCCAGTATTTTTGTTGCGAAGCAACTTCGCGATCCACACGTTAACGGTAATCCGATGCTGTTTTTCGGTGATGATCCCAACAGCCAGCCGGACATCGTACAGCTTTTCGACCATCTCAAGCGGGCTGCCATGGTTGCACAGGATCTGCACTTACTTTACAAATGCAAGTATAAGGTTGATGATGCCGCTAAATTTATAAAAGGCGCAAGCGTGCAGCATGTCGCGCAGAGCGAGTTCGAGAGCAACCCCTATAAACCTTTGCCGCCCAGCCGTCATCCCATGGTGACGTTCCTTTTGTCCGCGAGTTCGGCCAATCCCTACGACAACGAGGACGCCTATGCCGCCGCCGTGAACTGGGGGCTGAACGGTTACGGTCTGATGAGCGGGATGGGCGAGCAGAACCCGATGGGCTGGCATGTTTTCGGCGGGTTGCAGCTGATCCGCGAGGGGTTCGACGTCACCGTGCAGGGGGTGCAGGATCCGTTCGCGATGAAGACCGAGGGCTGGCCGATCAAGGAGATGCGGACATACATGGGCGACGGGCATGCGGTCGTGGCGCCGGATATTTTCGTGCGGATCGAGCAACTGCTTGAACTCGACAAGCTGGCCCGCGATCCCGACCAGATCAAGATCGTCGTCGCGCAGGCGAACGGGATCGGCGGATTGCAGGAGATCGCGGGGGTTCTCGCGCTGCGGGAGGCCGGGGTGCCGGGCATGGAGAACGTGCATATGATCATCCAGAACCGCCCGCGTCCGACCGTTGACGGGCTGATTGCTCCGCATGACGCGTTGATGGATATTTTGCGGGTGCGCGGGGATACGGATCAAATTTACGAGTGCGAGACGATCGAGGAGATGATGGCGATCGGCGCGCGGATCACGGGCAAGCCGTTGCTCTATTACGATGTGCCGCGCCCTCAGGATACGCAGTTCCCCTTCGAGCCGAGCAAGCACGACTATTATAACTGGTTCATGCACGATGACCGTGATTATGAGCCGCCGGAGGTTACGATCACCGACGCCTACAGGCGCGGCGGGGTTGTGCCCTTGGCCAACAAGCAAGAAAAGACCGGGCCGGACCCGGTGGTGGGGTGATTTATGACTCAGGACATCACCAAAATCATATTCGACAAAAAGACGTTCCGACATTCGCCGTTTACGACGCATGACCGTGTCGATTTCGGCAATGGCGGCGGCTCGGCGATTTTGCTTTATGACGATGCCGACGTTCCCGATACCGACACCCATGTCATCAACCTTCCCGCCGCGTTCAGGGGCGAAGCCACGGGCTCCGATCCGGGGGAGAAGAAGATGCTTTATATCGCCTTGAGCGGACCGCGCGAGAATCCGGCGATTGACTTCACCGTCAATCAGCAAAAAGTTTCCGTCAGCGCGGCGGACTATGTTTGCGGGTACCTTGATTATGCGGAGACGTTGCCGCCGTCTGAGTTGGACAAGCTGGAGGTTGATGAACACGCCCTTGATGAGGTCGAGCGGCGCTGGAGCGTGGATTTCTTCCGGGAGAAGCTGCGCGGGCTTGCGGACGGGCCGGATGATTTCTTTTTCCAGATTTACCGGGGCATCGACAACGCCATGGGCGAGCAGCAGAGGATGATCATTATCCTTACGCGGGGGAACGAGGACCGGGAACGCATGGCTTCGCCCGACCCTGAAGCCTGATCTGTAATTTACATAACTTTTCTCATTTTCACCTGATGCGGGCTTTTCATTCAACCCGTCCTGTTCTATAACACGGGCACGGATTTACACGCATTTTCTGGAGGGAAGTTCATGTCCAATTCATTCGATGTCATCGTGATCGGCGCGGGGCCGGGCGGTTATGTTGCGGCGATCCGCGCGGCGCAGCTGGGCATGAAGGTGGCGTGCGTGGAAAAGCGCAAGACGCTGGGCGGAACGTGTTTGAATGTCGGCTGCATCCCCTCCAAGGCGATGCTTCATTCCTCGGAAAAGTTTGAGGACGCGGCGAAGCATTTTTCCGATATCGGGATCAAGACAGGCAAGGTCGAGCTGGACCTCAAAACCATGATGAAATTCAAGGACGGCGTGGTCGACTCCAACGTCAAGGGCATCGACTTCCTGTTCAAGAAAAACAAAATTACCCGCATCGAGGGTACGGGCGAAATCGCCGCCGTCGGCAAGGTGCGCGTGGGCAAGGATGTTTACGAGGCGGATTATATCGTGATCGCGACGGGGTCGGACGTTATCACACTGCCGGGCATTGAAATCGACGAGAAGCAGATTGTTTCCTCCACCGGGGCGCTGGAGTTGCCTTCGGTTCCGAAATCGATGATCGTCATCGGCGGCGGCGTGATCGGGCTGGAACTCGGCACCGTGTGGCGCCGCCTCGGCGCTTCGGTCACCGTGGTCGAATATCTCGACAATATCCTGCCGGGCATGGACGGCGAGATCCGCAAGGAGGCGCTCAAGATCTTCAAGAAGCAGGGCATCGAGTTCAAGCTTTCGAGCAAGGTCACAGGCGCGAAAACCTCAAAGAAGGGCGTGGACCTTACGGTCGAAGCCGCTGCGGGCGGTAAGGCGGAGACGCTTTCGGCCGAGATCGTGCTGATGGCGATTGGTCGCAAGGCGTATACGGACGGGCTGGGGCTGGATGCGGTCGGCGTGAAGCGCGATGAGCGCGGACGCATCGCCGTGGACGAGCATTTCGAGACGAATGTCGAGGGTATTTTTGCCATCGGCGATGTCATCGCCGGGCCGATGCTGGCGCACAAGGCGGAGGATGAGGGCGTGATTCTCGCCGAAATTCTGGCCGGGCAGAGCGGGCATATCGACTACAACCTCATTCCGGGTGTCGTTTATACGTGGCCGGAGATTGCCAATGTCGGCAAGACCGAGGAGCAGCTTAAAGAGGCGGGCGTTGAGTATAATTCCGGCAAGTTCCCCTTCATGGCGAACGGGCGCGCGCGGGCGATGGGCGTGCTGGATGGGTTCGTGAAGATCCTTTCATGCGCCAAGACCGACCGCGTTCTGGGCGCGCATATGATCGGGCCGAATGTCGGCGAGCTGATGGCGGAGGTCGTCAGCGTCATGGAATTCCAAGGCACCGCGGAAGATATCGCGCGGACCTCCCATTCGCACCCGACCCTGAGCGAGGTCGTGAAAGAGGCCGCGCTCGCGGTGCATAAGCGGCCGATACATATTTGATGTTTACATAGATGGCCGAGCTTGTCATTCAAACCGGAATGTTCTTCTCGCAAGCTGACGAGACTCATTTTTTTGAATGGCTTAAATCTATAAAATGCGTGGTGAGTTTTAAGGGCTATGGGGCTGGCGAGGTTGTCGTGACACTGCGTTCTGCGCGACTATCGAAAGCTGACTTGCTTGAGCTGCTTGCCCTTCATATGCGATACGGTCTTCCGATGAAATCGCTAGCGAAATTCCGAACTAAGCAAAACGAGTTATGGTTTTGCGATCCTGATAAGTATTGGTATCAATCTGTGTTTGGTGAATAGTCATTGCGAGGCGGCGTAAGCCAACGAAGCAATCCATGGCCTGATTTTATGGATTTCTTCACCCCCTTCGGGTTTCGCAATGACAACGGAGGTTCGGTTATGGGTGATATGCGACTTTTGACAGACCGCGAAGTTGAAATTATTACAGCCTTAATCGATGCGGCCGATCCGCAGTGGGCCCATCTCAAACACAATCTTTCCGGTTCTAAGGTTACAGAAATGGATGAAGGCGGGATGGGGAGTCTTCAGTTTCAGTACGATGATTCTTTAGATAGAGTGTTTGGGGAAAATATTAGCGAGGCTGAGTTCATCGACCAAGACGGCGTAACGGTCTCGATTGCTCTTTTGCTTGATTACCACGGCCGCTTGTTTGAGCTTGATAGTTTTAAGGGTGACTTCAGCAGGTTGATTGCTTTACCCGACGTAGGCGAACTGAAGTTTATTAGAAAATCGAACCAGTAATCCGAGGTTGAGGCCGACTAATCACTGCGTCGGCTGCGGTCCCGCGTCGCTACCCGCTTTTGGCACCGGGTCGCGAACGAGTTGGCCGTTTCTGATCACGGAGACCCATTGGCCGTCCGGCGCGCCGGAGAGGCGCATCATCGCCGAGGAGTCCGGCATCTCCACCACTACGCAGGTCAGTTTTCGCGCATCGAACAGGTGCGTGGGCAGGCGCGTGTTCGAGAGTCTTATGGTTTGCTGGGTGGCAAGGTTTTCCTCACGCGTTCCCGAGGGCGGGGTCTGCCCGGCCTTGTCCCAATCCACCCTGAAATCCGGGCCTACGGAGTCGCGCCGGACGCGGATCGAGCGGGCCTCCGCCACGTCGCTGTTGGGCACGAAGGCGCAGATATCCTCATCTCCCGGCTTGAAGCCGTTAAACGCCACGACCGTGTGCGTAGGCCATGAGGTGAAGGGCGTTAGATAGATTCCGGTCAGGGTATCGCGGTAATTTTTTAGGCTAAGCGCGGTGATGGTGATCTGGCGCTGCGCGGGGTCGAACGTCACATGGTCCGCGGAGAGGCTGACATATTTCGGGAGGTGGCCGAGCTTGACGAACTGCACGTTCGGGAATTCGGTGCGGAGGTTTTGCAGGCGCTCGCGGTCTTGCGCGTTGACGTCTTCGGGCTTGACCTTTATGACCTTGCGTTTGTTGAGGTCTTCGAGATACAGATTCATATCGCCGGAGGTTTGCTGCGCGGCGGCAGGTTCGTTGGCGCCAGCAATTCCGATGAAGGCCGCAAAGGACACCGCCGAGGCGATTTTCGTGAAGGATTCGCGGTTCATTCTCGTGTGCTCCCTTCCTCAGTCATGGCCCAGCTTGGTGAAGATATCCCAGAAGGAGTGTTTGGGCTTCGTCGCGCGGTCCATCGTTGCATAGACCGCCGGGTTGGCGGAGAGCGGATCGAAGCGGCTGAGGCCCGTTTCGTGGTTCGCGTTCATTTTGAATCTGAAGTCGGTGTCCTGCGTCTGGCGCGGGATGGCGCCGTCCTTGTAAGCCGGGAAGATTTCGGCGAGGTAATCCTGCCATGCCTGTACGAGTTCGGGGCCGTAATTGGGACCACCGCGCGTTTCCCGGAAGGTGTCGGCGTCGATGGCGACCAGGGTTCTTTCCTTGTCGGGCAGGTGCATCAGGTTGCGCGGCGTGTCGTCGCCGGGGTTGAAATCCAGCCCTAACGCGCCGATCACGCGCCGCACGTATTCCACGTCGTCCTGAGTCACCTTTTGCGGTGTGAGGTAAGGGTAGGTTCGGATCACGTAGGCGCGGTCTTCGGTCTCCACATCGCGCTCGGAAATGGGGGGCATTTGCAGGGGATAGTCCGGCCCGGTGTAGGAGCGCGGCATGATTTTCACGATGTTGCCGTCCCCCGCATAGAGCACCAGCGAGACGCGGGCTTCTTCGGTTCCGGCGTTCATATTGATAAAACGGGTCTGGCCCATGTCGCGCAGGGCCTGCGAGAGGGCGCCGATTGATTTGTGGTCGTATTTGATCCAGTTGGCGGTCTCGTTGAACATCATCTCTTCCGTGGCCCGGTAGAAGGCCTCGGAGGCGATGATCGGAACCCTGATGGAAGAACGGCTATCCATCTTTACTCACACCCTTTATTTCGTTTTTTGCAAAGCGCGGCAGTCCGCGTCTTCACTGCTTGCGCTTAGTTTAGCACGGGCTTTTATACGGGTACAATCTTCTTGCGGTCTATGGCGCAATAATATTGCGCTAAATTACTGCGGTGCATCAGAAAATTGTCTTGAGCGGCGGCTTTTGGTATGCTCGTATTGTTGCCTTTCGTACGTGTAACCAAGGAGAAAAAAATGAGCGGTCAAAATTTCGACAAAAAGAACATTCCGGTCGATGGTGGCAAGTCGTTCCTCGCGGATTGGGAAGGCGTTGGCGCTTCGGGCGTCAAGACCATCGAGGTTCAGGCGGGCGACGAGGTCGGCTTCGACGTTCCTGTGCGTCAGGTTGCGCAACAACAGCAACAGCAGCAAAGCGGCCCGAACGGCAACGCGCAGATGGGCGGCGACGGTTACGACTGGCACCCCAGCGAAGATCTGGGCTGAGCCATGCGTGATTTCGGCGACTGGTTCAAGAAAAGCGCTGAGCAAGCCGGAGACGCGCTTGCCGGACGCACATCCGATAAACCTGAAGCGGAAGGCGGCCAGACGATCACGACCGCCCCCGTACCTCCTGCGCCGATCGTCAATGGCGGCGGGATCAGCGATGTCGAGCTTGTGACGGGAACGGCGGGAACGGGCGTGCGCACCGGGGATGAAGACACCTACGATTCCTTCCGGCCCGGCGGGCGCGATTTCGGTCAGCCCGCGAAGCAAGGCTCCGGCACCGGGCGCGGTCAGGATTTTGAGACCGGGTTCGACATGACGCTTTGAGGGTTATGCGCGCGGATGCGCGGCCTTGTAGACTTTCAGCAATTCCTCGGCGTTGATTTCTGTGTAGCGCTGGGTTGTGCTCAGCGAGGCATGGCCGAGCAATTCCTGTATCTCCCTTAAATTCGCGCCGTTCTGAAGCAGGTGCGTGGCGAAGCTGTGGCGCAGGGCGTGCGGCGTGGCGTTGTCGGGCAGGCCGAGCATGACGCGGATTTCGCGCATCGCCTTTTGTGCGACACCTTGATTCAGCCGACCGCCGCGCGTCCCCCGGAAAATCGGCGCGGTTTTTTCTCCCGAAAACGGGGTTTGTGTAATGGCTTCCTTCAGGTTTTTTTCGACGATCGGCAAGACGGGGATCATGCGTTCCTTGCGGCCCTTGCCTACCACGCGCAGCACGCCGTCGCGCGGCAGGTCGCCGATATTGAGTGAGAGCGCCTCGTCGATCCGCAGACCGCAGCCGTAGAGCAGGGTGAAGAGCGCCATGTTGCGCGCGCCGATCCAGTCCTGCTTTTCCGCGATGCCCGCATTTTTGATGACCTCGCGGGCCTGTTTTTCATGGAGCGGGCGGGGCAATTTATGCGCGATCTTGGGGGTGCGGACCGTTTTTATGGCGGCGTTGTGCATGACGCCCTGTTTATCCAGCCACGAGAGCAGGTTTTTGATTCCCGAGAGCGAGCGGGCGCGGCTGGCGTTCGATGCGCCGTCCATCGCCTTACGCGCCATCCACGCGCGGAAATCGCGCAGCGAGACATCGGAGAGGTCGTTGAGGCCGGGGTTCTTGCCCTTATGGTCGAAGAGAAAGCTTATGAAATGCCCGACATCGCCGCCATAGGCGCGGAGCGTGTGGCGGGAGAGATTTTTTTCCACCCGCAGCCACTGGCCCCAATGATCGAGCGCATCGGCAAGGTCGCCCGCGCATAGGGCGAGGATCGCGGGTTTTATCGGGGCGCGGTTTTCTTTAATCGTTTTGTTTGCGTTCAGATGTTCAGCCATATGCGGAAGCACCGCTCAATAACGCGGGCGAGGAAGAGAATCTGGTCGGTGGCCTGGCCTTCCTGGAACATGTGCGCGTCGCGGCTGCCGAAGGCGATGATGGCGGGCGGGGTGTCCATGGAGATATCCACGCGCAGCAAAATCTGTGAACGCACGAGCGTCGCGCCGCCGCCATAGATGGCCTCGATGCCCGAAATGTCTTCCTGAAGCAGGACGTTTTTCCCGGTCATCCAGCGGTCAATGGTACCCTCGGGCACGATGCGGATGCCGCTTTGCGCGACGTGGGGAATTTCGCGGGCGCTGCTTTCGACGACCAGAACGGAGATATCCACGTCGAGAATGGCGGAAATATCCATCGTGATGGTCTGGATGAAATCCTCGAAGCTGGTGGCCTCCAGAAGGCAGAGCACGGATTTGTGAATCCGCTGCTGGTTATTCATGTTGGAGCGGGCGTTCTCGATGATCTCGCGCGTGCTCTTTTCGAATTCCTGTTTATCGGCCTTGAGGCGCTCGATCATATAGGTCTGGAAGTCGGCGAGGCCCTTGCCGCTGACTTGCGCCGGGGGGATCAAAAGATCGCAGGCCTGCGGGTTTTTTTGTAGGAAATCGGGGTTGTCCTTCAGGAATTTGAGAACATCGCTTCCCGTGAGAGTCGGAGGGGTCATGAGGGCTGTTTTCTTATCTTTCATCCCCTCATCGTACCATACGGGAACCCTTTGTGACAGGGGTTTTGCGGGGATGCGCACAAAAGTATTTTTTCCATTTTCCGAAAAGTTTCGGTACAATGGTTATGGGAAGGAGTTGTACCAGAGAATGAGCAGACGGTCCTCCAAGGACTTAAAACGAGAGCTTTTAAAACGGGCAATTAAAGAAGGGCGGGGTCCCGAGATGATCCTGCTCATCCAATGGCGCAACGCGCAGCTCAAACATGAGGCCGAGCGCGATGTGGACGATCTTCATAAATTCGAGGACGAGAATTTCGCGCAGCCGCGCTCCGTGCGGATGCTCAATGCGCTTGCGGCATATGAGGGTAGCACCATGCGTTTCACGGAGTCGAACGTGATGACTCACGCTTCTGAGAGCATTCACTAGAAAGATTTTTGCAGAATTTTATTTTAGGCAATACCCGATTCGGAAGTTAAACTGCACGTATTTATTTCACCACTTCTAAACACCATTGCCAAATTTATACTGCTGTCCTATTCGGGCGGTAATATTCCCCACAATGTAATTTAGAATTACATATAGAG
>JAANMX010002269.1_pt1 | contig 19646 bp, 22 predicted proteins | sample 7279681 | NCBI WGS metagenome assembly JAANMX01 (sample SAMN14094542, study PRJNA606508) | bioreactor metagenome | isolation source: A lab-scale SPAN reactor treating ammonium-rich wastewater day 351 | place: Ireland: Galway | collected 2018-01-01
GCTGCACCCGGAACAGCCGGCCGTGCTCGCCGCGCACCTGGCCGCCGCCGCCCAGGAGTTGCCGGTCTCCGCCGGCGACGAGGAGTTCTTCGGTTCGACGATGCCGGGGCTGCTCGAGGTGCTGGCGACCCGTGGCGCGCTGCGCCGGCGCGGCGCCGCCTGGTACTGGACCGCCCCCACCAGGGCCGTCGACCGCATCGACCTGCGTTCGATCGCGGGCACCGGGGTGGAGATCGTCTGCTCGGCGACCGGACGGGTGATCGGCCAGGTCGACACCGCGGCGGCCGACCGCACCGTGCACACCGGTGCGGTCTACCTGCACCAGGGCGAGCAGTGGCTGGTGGAGGACTACGACCTCGACGCCGGGGTCGCGCTGTGCCGGCAGGCCAGGGCGGAATGGTTCACCCAGCCGTCCACCCAGACCAGCGTGCGGATCATCGGCACCGACCGTCGCCGCGAGCTGGGTCGCGGTTCGCTGTTCGCCGGCACGGTCGAGTTGACCTCGCAGGTCACCGGCTACCTGCGGCGCGACGCCGCCACCGGCACCGTGTGGGACGCCACGCCGCTCGACCTGCCCGCCCGCACCTTCCGGACCCGGGCCCTGTGGTGGACGCTGCCGGACGCGGCGGGGCTCGCGGAACGCGATCTGGCGGGCGGGCTGCACGCGGCCGAGCACGCCGCGATCGGCCTGCTGCCGCGCTTCACACCCTGCGACTCCGGCGACGTCGGCGGGCTGTCGATCACCCATCACGCCGACACCGGCGCGCCGACGGTGTTCGTCCACGACGGACTGGCCGGCGGATCCGGCTTCGCCGATCAGGCCTACCGGCTTGCGGAACGCTGGCTGGACGCCACCGCGGAGTTGCTCGCGGCCTGCGGCTGCGAGCAGGGCTGCCCGCGCTGCGTCGTCTCGCCGCGCTGCGGTTCGGGCAACCATCCGCTGGATCGGCGCTCGGCGCTGGCCGTGCTGACGCTGCTGATCGATCGGGGCGGGCTGACCGGTCGCGGTGCGCTGCCCGGTCATGGGATGCCCGTCACGTTGCCCGCGTAGGCGGTGGCGGCCACCCGTTCGGGCAGGCCGGGCAGCCGCCAGCCGATCGGCCGGTTGACCCGGACCTCGACCACGAAGTCGATCAGGTCGCCGGTCACCTCACATCCGCTCACCCCGGCCTCGTTGCGGGCGGCGACCCGGCGGACCTCGCCGCAGGCGTCGTCGCCGCGGCCGTGGGCCTGGGCGCCGGAGACGGCCGCCAGATCGGCGGCCGCCCGCACCGAGCGTGCGGCGGCCGAGTACGCCAGGGCCAGGACGCCGACCGCCGCCACGGTGACCAGCCCCATCACGGTCAGCACCACCAGCGGCGTCGCCACCCCGGCCTCGCCCCCCGGCCGGACCACGACCCCGGGGTTCATCACGCCCCCTCCCGGGCGACGACGGCGCGGGCGCTCAGGCCCACCGCGGGAATCACTCCGCCCCACGGCCGGGACTGGAGCTCGACCTCGACCACGACGTCCGCGCCGCTGCCGCTGACCCGCACCCGGGTGCCGTTCGGCGCCCCGGCCTGCGCCCGTTGCGCCGCGGCCACATCGCCGCGGGCCCGCTGGCGGGCCACCTCACCGGCCACCGCCTGCAGTTCGCCCAGTTGCATCACGATCGCGATCAGGTAGCACAGCCCCAACGCCACCGCCGCCGAGAGCAGCGCCCCGAAGGCCACCTCGACGCTCACCATGCCCCGTTCGCCGGCCATGTCACTTCTCCCTTCGACTGCCGCAGACGTGGCAGGGGGTCGCCCCACCCGCCACGTCTGCGATCCCGTCACTTCCCGACGAAGCTCAGGATCCACTGGGTGATCTCGTTGAAGACGGCGACGATCTGCCGGTCGAAGGCCTCGCCGCTCAGGTAGGCGATGACGGCGGCGACCAGGGCGATCACCGCGATCGTGCCGAGGGCGTATTCGGCGGTGGTCATGCCCCGCTCGTCGCGGGGGCGGGCCATCAGCTGCTTGGACATCTGCTTTCTCCTCTCGACCCGGCTGCCACCGGGTACACCCTCACCGTGGGCACCCGGGGCGGAAAGTGTTCATTTCTCCCACGATCTGTGGACAACTAGCCGAACAGCCGGGCGAGGACGCCGCCGACGACCGGGACCACCCCGACCAGCAGGAACGCCGGCAGGAAGCAGACGGTCAGGGGCAGCACCGTGCTGACGCCGGCCCTCCGCGCCCGCGCCTGGGCGGACGCATGGCAGGCGGCGCGGGCCTCCCGGGCGTGCTGCCGCAGCACGGGGGCCAGCGCGACGCCGGTGCCGGACGCGTGCCGCAGCTCGCGGGCCAACCCGGCGAGCGCCGGCTGGCGCTCGCCCAGGTCGGTCCAGGCGTCGCGCTCGGGCACCCCCAGCCGGATCTCCGCGGCCAGCCGGCGCAGCGCGGCCGCCGTCGGTCCCTCCTCGGCCTCGGCGACGGCGTCCACCGCGTTGCGCAGGGGCAGGCCGGCCTCCAGGCACACCGCCAACAGGGTGCAGACCGCCGGCAGCGTGCGGGCGATCTGGGCGTCCCGAGCCCGCACCGTCACGGACCGGAATCGTCCGGCGATCAGGCGCAGCAACGGTGCCGCCCGGTGCCACAGAGGATCGCCGCGCGGCCGCAGGCGATGCGGTGCGATGCCGAGCCAGACCGCCGCGGCCGCGGCGCCCACCGCGATCGCCGACGTGACCTCGGGGTTCACGACAACCGTCCGGCTCGCTCGGCCAGGGACTCGCTCCACACCACGCCGGCGGCCGCCAGGCTGCCACCCAGCGCCAGACAGGCCAGGCCGGGCGGCGACCCGGTCAGGTAGCCGAGCGGGTCGCCGCCCACCGCGTAGCCCAGCACCAGGCCGACCGCGGGCAGCAGGCCCAACAGGCGTCCGGTGAGGCGCGCGGCGGCCAGTTCGGTGGCCACCGTGCGGCGCAACTCCCGCTCGGCGACCAGGCTCGCCGCGAGGTCGTCCAGCGTGGTGGTCATCGCCGCACCGGTGCGTTCGGCAACCCGCCAGCCGGTGGCCAGTGCGGCGAATCCCTCGGCTCCCGGACGCCGGGACGCCTCCCGCAGGACAGTGACCAGGTCGCCGCCCACCCGCTGCTGGGCCGCCGCTTCGGCGAACAGCGGCGCGTCGCCGGCGACCGTCCGGAGGGCACCCAACGGATCGCGACCGCCCCTGAGCAGGGCGGCGAGCTCGCCGCAGCCGCGGGCCACCTGATCACCGATCGCTGCCCGGCGCCGGCCGTCCCGTGCCCGCAGCCCGACCCAGCCGAACACGGCGATGACACTGCCCGCCACCCAGCCCACCACGGCACCACGGACCCCGTCGGCCAGTGCGCCCACCACGGCGGCACCGACGGCGACCAGCACCAGCAGCGGCGTCCGTGAACGCCGGACGACGGCCCGCGCTACCGGCGGATCACCGAGCCGACCCGAAGCGGGGACGGGCCAACACAGCCAGACGGCGGACGCCGCCAGCGCCCCGGCCAGCCAGCTCATCGCAGCCGCCCGTCCAGCTCGTCGGCGGCCGGGCCGGCGACCGGCTCCCCGCCGGCCGGGAACCGCCAGGCCGGCACCGGGCGGCACAGGCCGGACGCCTCGTCCCAGCACAGCAGGCACAACTCCTGCACCCAGCGGGCGCCGTCGGGCAGCCGGCCGATGTGCACCAGCACGTCGAGCGCGGCCGCGGCCTGGGCGTGCAGCGCCGTCCGCGGCAGCCCGCCGAGGGCCGCCAGCGCCTCCAGCCGGGCCGGGACGTCCGCCGCCGAGTTCGCGTGCAGGGTGCCGCACCCGCCCTCGTGGCCGGTGTTCAGCGCCGTCAGCAGGTCGGTCAACTCGGCGCCCCGCACCTCGCCGACCACCAGCCGGTCGGGACGCATCCGCAGCGCCTGCCGGACCAGGGTGGTCAGCGGCACCGCTCCGGCGCCCTCGGCATTGGCCGGCCGCGCCTCCAGCCGCAGCAGATGCGGGTGGGCGGGCCGCAGCTCGCGGGAGTCCTCCACCACCACGATGCGGTGAGCGGGATCGACCAGGCTGAGCAGGCTGGCCAGCAGCGTGGTCTTGCCCGACCCGGTTCCGCCCGAGACCAGGAACGCCACCCGCCGCTCCACCACCGCACGCAGCAGGTCGGCGGCCCGCGGATGCATCGTGCCGCCGCTCACCCAGTCGTCCAGCGTCAGCGTCTGCCGGGCCGGAACCCGCAGCGACAGGCAGGTGCCGACGTCGGTGAGCACACCGAGGACGGCGTGCACCCGGGTGCCGTCGGGCAGCCGGGCGTCGACGAACGGGCACCCCTCGTCGAACCGGCGACCGGCCATCGCCGCCAGCCGGACGCCGAGCCGGCGCACCTCGTCCTCGTCGGTGAAGACGCCCTCGACCTGCTCGAGACCCGCACCCCGGTCGATGTACACCCGGCGGTGCCCGTTGACCAGCACGTCGGTGACGCCGCGCAGTCGCAGCAGCGGCTCCAGCGGGCCGGCACCCGCGCTCTCCCGGCGCAATGCCTCCACCGTCTGGCGCACCGTGCCCTCGGAGACCAGCCCGCCGAGCCCGCGCAGTGCCGCCGCGACCTCCACCGGCCCCGGGTCGGCGCCATTGCGACCCAGGACGGCCCGGACCTCGGCCAGCGGCACTCCGGTGATCACCTCACTCATCACGCCTCCAGCAGCAGGTCGCAGACCCGGCCGAGCCCGTCCCGGCGCCTCGAGAGTTCCGGACGCTCGCCCCGCTCGGCCGCGATCACCAGCCTCGGATCGTGTCGCAGCCGGGCGACGACCGGCAGGCCGAGCGCCTCCTCGACCGCCTCGTCGGGCACCCGGACGCCGGGCAGCCGGCGGACGACCACCTCGGTGGCCGGCGGTGCGAACGCGCGCAGCACCTCACCCGCGGCCGCCACGCCACGCACGCAGCCGCCCACCACCAGCAGCGTGCGACCGGCCAGCCGCAACGCCTCCCGGGCGGCCGCCGACCCGCTCCGCCCGGCGTCGACCAGCACCAGGTCGAAGGTGCGCCGCAGCGAGGCCAGCACGGCCGCCAGCGGGTCACGGCCCAGTTCGAGGTCGGGTCCGCGCGCCATCGACAGCACGGTGACGCCGTCGACCATCGGCAGGAACTCGCCCAACTCGCCGAGGACGCCGTCGGCGGCGGCGAACCGCGGCCAGCGCCAGCCCGGCTCGCGTTCGGCCCCCATCAGCAGATCGATGCCGCCGCCCAGCCGATCGGCGTCGACCAACGCCACCGAACGGCCCCGGTCGGACGCCCGCCAGGCCAGCGCCGCCGCCAGCGTGGACGCCCCCACCCCACCCGAACCGCCCAGTACGGCCAGCAGCTCGCCGGTGCCGTCGGCCTGCCCGGCCAGCACCGACGACAGCCAGCCGCGCCCCTGCGGCAGCACGATCACCTCGGCGCCCAGCGGCATCGACCACAGCGCGGCGGCACCGCTGTCGAAACCCACCAGATACACCCGCTCGCGGCGCGGCAGGGCCAGCGCGGCCACTTCGGCGGCGCTGTCGACGCCGATGAACACCGTGCCCGCCGCCTGCCATCGCCCGCCCACCGCCTCCGGCTCGCAGACCGACGCCTGGTGGCCGAGGGCGGCCGCGGCGGTCGTCACGACCTCGCACACCTCGCCCAGGTCGGACACCACGACCACGTCCATCGCTCCCACATCGTCAGTGTGTGCCCGGGGATCCGGAAGTGTTCAGAATCGTCGCGCCCGGCGTCCGCCCTGCCCCGGCCACTACGATGCCACCGTGAACACCTCGAGCCTGGCGGGCGCCCTCGACTGGCTGGCCGGGGATTCCCGTGGACCCACCCTGATCCTGGGGAAGGCGTCCGCGCCGTTCGCCGCCGGGCTGCGCGGTCGGCATCGCCTGACCCTGGTCGACCGCGACCGTGACTCCGTCTCGGAACTGCTCCGGCAGGCGCCGTCCGGGCTGCCGCTGGTGGCCGCCGCAGAGGCGTTGCCGCTGGCACCGTGCGCCTTCGACCGGGTGCTGCTCGCCCAGAGTTTCCACGCCTACGCCCCCGGCCTGGCGCTGTCGGAGTTCGCCCGGGTGCTGCGGCCCGGTGGCCGGCTGGGAATCGCCTACACCGTCCGCGACGACTCGGTGCCGTGGGTGAAGCGCCTGGTCGCGTTGGTGCGCCGCTACGACCCGGACGCCATGTCCGGCGACTACGGCACCGAGTCGCTGACCGCCCTGACCGACAGCGCCTACTTCCCGCACACCGAGACCCGTTCGTTCCGGCGCTGGGTGCCGATCGCTCGTCCCGGGCTGATCGCCATGGTGGAACGGACGCCGACCGCCCAGGGCCTGGACGCCGACGCCCGCGCAGCGCTGCTCGGCGAGGTGAGCGCCCTGTACGAGAACGCGGCCCGCCCGCCCGAGCCGCTGCTGCTGCCGTACCAGGTGCGCTGCTGGCTGGCCGAGGTGGACCACACCGAACTGACCGCGCCGCTGGACCTGCCCGACGACGGTCTGCAGATCACCCTGTAGGGGCCAGACAGCGCCGGGGGCGCCCACTAGGCTGAACGCGACAGCGGCGAAAGGGCAGCCCCACCATGGCGAACCAGGCAGACATCGCGGACATCATCAAGGCCATCCAGGCCGACGTGACCACCATCGTCAGGGGCGAGGTCGAGCTCGCCAAGGCCGAACTGGTTCCGCAGGCGAAGTCGGTGGGCATCGGGGCCGGCCTGCTCGGCGGCGCCGGCTACTTCGCCATGAACGGGATCGCCCTGCTCTTCCTCGGCCTCTCCGCCCTGATCGGCCACTTCTTCGCCACCGGGCTCGGCTGGGAGCCGCTGCTGGCCGCGTTCATGGGCCTGCTCATCATGGGTGTGGTGATGTTCGCGATCGCCGGCGTCCTGGCTCTGATCGCCAGGAACAAGGTGGCCGCGGCCAAGGGTCCGCAGGCGACGGTGGCGCAGGGACAGCGCTCGATCGAGGCCGTCAAGGACGCCGTCGAACGCGGCCGGTCGGACGCCGAAGCCGAGGCCGAGGCCCGCAAGGAGGCGCGCCGGCACGCGCCCAGCATCACCTCGGGCAACCCCGGTCCCGGCTTCGTCGCGCCACGCGGCTGAACGGCCCGCCGCGAACGACGTCAGCGGCGGCGTCCGAGCCGGAACCGCTCCGGGATCTCCGCGACCCGTCCGCGGTCCCAGTCGGCGGTCCAGCCGGCCAGGTCGAAAAGGCCGTCCAGCAGGTAGGCGGTGAACCCCCAGATGAACAGTTCGCCGATCACGAACCCGGGTCCGCTGAAGCCGGCCGGATGGATCCAGGTGACCCGGTTCGCCGGGTCGAGCAGCACGTCCAGCGCCACCGAGTGCACCGCGGCGATCTCACGGACGTCCACCGGTGCGAGCGGGCGCGGCGTGGGCCAGTGCCCGACCACGGCGGTGACCGCGAAGTCGCTGGCCCGCACATAGGCCGGCGGCAGCACGCCCAGCACGTCGACCTCGGCCGGCGGCAGCCCGACCTCCTCGTCGGCCTCGCGCAGCGCGCCGGCCACCGGCGAGGGATCGGACGCCTCGATCGCGCCGCCCGGAAAGGCCACCTGGCCGGCGTGGGAGCGCAGCCGGGCGTCCTTCTCGACGAGCACGATCCGGGCCCCCTGCGGATGGTCGGCCAGCGCGATCAGCACGGCCGCCGGCCGACCGCCCCGGGCCGCCCGCTCGGCGACCCGTGCGGCCGCCTCGGGGCCGGCGAGCGTGGCCCGCAGCCGGTCCAGCTCGGCTGGGGTCACAGCTTCACCCCGAGCTTCTCGCGGGTGAACTGCACCAGCTCCTGGTAGGACTGCAGCTTCCCCGGGACGGTGTGCACGACCTTGCCGTCGGCGTCGACGAACAGCGTGGTGGGAAGCCCCGGGACGGTCATCAGGCGGGCCAACCGGGCCTCCTGATCGACCAGGTGCGGAAATTTCCAGCCCACCAGCGACGAGAACTCGACCGCCAGCTCCGGCCGCGGATCGGTGTAGTTGATGCCGAGCAGCAACACCTTGTCCTTGCCGGCCTGGGCGAACTCGCGCAGGTACGGCGACTCCTCGCGGCACGGGGCGCACCACTGTGCCCACAGGTTGATCACCATCGGCTTTCCGCGCAGCCCGGCGAGCCGGACCGTCGAGTCGCCGCCGAGGCATTCCAGCACCAGGTCGGGCAGCCCGTCGGGGCGCGCCGGCACGGTGAGCGACGACTCCGGGCAGCCCGCGATCCCCGCCTGCTTGCGGGCGGCGAGGATGGCGGCCGGATCGACCGGTGCGAAGCTCGGCGCCGACGCGGGGGGCGCGGCCGGCGCGGCGGTGCAGCCGCCCAGCAGCAGGGCGACGACGACGAGGCCCGCGATCCGCCTCATCCGCGCGGCTCCCGGATCAGCTTGGCGGCCACCTTCGGATCGGTCGGGCCGATGCCGTACGACGGGCACAGCCGGGCGACCGGGCAGGCGCCGCAGGCCGGACGCTGGGCGTGGCAGCGGCGGCGTCCGTGCCAGATCACGTTGTGCGACAGCTGCGTCCAGTCCTTGCGCGGGAAGAGCGATCCTACCTCGGCCTCCACCACGTCCGGCTTGGGCGAATCCGACCAGCCGAAACGGACGGACAGCCGCATGAAGTGGGTGTCGGTGGTGATGCCGGGCACGCCGAACGCGTTGCCGAGCACCACGTTGGCGGTCTTGCGGCCCACCCCGGGCAGCGTGACCAGCTCTTTCAGGGTGCCGGGCACCCGGCCGTCGAAGCGTTCCAGCAGGGCCGCGCCGAGCTTGATCAGGGTGTCGGACTTGGCGCGGAAGAAGCCGGTGGGGCGGATCAGCTCCTCCAGCGCGTCCCGGTCGGCGGCCGCGTAGGCGGCGGCGTCCGGATAGCGCGCGAACAGCACCGGGGTGACCAGGTTCACCCGCTTGTCGGTCGACTGCGCGCTCAGGATGGTCGCCACCAGCAGCTCCAGCGGGTCGCCGAAGTCCAGTTCGCAGTGCGCATCGGGGTAGGTCGCGGCCAGGGTGCGGTTGATCGCGCGCGCCCGCCGGACCAGCGCCGTCCTGGTCTCCATCAGAAGGACGCGGCGCTGGCCTCGACGACCAGCTCCAGTTCCACCGGGGCGTCCAGCGGCAGGGACGCCACCCCGACCGCGGAGCGGACGTGCCGGCCCAGCGGACCGAAGATCTCGCCGAGCAGTTCGCTGGCGCCGTTGGCCACCTGTGGCTGCCCGGTGAACTCGGGGACGCCCGCCACGTACACGACGAGCCGGACGATCCGGCGGATGTTGTCGATCCCACCGGTCTCGGACGCCGCCGCCGCCAGCGCGTTCAACACCGCGATCCGGGCCGCCTGCGCCGCCTCGTCGGCCGTGACCTCGGCACCCACCTTGCCCCGGGCGACCAGCGTGCCCTGCACGGTCGGCAGCTGGCCGGAGGTGAAGACCTGGCCGGCCGAGCCGATCGCCGGAATGTAGGCGGCCAGCGGCGTCGCCACCGCGGGCAGGCTCAGCCCCAGCTCGGACAGCCGCTGCGAGGGAGGCGGGCCGGGCACCTCCTCGTTCACTCCGACCCCAGCGGCCGCTTCAGGTAGGCCACCAGGTTCTGCGGATTGGGCCCGGGAACCACCTGCACCAGCTCCCAGCCGTCGGCGCCCCACTGGTCGAGGATCTGCTTGGTCACGTGCACCAGGACGGGCACCGTCACGTACTCCCACTTCGTCATGGGGCAACCCTAATGCCGAACCCCGACACCTAAGCTGGCGGCATGCCCGCCCGTTGCCCGCTGCACATCGTCACGGGCAAGGGTGGGGTCGGCAAGACCACGGTCGCGCTGGCGCTGGCCCACCGGCTGGCCACCGACGGCGCCCGTGTGGTGGTCGCCGAGGTGGAGGGCCGCGGCGGTCTCACCCTGGCCACGTCCCGCCCCGTCGGACCGCAACCCGGGCCACTGCTCGACACACTCCACGGACGCGTCCACGGCGTCCAGATCGACGCCCGCCGGGCGCTGGCCGGCTATCTGCAGCGGTACTACCGGCTCGGGTTCGCGGCCGAGGTGCTGCAGTTCGACCCACTGGTCGATTTCGCCACCCGGATCGCGCCGGGGCTGCGCGACATCCTGCTGATCGGCCAGGTGACGCACCTGACCGAGACCCATCCCGACATCGACGCGCTGGTGCTGGATGCCCCGCCGTCCGGCCGGATCGGGTCCTTCCTGGGGGCCGGTCGAGGGCTGGCCGAGCTGACCGACGGCAGCCCGATCGCGGCCCAGGCCGTCTCGGTGATGGACGACCTGCGCGACCCGGGCTGCCGGGTGCACGTCGTCACCCTGCTGGAGGAGTTGCCGGTGACCGAGGCGATCGAGACGGTCCAGGTGATCCGCGACCTGGGCCTCACCCCCGGCATCCTGATCGCCAACCGCTGCCTGGAGGAGGTCGACGTGCCCGACCCGGTGCCGCCGGCCCCGGACGCCATCGGCGCCGAGCAGTGGGCGGCGATGACGGACGCCCTGATCGCCGAGGCCGAGTCGGCCCGGGGACAGACCGCCTGGCGGGCGCTGCTGGAGTACCGCACCGCGCTGGACGTCCGGGACCTGCCCGAGCTGGAACCGGGGAGCGTCGCGGCGTCCGCCTGGCCGGCCGTCCTGGCCGCACGGCTGGGTGCGCTGTGACCGACCATCGCGACGAATTCCCGCTCGACGACCTGCTGCGCGAGGAGGGACTGCGCGTCCTGCTCTGCGTCGGCACGGGCGGGGTCGGCAAGACGACGCTGTCCGCCGCGGTCGCGGTGCGCGCGGCGATGCTCGGCCGGCGGGTCGTCGTGGTGACCATCGACCCAGCCCGGCGCCTCGCCCAGGCGATGGGGCTGGACGGCCTGGCGCACGAGCCGACCCCGGTGCAGCTGCCGGACGCCGCCGGCACCCTACAGGCGATGATGCTCGACGTCCGGCACGCCTTCGATCAGGCGCTGACCGCGCAGGTGAGTGCCGCCGAGGCCGACCGGATCCGCGCCAACCCCTTCTATACGGCGCTGGCGGAGACCTTCTCGGGCACCCAGGAGTACGTCGCGATGGAGAAGATCGGCGAACTACATCGCCGCGCCGCCACCACCGGCGAGTGGGACCTGATCGTGGTCGACACCCCGCCGAGCGCGTCCGCGCTGGACTTCCTGGACGGCCCCAACCGGCTGGAGTCGCTGGCCCATAACCCGCTGCTGCGGGTGGTCCTCGGCCTGCCGCGCGGTCCGTTCGGTCTACTGGACGCCGGCGCCGCCCTGGCCACCCGGGCCCTGGACGCGATCCTCGGCGGACGCCTGTTCGGCGATCTGCGCACCTTCCTGCGGGTCTTCGAGCGGGCCGTCCTGTCCTTCGAGTCGCACGCCACCCAGACCCGGGCGCTGTTGGCGTCCGATGCGGCGGGGTTCCTGGTGGTCGCCGCCCCGCATCCCGCACCGGTGGCGGAGGCTCGCGCGCTGATCGACAGGCTGCGCGAGGATCGGCTGCCGCTGCGCGGCGTCCTGATCAACCAGGTGACCGCGACCACCCGCATCGAAGCGGAGCGGCTGGCCGCGGCGGAGAGTTCAGCGGACGAAGCGCAACGGGTGGTGCTGCGGCATCATCGCCTGCTGCTGGCCAGGGCCGAGGACGAGCGTCGCGCGCTCGCCGGATTGGGTCGGGTCGGGGTGCCGATCGGGTTGATCGAGAAACGGAGTGCCGGGGTCAATGACCTCGCGTCACTTCTTGGCCTGTTTGGCGGACTCGATCAGCAGCCGGCGCCACGAGCGGATCTCTGAGTGCTGCCGCAACAGGCGCCGGCGTTCGCGTTCGGTCATGCCACCCCAGACGCCCCACTCGATGCGGTTGTCCAGGGCCTCGGCCAGGCATTCGGCGCGGACCTGGCAGCCGTAGCAGAGGGTCCGTGCGCGCTTCTGGTCGGCGCCATCGGGAAACAGGTCGTCCTGCATTCCGCGGCACTTGGCCAGTGCTGGCCAGCTGTCCATCTCCATGAGCGACAAGGGGGATCACCCTCCGGGTTGGGTCGTTGTTGTACTACTACACAGTGTAGTTGTTGCTCATCGCGATGACAAGATCACGATGGCCGGTTCCCACCAAATCTGTTGGAGAATCCCGAACCGGAGCGACGACGACCGGTGAATCTGCGGCACGCCCGACGAATCCGGGCACGACAGGCGCCCACGCCGAGGTTTCGGGCGTCGAGGGTCGCGTCACGTACTCTGGTGTCCATGCGCTTGGGGAAGAGGCTCTACTCGCTGGTCATGTTCTTGGTGGTCAGCGTGCTGGGCGGGCTGCTGGTCGCCGGTCTGGCGGTTCCATTGGCCGGCATGACCGCCGAGGTGGGCAAGACCACCGCGACCGCGATGGACTCGCTGCCGGCCGAGTTGACCGCACCACCTCAGGCCCAGCGCTCCCGCGTGCTGCTGGCCGACGGCTCGACACTGGTCAACTTCTACGAGGAGAACCGGCAGTACGTGCCGCTGAGCAAGATCGCGCCGGTCATGCAGAAGGCGCAGATCGCGATCGAGGATCACCGCTTCTACGAGCACGGCGCGATGGATCTGCAGGGCACCATGCGCGCCCTGGTCAGCACCGTCCGTGGCAACACCCAGGGCGCCTCCACCCTCACCCAGCAGTACGTGAAGATGGTGCAGATCAGCGCGGCCATGGCGCGCGGCGACACCGAGGGCGTCCAGAAGGCTCAGGAGAACACGATCGCCCGCAAGATCCAGGAACTGCGCTACGCGATCGCCCTGGAGAAGAAGTTCACCAAGGACCAGATCCTGGAGTTCTACCTGAACATCGCCTACTACGGCGACGGCTCCTACGGCGTCGAAGCGGCGGCCATGAACTTCTTCGGCGTGCACGCCAGCAAGCTGAATCTGCAGCAGGCCGCGATGCTGGCCGGCATGGTCCGCAATCCGGTGGGCACCAACCCACGGACCCCCGGACTCGAGTTGGTGACGCTGCAGCGCCGCAACGACGTGCTCGACCGGATGGCCCAGAAGGACGTGGCGGCGATCACTCCAGCCGAGGCGGCCACTGCCAAGGCCAAGAAGCTGGGGCTGATCAAGCCGAAGCCGAAACTGCACGGCTGCGCCAACGCCGAGTTCCCGTTCATCTGCGACTACGTGGAGCGCACGCTGCTGAACTCCCCCAGCCTGGGCGCGACCCGGGAGGATCGCGAGAACACCCTCTATCGCGGCGGCCTGACGATCCGGACGATCATCGACCCCAAGGTGCAGCGCAAGGCCGAGAAGACCATCCAGAACTACCTCGATCCGCGCGACCCGGTCGACTCGGTGATGGTGATGATCGAGCCCGGTACCGGGTTGATCGTCGCCATGGCGCAGAACCGCAACAAGATGGGAAGCAAGAAGAGCCAGACCTACTGGAACTATGCGGTCAGCAACAAGATGGGCGGCGGCGACGGCTACCAAGCAGGGTCGACGTTCAAGATGTTCGTCGCTGCGGCAGCGCTGAAGAACGGCCTGGGCGCCTACGGCAACATCAGGGTCCAGCCGCGCATGAACTTCCAGGGCTGGCGGTTCGAGTCGTGCCAGGGATCGGTGCGGGTGACCAGGCCCTGGAACGTGGTGGGGGTCGGCGGCACCTTCAATCTGTTCTCTGGGGCCACCAACTCGGTCAACGGGTACTTCGTGCAGTTGGAGGCCGCGGCCGGACTCTGTGATGCGACGAAGATCGCCCAGGCGCTGGGACTGCAGCCGTCCATCGATCCCAAGGGCGACGCCCTCACCAAGACCTACAGCAACTACCCCTCGTTCACCCTGGGTGCGGTCGAGGTGTCCCCGCTCTCGCTGGTCAACGCCTACGCCACCATCGCCGCCCGTGGCATCCGCTGCGAGCCGATCATCATCAAGTCGGTGAAGGCGGCCGACGGCTCCACGCTCGAGGCGCCGAGCGCCAACTGCCGGCGCGTACTCGACGAGGGCATCGCCGATGCGCTCTCCAAGATCTTCCAGGGCCCGTTCCGCTCCGGCACGGCGCGGAATGCGAAGGTCCCGGGCTACACCATCGCCGGCAAGACCGGCACCGTGCCCGACAACGCGGCGATCTGGACCGTCGGCTTCACCCGCAACCTGGCCGGCGCCGGCATGATCAGCTACTCCAAGGATCCGCGGTTCCGGAAGTACTGGAGCGGCTACCGCAAGCAGGTGTACCTCAAGGGCGCCCCCATGAAGTACTCGCACCGGAGGCTGACGGCGAGTTCGGGCAACGAGGCGGGCGTCCGAATCTTCAAGCCGGCCTTCGCCGCGGCGCTGAAGAACTACGAAAGGAAGGGCTTCGTCGAGCCGCCCTACGGCATCCTGGCCGGCAAGAAGGTCGACGTGCCATCGTGCTCGGGCGTGGCCAACTGCCGCACGATCCTGGCCAACGCCGGCTTCGGCTCGTACACCGATTCGATCGCCAGCAACACCCCCAAGGGCACCTTCCTGGGCATCAGCCCTTCCGGGGTGGCCGTGCGGGGTACCAGCATCCGCATCCTGATCTCGTCCGGACCAGCGCCGAAGCCGAAGAAGAAGGACGACGACAAGAAGGACGACAAGCCGGCGGACGACAAGCCGAAGCCGACTCCCACGCCGACGAGGCGTCGCTGAGGTGATCGGAGCCCTGATCGGCCGCCTGGCGGCCGTCGGTGCGGCGTGCTTCGCCTACGGCTTATGGGAGGCCCGGCACTTCGTCGTGCGCCGCCAATACGTGCCGATCCTGCCGCCCGGTTCGGCACCGCTGCGGCTGCTGCACGTCTCGGACATCCACCTGATGGCCCGGCAGCGCTACAAGACCGAGTTCATCCGCGCACTGGCCGGGCTGGAACCCGATCTGGTGGTGACCACCGGTGACAACTGGAGCGAGCCGGAGGCCCTGGAACCGCTGATGCGGGCCTGGGGACGGCTCCGCGACGTCCCCGGGGCGTTCGTGTTCGGCTCCAACGACTACGAGGAGCCGAGCTTCCGGCCGCCGATGATGTACCTCGTCCGCTCCACCGAGGGCCGGACGAGGCCTGGGCACCGTCCGCTGCCCGCCGATGAGCTGCGCGCCGCCTACTCCGAGCGTGGTTGGGCCGACGTCAACACCTCCCGCGCGCTGATCACCGTGCGCGGCATCACCTTCGAGTTCCGCGGCACCGACGACGCGCACCTCGGACGCGACGACTACGCCCTGGTCGCCGGACCGCCCTCCCCCGAGGCGGACGTCTCGATCGGGGTCACCCACGCTCCCTACCTGCGGGTGCTGGACGCGATGACCGCCGACGGCGTCGACCTGATCCTGGCCGGTCACACCCACGGCGGCCAGGTCTGCGTCCCCTACTACGGCGCGCTGACCACCAACTGCGACCTGGACACCATCCGGGCCAAGGGCCTGTCCACCCACACCGTCGGCGACCGGACGGCCCGGCTGCACGTCTCCGCCGGCATGGGATCGTCGCCGTTCGCCACCTACCGGTTCGCCTGCCCGCCCGAGGTGACGGTGCTCACCCTGACCGCGGCGGACTCGAATGGCTGATCGGAGCGGACTCGTATAGACTGCTCGTCGGCCTCCAGGGCCATCGGGGTGTGGCGCAGCTTGGTAGCGCGCATCGTTCGGGACGATGAGGTCGCAGGTTCAAATCCTGTCACCCCGACCAACGGGAAGCCGCTCTGGCTAGGAGAAATCTCCAGCCAGGGCGGCTTTCAACGTTCGTGACTCACAGTGCCCGCAGTGGCCGTCGGGGTGCATCGAAGGGTGTCGGGTGTCCGTCGCGCGCGCCGATGAGGAACTTGATCTCCTGGAGAGTGAGGCCGGATTGGTCGAGCTGTCGTCCGATTGAGTTTGCGAGTTCCGGGTTCTCTGTGGGGAGCTGGTCGCTGCCGGGCTCGCGGGTCTTCCAGCCTCGACTGTTCAGCTGTCGGTAGAACCTCTGACGCGCCTCGGCGTTGGCCTTGCCCAGGCGGTAGGCGCGTTCGAAGATTGCCTGCATCGACACCCCCCATTCGGCCTTCAGGTCGGACAGCTTCCCAAGCGTGAGGTTCGTCAACTGCGGACCGATCAGATGCGCGGGCATAAGGAACTCGGCCGCGAACTGGTTCGCCTGGTCTTCGGCGTCGAGGTCGATGTACTGGCTATGGAGGACCAAGTGGCCAAGTTCATGCGCAATTGTCAGGCGCTTGCGGTCGGTGGGGAGTGTGGCGTTGACGATGACAACGGCATGCTCGCCGGCCCATTGGGACATTCCGTCGATACGGTGGGTTCCGAAGTCTTCTTCCACCACCATGACGCCTGCTGACTCGACCCAGCGGATCAGGTTCCGCACCGGACCGATAGGCATCCGCCAAGCAGCGCGGAGCATCGTCGCCGCCTGCCTGGGGGTCTGGTCGTCGGGATCAAGCTGGATGACGTGGTTCTGCGGTCGGAGCGGGACTCGCTCCAGCAGGTACGAGGAGTGCATCCGCAGCATGTTCAGCCGCGCCTCGACACGCTTCCAATCCGAAGGCTTGGTGGTCTTCTGCCGGCGCATATGTGCATCCGCGGCGATCGCACCCTGCATCCGGAACTCATGGCGGAGGAACTCCGCGGTGACCCCGAGTGCTTCGCCGAGCTTCTCGAGCATCTCGCCGTCGGGCTCGCGTAGATCATTCTCGTATCGCGAGAGCGCCGCTTGGGTGATGCCGATCTGCCTGGCGAGTTCTTCCTGGGTGATGTCCGCGGCGCGCCGGAGAACGAGGAGGACGTCACCGACTGCTCGGCTCATGACTCGGACTCCTCCTCGGCGTCGCGGACGATGCCACTGAGGTCGATCTCGGGCAGATCGGGTGCGATCTGCGTCCACGAGAAGCCCGATACATTGCTGGCGTTGCGGTGGAGCTGGATCGCCCAGATCGGATTGTCCTTGCCGTCGCGGAAGGACAGGATCGCCTCACCAACTGCACGGAGATCAGAGTCCCAGTAGTACCCGAGGGCGAGACTGAGTGACTCGAGTCCTTCTAGCGCCACGACGTTGTTCGACCAGAAAGCGCGAGAGGCATCAGTCGGGTAGGCCGAGATGCGGTCACCGGGGTGGTGCCGCTTGATGCGGATGGAGTACGCGGTGCCGCTGTGAAGCTCTCGCGTCGGTTCCACGTCGTGGATATGGATACCCTCCATGCCATCGACCACACGGACCAATCGGTCCCAGATCCGCTCATGGAGGAAGTTCGCGGTGAAGCGAGCGGTGAAGCTGGGGAACCAACCCGGCTGCCACTCCTTGAACGCGGCGAAGTCATCGCGAGCACCATCGACCGCGTCGATGAATGCCTGAACGAAGGGGTCTCCCAGATCCGCGAGAACCTGGTCACACTCGGGGTAACCGCCTGAAATCATGCCATAAAATATACCAACAACGTTGGTCAGCGGCACGCGACACACCATGACGCCGACGGTTCGGTGATCCACTCGACCTCCACGGCCGCCGGCCGCGAGCCGCGAAACCGGGGAACCGGGCCAAGCCTGGCGAGGCAACAGCACGTCGACGCCGTGCGCCCCGGCATCCCGCAGGTCGGCGAGTGGCTGCGTCGCGTTCACGGCAAGTTGGTTCGAGGTATCGGGATCACCCGGCCGTTCTGGAGCCTGCGCTGACCCGGCGGGGTCACCGGCGGGTCAGCCCGAGCTCGGCCAGGATCCGGTCGTGCTCCCGCGACGCGACCGCGGCCGCCGCGTGGTTCCCGAGGCGGGCGTTGCTCTCGACGACCAAGCCCCAGACGGAGTCCTAATAAAAGTCGAGGGTGATCGCCCGATGCGCGCAGTCGAGTGCGGTGCGCGCATCGGCGGCGGCCAGCGCGTCCGACGCTGCCGCGGTCGCCGTCACGGCTGCCAGCCGGCGTAGCCGGTCGCGTTCGTCGACGACCCACTCGGCCGGCCCGGCCTCGGGGAACAGGTCGCCGGCATAGACGGAGAGGGCGGCGCAGCGAAGCCGCAACGCCGTGTCCCGGTCGCTGCGGGCGGCGTCCGCGATCAGTCGCTCGAACTCCTCCAGGTCGTTGGCGCCGGCGATCCGCAACGCGTAGGCGTCGCCCTCGCGCACCACCGCCTGCTGGCTCAGCCCGGCCGCGTGCAGGCATTGCCGGATGCTGGAGACGGCGACCTGCAGGCAGCGCACCCCGGAGGCCAGCGACGAATCCGGCCACAGCTGCTCGATCAGGTACTCCCGGTGCACCGGACGCCGGTGATGCACGGCGAGCAGCATTAGCAGCGAGCGGGCCCGTGGCCGCAGCGCGAGATGGTCGACCTCGTGGCCGGCCACGGTCAGCCCGAGCCGTCCCAGGCAGGTGAGCGCCACCGGGGGCGGCTCGGGTTCGCGCCGGGGATCCGCCCGGTCGGCACGGGGCTCGACGCTGCCGAGCCGTGGGATCGCGTCCGCCAACCGGTCGGTCCAGGCCCGCAGAGCCGGCGCGGCCAGGGTGTCGGCGAGCTCGCCGGCGTGGGCCAGGGCGTCCGCGGCGGGTTCCGCGCGGCCGGCCCGGGCGAAGCCCACCCCCAGCGCCACCGAGGTGAGCAGGTCCGTCCACGGATCCTGGTAACGCAGCGAGTCGAGCAGCTCGAGCGCGGACGCCGTCCACTCGTCTGTGGCCGAGACCAGCAGGGCGGCCAGCTGGACGCCGTGGGCGATCCGTGCCAGCCACGGCCAGCCGTCCAGTTCGGCATCGAGCAGGATCGCCTCCACTCGCCCGGCGTCCGGGGTGTCGTCGCCGCGCAGCAGCGGGACGCACTGCTCGGCCAGGCGTGCGGCGAGACCCGGCCAGCCGTCGCCGGGGGTGACCCGGCCGAGCGCGTGCACGGCGTCGTCCCATCGGTCGGCGATCAGCAGCTGCAGGCCCCGGGCCAGCGGCGTGGTCACCGCGGCCGAGCCGGCGCGGGTCAGGGCACGCAACTCCGCGGACGCCGGGAAGATCCCGTCGGCGGCCGCTGGGGTGGGGGCCGCCGCACCGGGCAGCCACAGCTGCAGCGACTGCCGTTCGCGCCGGCAGCGTTCGGTGAACGCGCGGTCGTCCAGCAGCCCCTCCGCGCGGCGGTAGGCGGCCACCGCCTCGGTCAGCTGCCCGCGCCGGGCCTGCAGGCGCGCACCCGCGACGACCAGGCAGGGGTCGTCGGTGGGCACCCCCGGCAGCGCCAGCAGCCCGCTCACCGCGTCCTGCTCGGCCGGATCGGAACTGGCGGTCAGCAGCCTGGCCACCGCGCCCCAGTCCTCCGCGCGCGCATAGGCGCGCACCGCGGCACCCGTGCGGGCGTCGTGTTCCAGGAGTTCCCCGCTGCGCTGGTAGAGCTCGCGGGCGGCCCGGCCGCCGAGCTCGTCGACCAGCAGCACCTCCAGCTGGGTCTGCAGCACGTGGTGGTAGCGGTAGGTGACGCCGCCGTCGGTGGAGGTGGTGAAGAACTGTTCGTCCTCCAGGGCGGCCAGCACGGCGGAACTGCCGCCCGCGCCCAGCAGTGCGTCGCACAGGTCGCCGGTCAGCACCCCCAGCGTCGCCGTCCGGATCAGGAAGTCGAGGCGGCCGGCGTCCACGCTGCCCAGCACGTTGCGGGCCAGGTACGAGCGGATCAGCCGGGAGCGGCCGCCGAGTTCGCCGGGCGAGAGGAAGCGGCCGTCTTCGGTGAAGACGTGCGTCATTCCAACTTTCGT